>WLWI01005142.1_pt1 | contig 10967 bp, 10 predicted proteins | sample 6701501 | NCBI WGS metagenome assembly WLWI01 (sample SAMN12718690, study PRJNA515312) | sponge metagenome | isolation source: marine sponge | host: Mycale hentscheli | place: New Zealand: South Island, Marlborough, Capsize Point | collected 2014-11-01
AGGAACAAAATCGAATCATAGTCTTTGTGCCACAGGTGCCGCTGAACTGTATCGGGCTGGAGTTCCTGAAAAAATAGAACAGGGCACAGATATGTTGAATCCTTACAAAAATATGAACATACCTCTATTACACAGCATCAGGCAGTAGCAAACATTCTCAGTTCTGACACAACCACCAGTGATTCTACTCAGATGTCTCAGCTTCAATCTAAGTCTGAAAATGTTATATCAACAAACAAAACACCAACAATGAATTTCTCTAATTGTACAGTCAACATCACCATCCAATCAAAATAATCAACATAAAACCTGGTGTTTCAATGTTAACATAAAGAACAGTCATTATGATGTAACTGTATTTAATTTCATTCATTTGGTATGTAATTCTATAATGTGTTGTTACTTTCTGCAAAATCATCTTAGGTTAAAAAATAATGCTCTTGCCTTTAGGCTAAAAATTAATGCACACTTACTGATTTAATGCATTATAGCAACAATAATAGCAACGTGATCTAATGACATTTTGGTGAAACATTGCGCGTATTTTGGTAGGCGTTACACTTATCGCGTAGATAGCTAAAAGACTGAGAGCTAGAATATTATAGGTGATTTAAGGATGAGACTGGGTTAATAATTCTACGGAGCGCTAAAGTTAAATTCTAATGGCTACTGATGTCTTGTTCTCGAAACTGTTACTATACTTCGTAGTGCTGTATGTAACAGTAGGGAGTGAAAGTAATCCGCCAAGGTTGAACATTCAATGGTATCAGTTTTCCTGTATTGGAGGAGACCGAGCTTTATCGAGTACTGGGCTATGGTTGAGCTACACTTCTAATTCCACTGATGAAACTGGCACTGATGACCAGACTCATTCTTGCCGTGTTTGGGTCAATTACAACTCTTCTTTACCAGAACTGCAATATTATGAAGGAGCTGGTCCTAGAAATATAACTAGTGTGAGTTTTATCTTTGAACAACCTGAACATGGAGGAGGAAGTTGCCACTGCTTCAACATCTCAGGATCTTCCTTAATAATAAGGTTAGGAATATAAATAAGGAAATTCTAATGTAATTTATCAAAACACTAGCCAAACAAATCTAGAAACTAATTTCACCTAATAGTATTTTTATGCAATGCAATAAAATAAACCCAGCACTTTTTTCTTCTTTTCTCTCGTCTACAGTTAAGCACTGAGTAACCTTTACTACAAAATTGGATATAAAAAGGCAAACAGTGAGTCAAATAAGATATTTTCATAACTATTTGGGTAAAATACCAAATTAATAACCCTCATCGCGCATGAGTGAGAGTGTAATTGTACTCAGCTTGTCTATCAGTCAATGAGTCAATCATTCTGTTACACAACATTGGATATTGAAGCCTGTGGCCTTCCTAAGATTGAAAAGAGTATCAATATGTTGTACTGGATCGTTTACATCTAATTTTTGTTTCTACAGTTTTTTGGGGGTTTTTTTCAGAAGAGTTAGTTATTTTTTGACCATATGTTAATAAGCTTATATTGGTAACAACCCTTACGGTCACACTGTAATCACATGAGCAAATACTTCTTTTCTGCACTGTAGTTTGGCTTTCCTTAGTGATTACCGAAGTGCTGGAATTAGAGTTCCCCATTCTGGGGTGGATCTAGGATATTTTAAGAGGGAGTCTTTTCAAGAAGATGTGAAAAATTGCTATACCTACTTTAAGGAAAAATTTTGGCTACACTAATTTCAAACAATGATCAGTAGCATTGTAAGGTAACAATGCTAAAAATCAGGAAAAAGAAAATATAGACTAAGAAGAAAACGAATTTAGGAATATATTTTTGTCAAAATGTGTGTAAAAGTGAGTTAATCATGAATAAATGAAACTGATGTATTTAAAAAAAATATTAATATTATAGGTATAGTCATATATAATTGCCAGTTCCATCATGAAGAGAAAGGAACAAGCAACAACCACTAATTACAATACTATTCTGTCCAGATATTTTAAAAAAAACTTGCTTGGCATAAATGATCGGGACTATCTAGCAAGTGGAAGACTTGTCCCTGAAGTGAAAGGGTAAGACCTTCTAGCAGGTATCAGTCTGACAGAGTCCCTGGACGAAGTGCTGGTCAACAGGTTGCTACACCACTCGTCTTCCCGCGTCAATAAACTTAGTGAGGGATGTACGGCCTCACGTATTCTTTAACTATCCAGATCCTCTGTATACGTGTTTTGCCTTTGAGACACGTTCTAGCTTGTTTCAATTACCCTGAACTAGACAGAAATAACTGAACTAATATTATATGAAAGATCCAAGTTGGATATAACAGTAAGTAACTACAACAATTGATAGATATATGACAAAACTGAAACACTAAGAATGAATTTTAAAGGGTAAACATGACAACATAAAAGCAATAAAATGCTCATGTTCGACAAACATCGCCGAAGATTGACAATGGTGTAAACGTACTGAGCATGACATATACTGTGAATGAGTATGACGGTGAATAAAAGTTATTGTTGAGGCATTGAGCTTGAACAATACGAGTTAAATTTCCAATTAATGAATAAGAACTAAAGTTACTAAAAAATGAGGACTCATTCAGGTTAACACGATTGCAAATCAAAGTTCTGTTTGGATGTACATTATGTCAATTTGTCCTTTGACCCCAAGTGTTTGTATTGGCTTGTAGGTCAACTCTGTCATATCTTATTGTACACAGAATTTTTTGGTTTATCAATCTTTACCATGTAATCTAAGGAGCTATAATTGTTTATTATGTTGTCCAGTGGGTGTAATTAAGTCTTATAAATTTACTGGTGTTTATTTTCTATTATTAGTGGTGGTGGCAAGTATGCTTGTGTTTTTCGTGTTCTACATATTACCAACTGTATTTTTTAAATCCATTGTCCAATAGTCAATAATACAAGGGAAGTCTTTGTGGGGGGTATTGAACCAAGTCCTTGCAAGATTACTAAGCAGCTGGAGACTCTGTTACACTGCCACCAGAATTGGTTTATGGGTAGTCTGGTGCTCTCCTATCAGCAACCTAAACCAATCCTATCACTTCCCCAACTAGCCTAAAGCATTCAAGGAAGTTATAATGAAAGTTTATTGGATATTAGCTAATAAGGTATGGTGCAGATAAAAAGAAAGACAGAGACCAACTGAAACTGGGTGGAGTGACTACAGTGATTTTATAGCCATCCACCCACATAGTGAAACATAAAAAGAAAGAGATGTGTGTGCATGCTCAAAGTGATAGTGTGTCTAAAGTTAGTTCTGAATATTTAGTTCCAAAACTGTGAAACCAGTGGGTAGCTGATGATGTATCAAAAAAAATTAATAAGAGTGAAAGCAAGAAGGAATGGATTTCCGAGGGTCTTCCACAGCCTCATTGGACTCTCAGAAACCCATGCCTTCTTGCTTTCACTCTCATTAAAAAAAATTTTAATTTTAAATTGCCACAATCTATCAGTAAGGTCACACTGTCTTTTATTTAACTTTACTAATCACCCAGTTTATTATGTTAATGGTTCTCATCACTGCCCACAATGGTAGTGTTGGTTGATCTCATCAATGCTCCCATGGCTGAGCCCTAGGAACAATCACTCTTTTGTTTATACCATTCCATATAGTCATCCTTGTTGTAATTCAACAGTTCATCCACTAGAAGGCTACCCAAGCCGAGAATTTATGGAATAAACCTAAGTATCTACATCTGGTTAGCTACTGTAGCCAGTCTAACCAACTCATGCTGCAACTATCTTAAAGCTAATGATTCCTGATGAATACTAGTTTATTTTTGTCACTCACGAGCTCCTTGTGCTTCTCTTTTGTTATTTTTATACTCATGAGAGCCACTATAGTGTACCGAAACATCTACTATAACAGTTGTGGCTAGTAATAATTAGGTAGTTTCGTTAGTGGTAGTAATCCTTCATCTTTATTCATAGAACACTTCTTATTTCTGATGTATCAAGACTCTAAAGCAAGTGAGTCTATGACTTCAGCAGTGTCCCAGTCTATGACATGATTGTTCTTGGTCCTGCAACTGCTGAAGTCATATAGGTGCCAGCTGAATGAACAAATCTCTTGAGTTTTTCTATTCTATAATGGAGTGTATGACCTGTATTCCCAATATATGTTTGTTGATAAATACCAGAATGTATTTTGGACACTATCCCTTTCCTATCTGAAATTGGTTTCTTATCCATAGGATGGACAAGGAGTGTTCTTAGTGTACTGAGTGGTTTGTGGGAGGTTCTGATGTAAAATGGTGGAAGTATTCTTCTTATAGTTGCACAAACATTCTGCACATATGGTAACACAACTTCGTTAAATATTGGGTCCCAAAGCTGTGTATCTGATTGAACTAAAGAATTAAGAGGACATTTGAATGGATATCCACTTGCTTGTAGAGCAAGCGTATATTGTGGGGTTATTTTTTGCTCAAGAGGATTGGTGCAAACTTTGTTTGCTTAAAAATATAGTGCCCTGGCAACTGCAGTCTTGCGTGACATGGGAAATGTGAGTCAAAAGACAAGTATTTGTCTGTATGTGTCTTTGTTGTTGTTTTTTACTTTGATTGTGAAGAAATCTAAGTGGTGTGTGCCAGTGGTATCCAGAAAAGCTCGTGTAAAGTTTTCTTTTCATTTCAAATGTAAATTTAATTGCTTTTTCGATGGTATTTAGATGTTGATGAAATAAAGGACTACATTTTAGGTAATGTAGTAAAGATATCAACATAATGGTGAACATTAATTAGAAATTTCCCTCACCTAAATATCTTCCACTAGATAGCAACTGTTACAGAAACCTAGCACCCAATTGCTGTTCCAAACACCTGTTGACATACCTCCCCTTCATGCGATAAATCGATAAATATATAGCATTTAGACAAAACTGAAGTTGCCTGACAACTTCTTGTGCTGTTAAAGTTGTTTCGCTCTTCTAGTATCGAACAATGCTAGTGCTAATTCTGTAGCACATTTCACAGGAACACTAGTGAAAAGAGAAGCAGCAACAAATGGAACTAATTTTATTCCAGGTGAAACATTTGAATCGTACAAAACTTGATCCCACCTCCACAGTTGTGTTGCTATATGTGCAGAATATTTCTGAATATTTATACTAAAATTGGTCATACTTAAGGGAATTTGTGTCACTTGAAGAGTCAATTCTACTAATTTTCTTACCAATTTAGGTCAACTTAGCTTCATCAGATGTCAATAAGTGACCAAAGTGGTATTAAAATAAATTATTTCATATGACATTAGGTTTAAAATATGACATATTTTTACTTTCAATGTTTATATTAATATAAAAAACTTTCAGCTGCACATGCATTGTGCTCCACACATTCAAATGCGGTAAGGTATCACAATATTTAAACCAATTTAGTGCACACTTCTATTTCAATTTGTTAGCCAACATGTAGTGGGACCACTCTTCAACAAAGATAAGAAAGAGAAGAGAATATTGTGTAGTAAATACTTCATGTCATTCTGTTTATACTTATAACATTGTGTGTTTGTGTGTGTGTGCAAGTTGACTTACCTGGTTGGGTAAAGGATCGGCATGGTTTAGGAAACCTGTGCATGTGCAATTGGTTTATTAATAGAACTATACATTTGTGTGTGTATTGTGTGATGGTCCATCTGTTCCTTTTTATTTGCGCTTAGTATAGTCCATGACCAGTTTCTCAAAACCAAAGATTGAATTGGGCTGGGCATACCTGAAGGGCTTGCAGTTAAAACTACAGATTCTGGTGTCAATCATAAGAAGTTACTAACTGTTACCTATGATAGTGATTCATTCTCCTACATAATGGGCTACAATTCTTAGGCAATGATCTGTAAGATGAAATAATTTTGATATGTACTTTGCTATCCCTACTGAAAAAGAGATAGATTTAGAAGTTGAGCTCAAGCTTACTATGGAGAGTAACCATAGTAAGGTACCCATTTTAATTGTTTAAAATATGCTACTTGTCTAAATCAGGACTAATTACTTCAGGCTCATTTTGTGGAACATCACTTTGGTAAAATAAAGATTGTATAAATGTATGGTTAAAGACATAAGAAATATAAACATTAAAAATGAGAAGCGCCTAACATCTTAAACAAATTGTAAAGGCTCATTACTGTGTTGGATAATTAGAAATATATTATATTAATGTTATTCAGCAATTGAATGCAGTAAGAATAATAATATAAATCAGGACATTTAGGTCCTTAGACCTTTTTCAAGTAGTATTATGCACTAACCACACTTTAAGAAGGCTGTTATCAGTGAAGACTCCCAGACAAAAAAAAAGAGACAAAGGAGTTGTGTATTCCATCCCATGTGAATGTGGATGTGTTGACATAGGAGAGACTGAGAGAATGCTCAAACAAAGAATCATGGAACACAAACGAAACGAGCGGTCTAAAATCAAGACAAGAACAATGGCATAGCAGTACATGTACAGTCAAACAAACAAGCATGAAATCATTTGGGAAAAGGTAACTGTGCTATACATAGAATAGCTTTGGACCAAGAGAAAAATCAGAGCCAACACACAAACATGAATTAAGACAGTGGGTATGACCATTGACTCAGGCTGGGACATAATGTGATGTACAAGCAATCACACTAATCATTACCCTCTATAAACATCTCATCATCACCTCTCTTTGTCACACACTAGCTGGCACTATCACTTTATGCTAAACCTTAGCTTAGGATCACCCTCTCTTGTCAGTTTCAGTACAGCTGAAGAAGGTCAAAGGACTGAAATGTCCTGAATTATTATAATATTCTTACTGTATTCAATTGCTAAATAATTATTACTATATTTCTAATCTTAAGCAAACATAATATTACCATTAAAAGAGTTTTGAGCATTTCAAGTAGCTTTATTGTACATGTATAAACTAATTTAGCTATACCATGATAGTAAATTCTGTCTGACTATAGCTATAGCCTTCTCAAAGTTTCTTTATAATTCAATATAATTATCATTTTAGTCTCTGTGGTGGTAATCCTCAATATCCTAGAACAGTACACATAACTTGGACTGCCAATAATTCATTCCAAGAGATTTCAATTCCGGAAGGAAGGAAGCATTTACCTTTCAGCAATAATTGTTCAGAAGCAAGCAGCAAAATGTAGGTTAAAATTTTGTGGATTGCTACAATCGCGTTTATTCAATATTTACAAAATAAAAAAGCAATTTTATTACAACACACACACATAATATTATGTAACAGATTTTATGTCAATGTTTAGACAAATATCCTACACAATCTATTCTTCACGTGGCACATGTGGATTCCATGATGCTATAGAAAAAGAAGATGTATTGGAATTCTCCATTAAATTATTGTCTGATCCATCTGAATGGATCCCACTTTCATTTTCATTTGTTCATAAAACAACAACATCTACTTGCAGACGTGGATATTGTGTGCAAGATTTGGATATCTTGGATACTATTCCTGGTCGTGCTAGTTACAAGCCCTATAGTAGGAGGAATATTCAGATATGTGGATTTCCCCTCAATGACTCCATACAACTACGCTGGCTCATGTCAAGTACTATGGGAAATAGAAATAGATTATTTGAGGATAAGTGGAGTTTGGATGACATACAAGTATTTCTGACGACTCATAATCATTCCAAAATCATAATGGTAGAGAGTTTCAATGAACCTTCATTAAAGTAAGTTTTGGCAACAGCGACATTGATTTATATCAAGATACAGCTAGCTACATGCACAATATATAGTATAATAATAATCATAAAATGCTGAGAGTGGGAGCTGGAGGAGCTAGCCCCCCTCCTCCAAATTGGAAAAAAAAGGCTGAGCCCACCATAATTTGTCATTATTATGATAATTATTTTTATTTGCAAAAGTTTGTACATGAGTCTTTATTAAACTGATGATTTTATTTCAGCAACACATATTGGAATCCTTCCAACATTAGAAATGGAAAGATTTCCTCCACTTGCTCCAATGGAAGTAACAATACAGCTCTAGTGTTTGGGGAAGGTATCAACTATGTTCCATATGGAAACTTTATAACAAGTCATTCTGCAATAACCAACGTCATCAATATAAGTGATGATACCCACAGTATTCATGGTACACTGCTATCAACACAAGGTAAGTATTTTTTTTAATTCTGTGACGCTACACCTCTATTATTGAGCCAACAATAATTATATCCACCAATAACATTGACACAACAGCAACTGTCTATACTCCAATTACTACAAACTCAATCAAAGAAGAAATCAATCCTTCAAGAATTCAACTAATAGTAAGTTGTAAAACTAACCTCTTACACAATGTATGACTTGTAAGTTCAGAAATACCACATATTTGTCAGATGAAAATATAGCTATTAGCATTGGTTCAAACATGTCCACCTATATACCTTTTTCACTAGCACATAATTGCTGCATGCAGGGTAATCTGATTGTTCACTAGTATTATATTATTTATCTGCTAGAATCTAGCTAACAAGAATACATTTTGTTGTTGTTTTTTTCTGAAGGGAATTATATTAGAGAGTCCTTAACTTATTATCACTAGCAAGAAATACAATATCACACTTGAATTACTATAGAAATCACAAATTAATTTACTAACACAAAAGGTAGATTAATTTTGTGCATCAAGTAACAATACAAATTGCATACAACTGATACTCAACTTGTAATTATCATTTTAAGAAAAAATATCAGCAAAGGACATCATTCTATCAATGTTTCCATTTATTAATATTGTATTTTATTATCAATAGGAAATTAATCAGCAGCTTTCACAATTATCCAGTATTTCTATGAACAAGAGTGAAGATCGTCTAGCAGTGGTCTATGCGCTAGGATTAATACTGAACAATTTGACTTCTTTTTACTGTGACAATGAAACTATACAGGTACCAGTCATACTACCTTATACATATAGTATTTATTACATGAGTCAGAATGTGAGATGGTGAAATATTTCATGAGCAGGCTAATTAGTTTCTAAGAGCCAAAGGGAGTGAAAATAAATCCAGAGAGTGAAATATCTAGCCATATCACTTTGATGAGTGTAATAAGTGGTTTATTCCTTGCTAGATAACTTCAATGAAGTAGTTTGTACCAAGGACCAAGTAATTCTAGTAGCTGATATTTTGCAGCTGCTCTAACCCCAGCTTGGTAGGCTCCACTAGAGGTGGAAGGTAGCTGTAAAAAAACCCTGAGAACTGGTAAGCCAGGCCAGTAGCTATAAGGAGTAATGAGCTTGGCAGTACAGCCATGAGATAACACCATGTGATAACTTGAGATATCTCACTGGTCACTTACCTAAAAATAACATTGTAAAGTTATCTAGCTTGGAATAAATATATATATATATATATCTACTAGCATAATTACTTAATTTAAACACAAGAGTAGTCTACACACAAAGGTGCTACTTTTTAATGCACCCAAGACACACCCACTTTAGTTAAGAATACATGGTAGTTAAAACATTTAAGCTAATATTTGGTTCTGTATGGATATTTCTCTACAAAGAGTTTACAGATGAAGTCTATACTGATGTCAGTTTCATAGAATTATACCAAAACTCTAACTGGCCACATAAGTTTAGCTTCAATGAAGGCCTGATAATCTATCAATATTATTAGTTTGATAGGGATTCACCTAACCCCATAAACTACCCCTCCCCCTCCCACATACTGAAAGCTCTGATCTTGAAACTTAATTGAATTAAAATTACTGTTGTAGCTAAAGTGATAAACATAAGTTAAGGAAATCTTTGTACTACGCTTTATTGTTTTAGACTGCTGTCGATATTGGAAATGATGTAATTTCATATACACTGACACATTCTGTAAGTTTATCATTTGTCATTTATAAATATTCCAAATATTTCATCATGTATTACAATAAGAGCTTGCTCTTGATATAAACTTGTATGTAGTAATGCCTGATGTAGTATTTTATTCCATATCATAATATTAAACACAAGAAGGAAATTGGAAGAAAACTATAGGTCGAGATTGTTAATGCCATACAGGCAGAGCTAACTCTACCAGCCTATAATTAAAAGTTTGGCCCTAATATCATTTAGACATTACAGAAAAATATAACCAATCCTATTCATTACTTCTGAAAACTGAATATTAAAATGTAAAAATTCTGAATTTTTCTTAGTGACATTAATTGATTGCAATGAATATATTATTCCTTGAGTTATAAACATTTTAAGACTGTCATTAATAAGAATTTTTACATTATTATTGCTGACATGCATTCTATTTATAGAATGAAACATTGAGAAATTCAGTACTAGGCAGTACTCTGTTGCAATCACTGGACAGTCTTGTGGTGTGTGCAAAAGATATATCATACTCTAATAACAATATAGGCAAGTTACAGTGGCCATTTCTAACACCGTTTGACTATATTCAAACAAATTGATTAGGTATACAAATAGTTACACAAAATATAAGCACGGCTTTGTTGACTACTATTCATACTTCTGAGATTGATGGCTGGACTCCACCATTTATACCTGCTCACCTTCAATTGGACACCGTGCCAGTATCTCACAATGACACTTTCAGAATTACTGTATCTGTCTACAGAAATGTATCTAATATTCTTCCTTCGGGTATCAAGTATGTAATGTTTGGTTCCTGTAGTTATAATAATAAATATTGTTTGTTGTTGTTATTGTTATTATTAACCCTCAGCGCGCATGCGCCCAGAGGGTTACAGTAGTCCTAGTGTCATTCATTCATTCATTCATTCGTTCGTTCGTTCTGTCACTCTGTCTGTCAACATGCACTTCTGGAAGGTAGGAGCCAGCCAGGCTCTGAAAGCGGCATCAAACAGCAGTATTTCACGAAGTAAGTTCCTTTAATATGCCAGAATTTTGATTTTGGACTTAATTTTCCAGAAAAAAGCGAGTCTTTCCAGAGCCGTGCGATC
>WLWI01005143.1_pt1 | contig 10964 bp, 2 predicted proteins | sample 6701501 | NCBI WGS metagenome assembly WLWI01 (sample SAMN12718690, study PRJNA515312) | sponge metagenome | isolation source: marine sponge | host: Mycale hentscheli | place: New Zealand: South Island, Marlborough, Capsize Point | collected 2014-11-01
TTTCCTGTCAATAGTTTGTAGGTAGAGAGGAACGTCTCCAGGATACCAAAATCCAAGTCTATAATTGCTTAACTTATCCCTGACATACTCAAAGTAACTAGCTAGCTAAGTACTTTACTCAAAACAAAGAGTCAAATGAAGACTAACTATTATTAATCATTCAAACTACATAGCAAGAGAAAAAGAGTGACTGACAACTAGAATAGTAACTGGTTTGACCTGTTCATGTGGACCAAAAAACCATTGTGTGAGATGAGGTTAGACAATAGTGTAATCATGGTAAACAGTTGAATCATGAACACAGATACAGAACATTTCAGTTACTTACCACCTCTTGGTCCCAACTTGTTCACATAACGAACGAGTCCTACCGTAGCTAGCTGACAGTCCAACATGATTAGAGCGTCTTTACAATATTTAGCACTAACAGATCAAATTTACTTATTCTGAAAATATAACTTGTGCAATGACCTTACTGTAATTTTGTGATTTCTAAAGTTACACCAAATACAATACATATACCTGAGTATGACTCATATTACATGTTTAAAATTTCAAATTTATAGAGTTGTGATTTCTGTTTTGTTTTGTTTTGCCTTCCTTAGTTTTCACTTCTTTGAGGCAGCAAAGCTTCACTAATGGCCATACAAAAGAAACAACTTTTACAGCAGTGAGTGTCATGGCTATCTTCTAAATCTGAGCTATTATGTGATGTCTTCAAGCAAAAAATAGAATTCTTGATTAACTTCTTCAAAGGTCGTCGAACATCTGCAATAAAGACGGTCTGCAACACGGGATGAATGACAGCTTGACTATAAAATAGTATGAAGCTCACAGTGATGTAGGTATGAGGAACAGTTTCTAAATTTTTAACAATAAGTGCCACTAGCGCAGATATGTATGGCAGCCAAGTAAAGATGTATGACAGCATTAATGCTCCAAATACTCGAAACAAATGCAACTGCTTTGCATGGCGAGTTTTGTTGATTCGTGTTCTAATTTCTCTTCGTGTTAAATCCTCTGCTGTTGTGCCTATAGTTGACTTTCTCTTCAAGTAGATAAGCTTCAGATTCTTTAAAACTATGCGAATAATCAAGACATTTGTGATAAAAATAACCACCAGGACTGCAAATCCAATTACTATAATAACCACAACGAAAATATAATTTATGTCGGAAACACAGGATAGAAATACTGCTTGGAACTTGTTATTCTCGATGCCAGGGATAAACAGAAAAGTAGCCCCGATTGTTAAACTAAAAATCCATGCCAATAATATTGGCACTATCATCCACTTTTTTGATACAATTCGATCATACTGCAATGGCTTGTAGATGTAGAAGAATCTGTCCAATGACATGAGACCAATAGTAAAGAGAGAGTTGTAAAGCAGCGTAAACGTCATGAAGTCCAATCGGCAAGTCTGACACCTCGTCTTGTCTGAATCGCCTAGTATAAATTCTCCTGCAAAGCCAGTAACTATTAGTAAAGGCACCACCAGAACTAAGAAAGCTATGTCAGTGACAATGAGGTTTAAGAGGAGGTTCACAGAAGGTTGCTGGTAGAGCTTTTCTTTGATTATAGTCACCAAAACAAGAGCATTCCAGGGCAACCCGACCAATATTAAGACCAGTAGCACAGAAGCAGTTATAGATCCATCCACAATGTCCACTCTATCTTGTATTGTCCAGCATTCTGTAGTCACAAAGTCAGAACTCGCATTACTACAGCTACAATTATTCATTAAAGCGATCAATTAAGGTGCTGTTTCACAATATGCACCAGCTTCTCTACACCACGCCCACAGTAGGGAAGGTATATACTATAGCTACAATAAGCGAAGGGTGGCAGTCTTTCTGCTGTGTCTTTTCAGAGAGAATAGAATTAAAGAACAACTACTAGAGCGCTATAACTTTTATCGGACACCACTAAATTAGGTATGTCTGAACCGGAAATACTGTGGGTTCCGGTGCTGTTAATTAAAAGTTGTCAGACGGTGACGTGGTGGGAAGTGCGTACTTGTTGAACGCCTACGGCCATGAAGTTTATTCTTTATCAAGAGGAGGACTTGCATGATGACATCACGTATATCCAGGTCATGCCCATTATTATTATTATTATTATTATTAAATTTGCTTTTCAGTGACCTTGGACAGAATGGGGTGGTAAACATGGTGGATATATTAGGCTACTGAGAGTCTGAAACCAATAAAGAAACCTCTTTAAAGAAAAAAAATCAATACTTGATGCATTTAGATCTTGGACATAGGTAGTGATAAGTACATAAATTATCAGGCTCAAAATAACATTAAAATGTTCCCAAAAATGTTTTCTCAGTTGCAATTTATTTGTGGGGACAGTTAACTCCAGTTAATTATGCCACTTATTATGGCACACCCTTTGTAACAAAAACCCTTAACTTATGTAGGCCCTATATAAGTTATTTCGGCCCAATTTTATTACTTATTTAAGCCCTATGTAACCTTAGGCTTACAGGGGACCTTTTTCACTTACAGGGGTCCTTTCTAACTTACAGGGGTCCTTCCTAACTTACACGGGTCCTTTCCAAATTAAGCTCTAGTCTCGCAAGCCAGACCCTTTACCATACCTGTTCGCTGGGAAATGGTGACTGACGTAGGGTATTCAGGTTCTATACAGGAATGTAGTAGAGCCAATCAGATTGCACTAATTGCATGACCAACCTCAAACTATTTCATTAATAAGGGCTAGGGCTAGGGCTAGGGCTAGGGCTTATTATGGCACACCTTTAGTAACAAAAATCCTTAACTTATGTAGGCCCTATAATATAAGTTATTTCGGCCCAATTTTATTACTTATTTAAGCCCTATGTAGGTCCTTCCTAACTTACACGGGTCCTTTCCAAATTAAGCTCTAGTCTCGCAAGCCAGACCCTTTACCATACCTGTTCGCTGGGAAATGATCCGGGGACTGACGTAGGGTATTCAGGTTCTATACAGGAATGTATATAGAGCCAATCAGATTGCACTAATTGCATGACCAACCTCAAACTATTTCATTTATTGCTAATTGAAATAAAAGAGGACCTTGAAAACCTGAATGCCTTGGAGGAATTATCTCACTCGCTCCTAATCTGTTTGTCTCAGTTTGTAACAACAGCAGGACAATACTAGACTACAATCCATACAGTTTCCCTCGTTTAGAAGCGAGAGGCAACAGTGATAGGCAGAGAGCACATCTATGCAAATGTGCCCTTCAAGCTCATTTACCATCTGATCCACAAAACTTTTCCCAAGCAGCAAGTTCACGCTTTTACAATCAGTTTTAGAAGCTCTTCTAAAGCGGACATAGATATTCGATCAAGCTACCCACAGGTGGTGGTTTGGATTAAATTAATTTTGAGGGTATGATTAGGCCTCGATTAAATTCTTCACGCCTACAGGTCACGTGGATTCTTCACTGATTGCATTCCACCAGACCCTGGAAGTACGATGAGCAGACGGGTACGGAGGGGCGTGAGTGTCCGCCCCCCCCCCCCTAGTCTCGCGTAGCCAGACCCTTTGGTCTGGTTCGAGTTGTGCAGCTTCCCCTCGCTAATTGGGCTGAGAAGAACAATAGAACAGACAATGGAGGGGCGGTAACACGTGGGTTGAGTGGTCAACTAGAGTGATGTAATACCGTAGCGGAGGGAAACTTGACCACAATCACCCAGTATGCTGACAGAGCAAACACAACTCTTACATGGTTAACGGTTGGTAAAGGGTCTGGCTACGTGAGCTACCCCCCCCCCCCCCACCCCCAGACTAATTAAGCTCTATTACTTCATACAGGGGTCCTTTGAAACTGGTCATTGCGTTGAAACGGGTATGAAGTAGGAGGACTTTTCATATGCACCTCTACTTGCTTGTCAACAAAATATTTTAACTTCTTCTCTACTTATTTAGAGTTTATGTCTACTGCAATTGCTATACAGCAACTATCAACTAATGACAATTATAGCTCCATATGTGTAGCTACTACAAGGCTTTTTAGTAGCAAGCTATCAGGCAACTGAAACTAACATGTTGTGATTCTATCTACAGATGTCACACTCTTATACTATGCTATTATGCTTCCCATTAATTATAAACTTGTTATTATGTATATTTACCATTCATTAAACTATGTGTAGCTATACTATCTGGTAATATCTGCTATGCTCCAAAATTTTCTGGACATGAGCTATCGTATAGCTATATTATCATTAGTTTTTTAGTGGTAAGAAAAAAACTAAGACTAAGCTGTATATAAATAGCATGAAAAGACTAAAACTGGCAAATTGCTTTAGAAGACAGCAAATTCAATTAACTAAAATAGCTAACCATTTTCTAAACCAGCTATAGATAAAAAATATATATAATATAGTAGCTACTTCACTTTTATTCCGAAAATTTCATATATTCTGTTCCATGTTTGTTTGTTTTTAATTTTTTTTATTGTTTTTTAGGGTGAGGGGGAAGCTAGCTAGTAAGCAACACAAACTTAGTCAATCGATAGTAAAACAGGTAGCTAGATAATTTTTTACATTATTATTAAAGTACTAGTCATCACGGAACATTGCAGGTGCAAAAGGAGTGTGGTTTATGGTGTATTCACAACAGTTCAAAAGAAAAGATAATTGAGTGAGAAAGATATATGATCGTGTATAGCTATATGTATAGTTGTTTTTTTTCCTTACCAGTAAAATACCCCAAAAGTAAGGGTTTTGGTTTTAGATTTAGGTAACTACAACTAGTTAAAACAAAAAAAAAACTAATGAGAATATAGCTAAATGATAGCTCATGTCAAGAAAATTTTGGAGCATAGTAGTCATTACCAGATAGCATAGCTACACATAGTTCAATGGATGGTGAATATACATAGTAACAAGATTATAATTAGTGTGAAGCATAATAGCATAGTAAGAGTGTGATAACTAAGATAGAAGTCACAACATGTTCTGGATTTAGTTTCAGTTGCTAGCTAGCTTGCTACTAAAATGTTTTGTTAGCTACACATATGGAGCTATAATTGTCATTAGTTGATAGTTGCTGTATAGCAATTGCAGTAGACATAAACACATATTCAATCTATGCAAACAAATAGAGAAGAAGTGAAAATATTTTGTTGACAAAGCAAGTCAAGGTACGTCTGAATAGTCCTCCGACATTCCTACGCGCGTTTCAACGCAATGACCAGTTACAAATGTAAGTTAGAAAGGACCCCTGTAAGTTAGAAGGGACCCCCTGTAAGCCTACCGTTACATAGGGCCAAAATAAGTTACATCGGGCCGAAATAACTTACTACTCAAGCACATCACTAGCTAGCTAGTGTAGGGATTTTTGTTACAAACGGCGCAAGTCTTAGTTGTTGTTTTTTCCGGACGCAAGAATATCGTGAGTGGCCCTGGCCAAATCGGACGGCTGGGAACTATAGCAGGCTTCCAAATTTAGTATATAGGATTTACCTGGAGGAGACGAAAGTCTAAGTTCAAAGCAACACTTAAAAGTATGATGCAGACTTAAGTGTGAATCACTTGTAACAATAGTCATGGCGTGAAGTGCACACTTCATCGTTTTGGTGTGAAGTACACACCAAATTCAGTGTGAACTCATACTTACATTAAGGATTGTAGGTTGGGTTGATTCTAATATTACATTTATATATCAACATTATTTTTCAAAGAGATTGGTGTATGTTCTGTGCCTGAATCCCTCTTTTTCCATTTTACTGCAATTCCACGAAAAAACAATCCTGAGGCAGCTGTAAAAGGGCAAGTAGCTAAACTGTATCCACTCAGGTGGGAGGAATTGTGGCTCTAATAGGTGGGGTTCAGTTATCAGGTATTTTTGAAATAGTGAATTCTGAACTAATCAATACAATCTGGAAAAAAATCATGTACTTTTTGTATTATCTAAATTTAAACTTTAGAACGTCAATATAACATATTTAACTTTGTACTAAAATATTTAAATGACTAAAATGCTATGCACAAGCCATTTCAGCCATTTAATGGTGTACCCTGGAGGTTTTTTTCCCGAGTAAACCAGAATACAATGCACTATAAAATCTTTATCATTATCTCTCCTGACAAGCACCTCTTCTTCAGGCCACTATTGTCACCTGATTCTGCTGAAAACTTTTCTATTTATTCTTCCTGTTTCTTTATAAGTCTGAAATTGTGGACTTTCCTAAGCCAAACTCCTGAGCATCTCAGCTAAAATTCTTCTGTTAGTAATTCTTCTGTTAGTAACTCTTTTGCCATTTTTACTGCAATTCCACCAAAAAAAAATCCTGCTGACCCTTCGCCGTTCAGTTAACCTGTTAATTCGGTTTTCTTAAGTTTGGATCTCATTGGTTCTATAGTAATACACTAAAGGTACAGAAGGGTGTTCAGATTAGTGAAAAGTTAGGTTTACCGAGTATCCACTTTTAAGGCAATCTTATTGAAATATTAAATGAATCCTAATAACTATGTGACTGCGAAATACACAGGTTCAAAAAATAGTCATTTCAATAAGGTGTAAAGTAGTATGCATGAGCTAGAGCAACATTCCTTATGGTGCACTAAGTAACTTTGTAGGAGTAGCACAGAGGCAGCTATAAAAGGGCAAGTAACTGCATCCACTCAGAGAGGAATTGTGGCTCTAATAGGTGGGGTTCAGTTATCAGGTATTTTGAAATAGTGAATTCTGAACTAATCAATACAATCTGGAAAAAATCATGTACTTTTTGTATTATCTAAATTTAAACTGCTTGTACAGTAAATATTTTAAACTTGAAAGAAGTAGAAAATTTAACATACGTTACTGGCTTTGTCACATACAACATTTCATATGCAACTCTCATGTGTTTTTTCCACTTTGTTTGTACATATATATCTGTGTGAATTATGCATTATATATAATATTATATTATGTATATAAATATATACACAGCATAAAGCACATATTTGCAGTTATATTATTCCCCAATAACCCTGCCAACCCTGCAGCCAACCCTTAATAAATAAATAAATAATTATAATAATAATGATGATGATGATGATGATGATAAAATTAAGCCATTTCTCAGTACTGTTTTTTGCTGTGCTGTCATCTGAGTGGCACTTTCTACAACTCTTACCTCTCCCCCATAATTTTGGGGCACAATCTAATGAGGTGATTTCTCACAAATTTTAAACCACAAAAAAACATGCCCTTGGAGTACCCCTTTACCGAAACATCTTCCTACACTACTGTAAGCATCCTGATGCCCAAGCATGTTTGTCAAGCCTTCTAGCTAATTTTTTCACCTCAATACAATTTTCCAACAGCTTCATCCATGGTATGCTATTTGCTAGGGGTGACTAAGTGGGAGGATGGAGGAGTGTGTAAGTAGCTTTAGAAGTAGCCATTAGTACATAACAAATTGGTAGCCTTTGCCACTTGTGAGCAACTCTTGGACGGCTGTTTGTAACTTAATTATAGCTACACTAAAATATTTGGCAATAATCCATTGCTGCCATTTTCAGAAGTACTAATTGATCACATAACATGTATAATTCACCAGCTGGTAGCTACTGTGAACTTAATTTTTTTTAAATTAAAGTACTCTACTTGTTTTAATACTTATATGAGTATTTCTACCTCAGAAAAATCTGTCATCATTTGTAATATCAATCACTTCTGAAGTTATTTTAAAATGACGTAATTATAATCCTTTTTGTACAGAAATATTGAAGTGTGTTAGTCCCATGCATTTAATCTAAAAAATTGGGCTAGCTAATTTTTTTTTCTCCTGTGACACTTTAATTTGTGCATTTAATAAACTAGTAATGAAAATATATGAAGCCAGCAGAAAAAAACACTCTGTCATGCTTTCATTATCAGCATAATGGCATTTACATGTATAATCTGTGTGAAGTTACGTGAAGTTAATGTTGAGCAAAAAAAATTAGCTTTATGCTATAAACTTGTGACCAAGGCTCGAGTGTTACTGGACTGCCACCACCAAAATGAAATATATGCATACACAATAATATAAGTCACAATTTTGCTAGCTTTAAATTATCCCTATAAAATTAAATATCATTATAAATTCCCCCTTCAGCCCTCTACCCCCCCTAAAAAACTCACTTAAACTAATAAGGTGAAGGTATTATCATTGCTAAAAATATTCTGGCTGATAAAAGTTTACCAACAATTTACTCATGGCTGGTACACTTTGTGATATCAGCTTAGAGTTGACAATAGGACTGTGACTTGTTGTTGTGCAGGGACTAAGCTATTAATGAATAATATTGAACATCCATAAAGGTGATGTTGGGCTATGGCTACAAGGTCGATGGATGTCACGTACGTATACTATTTCCCACACGTAGTAGTCGCTGCCACCAGTTCTTCCTCTTAGATTCTCTTAGCTACTGCTAAGTCCTCTCCTCAAAGGAATTGTTCAGGATTTAAATATAATTTAAAAGAATCTCAACATTCAGAAAGAAGACAGGAAGAACACAACTCAGCTTTATATAGCCAGCCCTTCACAAAGAGCCAAAAGATGAATAGAACTTGCAAATTACAAAAAACAATAAACCTAATTTACAACTATAAGTTTCCCATACACATACATGCATACAAACATAATGATAATGTTCAGTTGTCATGTAGGCTACAAGTTTCCCATACACATACATGCACACAAACATAATGATAATGTTCAGTTGTCATGTAGGCTTGTGCCTACAGGTGACTTATCAGTTTCTTTTTGGTCTTTTTAGTAGAAATCAAAGATCCAGGAATTCTTACAAACACCAAATTGCACTGAAGCTTCACCTATTGTACTTGTAGCAGCTGGATTGCTCTATATTTATACATTCCACTTCTTAAAGATTGCATGCTTTATCAACCGCTGGTGTTCCAATCTGCATTGTGGTTTTTAATTGTTCTTAGGATGTTCATCAAAGTTTGAAGACAATCACATCCACAATTATTTGGCATTAAACCTAAAATCCTAAGATTGTGTTTACAATGGATAGCTATCTGATATGAAATAAACTTATATAAAAAATAGACTTTCTAAGCATCTCTTCCTTTTTTTTTTGTATACTAGTTCATACTGATAGAAAGAATAGGATTTGTAGTGAGAAGGAGCAGAATGATTAGCTACTTACATTTATGGTGCCCTAAAAATCTCTATTTTTGCAATAGTTAGCCACTGAGGAAATAATGGCTTATTTTTCCAGTCCATACTAAAATATTATAATAATAATTAGCTAATCAAGTCCTATAAGAGAAGCTGAGTATATACTTACAAAAAATACTCTAGTACTATGCGTATACTGACATGAAAGTATATAATGCATATACTCAGCACTATTAGTGATGTGCTTTAGCACAAATAGCGAGTGAGCCATTGCCCACAAGTATTTCACACAAGGTAGAATCTGATAAAAGTTGATTACAAAAGTAGCAATAAGGCTACATTCATTTAGATTGTCTTACATCATGTTCACCTAGTTTTAGAAGGCACCATTCAGTCTATTTAGTTCTAAAAGTAATTACAAGTAGCTATGTAGCCATTGACTATAGTAGTGATAGCTTCATCTAAATGACCTGTGTTCGACAAAAGGCAATCTAGCTACTTAAAAAATGGCAGAGTTTTTAAATGACGTATGGTAAGGGGTTTCAATGCCATAATAAACTTTTGCAGCAACTATTTGACTTGAGAGAACAAAATTATTAATAAAACATGAATTTCTAGATATCACTTCACAGTTTATAGTCATACCCAAAATGGTAGCTTGCTTACTACAGCAGTAGCCCGAAAAAACTGTGTAAAGGCAGCTATGATATGCTTATTTGGTAGTTGTGCTATTCTTTAGCAAGCAGTAGCTGTAGCACTCACACACTTTCACACACATTGGTTCACTGGATATATCAACACAAGACTTTGTGCTTTGACTATTGGACAATAGATTTTCAAGTAAGAACAATACTGTTGTGCAGGGCTAAAACTATGATAACTTACCACCGTTGATAATTCGAATAAAAATGAACTCCTAAGTTTGTAAGACATAACTGCAAGGATTCCGTTTAGTGGAGGGGTCGACCACCAAGCAAACACAAAGACGTCGTACGTCCAAACATATGTGCTTGAGCACAAATATTGAGCGAGCCTGCCTAGTTAGGTAAGATAAAACTCACTGCAGTTGACCATTAATTTAAGCAATACAGAATTACTCTCATACCTGAGTATTGGTACTTCTGTAGTGTCAAACTTAGCCATTCTGACTACCCCAACAACCAGTAACTTTTGAACAAGCTCTCAGCTACAAAAAAAATACGCTAGAAGTTATTTTTGAACTTTTAGCCAACAAATATGGAATTACTACTTTTAGAAGCCATTCTCACTACCAGTGGCTCTTGACAACTAATAAGTGGCACTAGCAGCCCACCAAAAACGGCGAGGTTTTGAAAGTACGTCTGGTAAACGGTCTTCAATGCCATAGTAACCAGTTGCAGTAACTTTTTGTGTCTTGAAAAACAAGTGTTTCGCTGGGGTTACCTCAGAATTTGGAGCCTAACTGTGAAGGAAGACTTTCCTAATGCTGTAGTATCAGAGCAAACAGGGGTCAAGCCTAAAAAAAACCATGTTTTTAGGATAGGGGCATATGCATAATCCATATATATATATGTATATATATTTATTCCACCCTAAATATCTTGACAATGATATTATTAGGTATATGACCTTGAAATGACTTCAAGGTCACATACCTAATTTCAATTCAAGGTTGTTATTTCACATTATTTCAAGGTTGTTATAATATCACATGAGCTGACACACAAGTCAGTTGCTTCTGTTTTGTACAAGCACATGGTTGACTATTTGAACTTGAAAAGGCTACAAGACATTACACAATGAGTGGAAGTGCTGACTGTGAAATTTGTCCCTTGTGTAAGGAGAAATTGGAAGATGGAGCAGCTGTA
>WLWI01005144.1_pt1 | contig 10962 bp, 12 predicted proteins | sample 6701501 | NCBI WGS metagenome assembly WLWI01 (sample SAMN12718690, study PRJNA515312) | sponge metagenome | isolation source: marine sponge | host: Mycale hentscheli | place: New Zealand: South Island, Marlborough, Capsize Point | collected 2014-11-01
CAGACAATGACAGACACTGATAGATGACACTACTTTACCACCTAACAATACATAGCAGACAATGACAGACACTGATAGATGACACTACTTTACCACCTAACAATACATAGCAGACAATGACAGACACTGATAGATGACACTACTTTACCACTACATAACACACAATGACAGACACTGATAGATGATGACACTACTTTACCACCTAAGAATGCATAGCAGACAATGAGAGTCACTGATAGATGGTGCTATTTTTCATTAGCACTGCAAGTACAGTTCAAAGACTCTGAATTCAATTGCTAACAAACATAGTGGACCTAGAAAAACCCTGCAAGCTTGAGTCATAAATTTTCTAGCTGCCTTTTTAAATCATATCTATAATATCTTCAACAAGTAAGTTGTCTGTAGTGGGTACCCCCCCCCCCCCTCTTCCCCCCCAGCTGATATTTTAGTAAGCTGCTCTAGCCTGTTGGAGTAGGCAGGGTAGCTGTAAAAACCTGGAAAAGTGGTAAGCTAGGTGGTTGCTATAACTACTATAGGGTAATGAGCCTGTGCAATATAGAGTGAAATAACACCTAAAAATAACATTGTGCATATCTAGGGTAGAATAAAATATATATTTTAATTTACCAGTTTTCAGCCCAGCTGTGAGCAAAATCCACCAGCAAGATCACTTGAACCACAATAAAAATGACAGAGGCAGCCAACCCTAAGGATAGGGAAGCTAAAGGAGAATATACAATATATACAATATAATACAGTTATTATAATTATATATTATATATATATATACAAAGTAAAAAAAACAACAAAAAACATTAAAAAAGTATGTAAAAAGAGAATATTTAGGGCTGCCCAAGAAAGTATGAAAATTATGTAGAAAAGTCTAAATTGCTCTAAAACGTGGGAACAAGAAAGGTGACTTGCCCTATACAATGATTTTATATCCCTAGAGTGAAAGATCATTTGTCTAACATTTGCCACACAATACAAAGGTGTCCTTGTTATTAAACCCAAATAGTAACTACTTCCACAATGGATCCAAGAATTTAACAAGTGTGCTAAGTGTGTTTAGTGTATAACTAATAGACTCTAGCAAAGTTATGCTCGAGGTGATCTTTGAAGCATAAATCCTTCAACTACCATGCAACGTGTCACAAGCAAGAGTCACAGCACACGCAACAACCGCAATACCTGCTACAGTTAATTCAAATGTAGAAAGGAGATTCCTGATCACAAGAATTTAACAATTTTTTTATAATTCTCTGAGATAAAGTACATTATAATAGATAGAGATGTAACTGACTAGATTTACTAGTCACGTTAATGGAGACTTTCCCTTAAATTCCACAAACTACTGACTTGTTTCTTTCAGCTTCTTTGGTATCATTTTTGACGGACTCATTTGCATGAAGGTTATATATATAATCTGGTGAATAATACATAGATTCTGTTCTTATTCCAGGATTAAGCCATGTTGGGCATCCATTGACACCATTGAACTGGTCATTGCAACTAAGTGAAATAAACCAAATGCTGGAGCATATTGTAAGTGCTCAGTATCATTGGAAACTCTTAAAACAATAGAGCTATTTCGTAAATCTTCAACAAAAAAAAAAAGAAAAAAAAAAAGAGGTTAGAGGAAAACAAACGTGGGTGGTTAGGATTCTCCAAACCAAACAGCTGGTATTGTCTTTACTCATGTGTGTTGTAGGAGATAGTGTAATTAATTATAAAATAATGGCCATAAAGTAACCACAGAAGATTTAGCCATCTCAGTATCATGCTTCAACACAATGCATTTCATACATCTGCACCACATATGTACATCTGCCAAAATATTGCCCCTTGATTTCAGACCTGCAATGATATCTGTAATATTTCTTAGTCAAAAGAATATTACTGTCTGTAAAGAATAACTTACCAAACTTATTTTGGAGTACTTTTGCTTGAGAGTTAGTGGAAGTACAATTAATGAGCGGTTTAGACCAGGTAAATACACTATGCGGCAGATATGGCAATAGTATTGTGTGGTGCACTCAGAAGAAAATTCACAAAAAAAATTCCTTTTTTTTCAAGTTTCTGCACATAAACGTAGGTAAGTGATTTAGCTGGACACACTAATTAAAGGAGCTCTAGTAACTTTGCTATTACTGTAGGCGGCAAGCTCTTTTAAATTCTATTATTGCACAGAAGCTCAACTACACTAATATTAGCATTCTCATGCAGTGTTCAAACATGCTGAATGTGGTGGATTCTCAGCAGTAGTGGAATCCGAATCCACTCACTTGAACTTCAGACAGTTTGTTTAGGATATATCCATGTTCATTGTCTGTTTGGTCACTATTCCACGTTCACCTGCAGTTCTCAAATATGTATCAGTCATCCATTTACACTATATTTTACATTCCTTTAGTCCAGAACAGTTCTGTATATATGTGGCTGTTCTGCTCTTTCTGTGTCTTTTTGGTTACAACTCACAAGCTAAACTGTTTAACCAGAAAACTTGGATGACTAGCTACGTCAGTTACAGGCGGGCCCTCAACCACGACAACCTCCACGTACGAGTGACAACTCAGGTGGCAGCGAACAATTTCTACTACACTTGGTGGCAGCTGTGCAGACTTTCTTCATTTTCGCCATCGAGTTGTCCACATTTACCTTGAACTTCAGAACTTGGTTAAGTTGTCGATCTCCTCTTTTTTTCTTACCGTTGTAATCTTTTTTTTTGTCATTTTTTCCTTTGTAGTCATCCAGTTATGTCGGACAGTGAGGAGACGGGAGTTAGTCGCGCTATTGACGAATCTAGTCCGGTAGTGTCTGAATACGATCTTTGTGCATCTCATTTAGTGGACACCTTCGATGTGGCCCCTCAGACTCGCGCACAGAAGAAACTACAGCAAAATCTATTTCAACTTCCAGAGCTCAGCCAGAAATGGCAACCAAGACAGATCCAGTGCTTCAGTTGATTGCGCTTATGCTAGTGGTCTACCCTGTAGCCCTGATCTTACAGGGTAGACCACTAGACCATTTGCTCTCAATTGATAAAGGAAATGAGCTCACTTATTCTGTTGCAAAAGAGTGTGTTCTTGCTAATTCCGGGTATGATTTCCATGGTTGTTTAGAGCATTTTGCGTATTTAGCCCCATCTAGTTTAGAAACAGAAAGTTGGTGGCAGGACTTGGTATTTAAAATCAAGAATATTTCTAATAGCAATAAGATGGAATTAATAGATCCAGTTCAAATGGATCTTATCATAACTACTCTTTGTCAGTCTCATGTGCAGGCTTGCCATATGATGGCATGGATAAGGTACTGATGATTCCCATGGAAAAGTGTATAATGCTTTTGTTTCCTATGTTAAAGAGCATCCATATGTATTTAAGAAAGTGCAAAGATTACACAGGCCCTATTCTGATATACTATCTTTTGATTTTGCTGATCGGTCCTATCATGACATGCCCTACTATAAACATAAAGAATTTGGTGGTACCAAGTCAAATACCCAAACTGATGATTCTGATAAAGTGTTTAACAATGGTGATAAGGATAAAGCTAATGCCTCAGATAATGTCAATAACACTGCTCCTGTAAAGTCTTCTAGTAATACATTTGTGCCCACTTGTTATTTTTGTGGGGAGAAAGGCCATATCAGTCCCAATTGTCCAAAGAAAATAAAACCAAAGAGGAGAAAAAAATAAGAAAAATTTCTCCTGACAGGTGTGTGAATGAACATTCTCCATTTGTTACTGGTACTGTTTGTGGTTCGGTTACTGAGTTTTTGTCAGATTCAGGAGCACAAATGTCAATTGTGAAGTCTTATCTTGTCCCATAAGAATGCTATACCGGTGAATTCATCTATTTGGCTGGTTACCGGGAAGCTTCTGTTCAGTATCCTACAGCTAAGGCTCACTTAGATGTTGGTGGCTACAAAGTTTAATATCGTGAGACATGCCTGGCCATGTAAATTCCTTTGAGATAATAGAATGGGTTTTAGATCTACCCAGATGTCCTGAGTGGGTGTGGCCAGCAATCAATATTTTATTCACAAGTGCTTTGGGTATCTCAAAGGAATTTACATGGCCAGGCATGTCTCAAGATATTAAATCCTTTGTTAATAGTTGGAAGACCTGTCAATTCAATGCTAGGACTTCTGTCTCCCACTGAAATATTCACTGAACCATTTGAGAGACTCTGTTTTGATATTGTGGGTCCATTTACAAAATCTTGAAGCAATAACTTTATGTACATTCTCACAGCTATTTGTCCTTCATCTCATTTTTGTTGGGCTATTCCCCTTCGCACTAGTACTGCATCAGTTGTTGCAGACGGGTTGATATCTGTGTTTAAGGATTCTGGCATTCCGAGAGAAATTTTAACTGATCGTGGCACCCAATTTTCATCTAAAATTGTCAAGCATGTGTGTAGCCATTTTGGAATACATCAACTTAAAACAGCTAGTTATTGCCCCCAATCCAATGGTATTTTAGAGCGTTTCCATGCCACTCTTGCATCAGTTATCAGAAAGAGCTGCAAATTAAGAATTAATTGGGCTAAGCAATTAGATTTAGCTATTTTTGCCCTTAGAAATGTGCCTCACAGAGATCACAACTTTACACCTTTTGAATTGGTATTTGGTCGAAGAATTCATCATGTTATTAGCTATTTAGCAAGTATTTGGCGGGGTGACTTATCAGGGGGTTTGGATACTTGTACATACATGGCTGATCTCCAAGATCGTCTGGAGGTTATTCGTACAGAAATGGCTGCGCGTACTTCAGAAGCCAAGCAATCTGCACGAGAAAAACAAGATCATAAATATCTGAGACATTTTTCTGTTGGTGAGAAAGTCTTGTTTAGAATCCCTGGATTGTCTAATACATAAGTTAGGTTCCTCATGGGAGGACCCTTTCCCAGTTGAGAAAGTTATTGGGGACTTGAATTATGTTATTAGCATGGTTGTAGATGGAAAATCTCACAAGCGTACAGATTATGTTAACCACTTGAAACCATATATCAAGGAACTCATGGTCATTAATCGTGTTGTTGTCACTACTGATGATTGTTGCTTGCCTGATGGTGACCTATTGTCTTATTTGTCTGATTCTCAGTCCAAAGAACTTCAATCTGTTTTGTCTAAATTCAAAGATACTTTCTCCTCTGTACCTGGTATTACTAATATTTGTTTATTCAGAATTGATACTACTCAGGAAACACCTATCAATTTACCTCCTTATCGAGTCCCTAACGGCTTAATAGATCAGTTCAAGGCTGAGCTGGATGTTCTTTTGGCTCAAGGTGTCATTGAACATAGTGACGCTATGTGGGCATTTCCAGCAATTCCTGTTAGGAATAAAGATGGTGGGTTAAGGTTGGTTGTGGATTACCGTAGACTAAATTCCATTACTCCTTCATTGCCATTCTATATGCCTACAGTAGAGGAAGTCATTGCTAATTAGGTGGTGCACAATACTTCTCAAAGATTGATCTCACTAAAGGTTTCCATCAAATTCCAATTGAAAAAGAATCAATGGATAAGACTACTTTCATCACACCATTTGGAAAATTTCGAGATATCTTCGCTTACCCTTCAGTTAAAAAAATGCCCCAGCTCATTTTCAATCTATGATGTCACAATGCCTATCATCAGTGTCTCACTGTTCTACACCATATATTGACGATGTAATCATCATGGTCACAACATTTATCTGATGTTCATTCAGTTTTGAGTTTGATCAAATCAGCTGGACTTACCAAGTGTGTCTGGGGAGCTCCTTCTGTGGAGTTTCTTGGCATGGTGGTTAGTGCAAATGGTATCAACATTTCACATGCACGCACACAGGCATTGTCAGCTTATAAAAGGCCTGTAACAGACCTGTAACTCGTAAACAGCTTGTAGATCATTTTTGGGTTTGGTTTCATTTTATCGTGCATTCTTACCATCTCTCGCTACTCATACAAAATCATTATCAGCTGCTACTTCTAAATCTTCAAACAATATATCATGGTCATCTCTTATGATATCAGATTTTGATCACATTCTCTCTCTTATTGCTAATCACTCATCTCTTATTGTGCCTAACACTGATGATTGTTTGTGCTTGGCATGTGATGCCTCCTCCAGGGGGGGTGGGTGGCGTGTTATTTGTTTGTAGGGATGGTGCAGACTTGCCTGTGGCCTACTTCAGCAGGCAGACTAAGCCTCGTGAAGAGAAATATTCTGCCACTGAACTGGAGTGCCTGGCCATTATTGAGTCGTTGGATCACTTCAGGGTGTATCTTATTGGAAAACACTTCAAGCTCTACACAGACCATAGTGTCCTTAAGTCACTTTTGACTTCGACAAGTTTAAATTCACGGCTCTGGCGTTGGACTCTGAAAATTCAAGATTATGACATGGAAATTCACTAAAGGAAGGGAAAAGACAATGTCATCCCGGATGCCCTATCCAGGCAAGGTTGGGAACCTCAGCAGCCATCTCAGCAAGATAGTGTGCACTGTGAAACAATTTAAGACCCCTCCCTTGCTACTCTGCCCTTAGAACAAGGGGGGAAGTTTGGTGGATCAGCCATAGTGGAATCCACTCACTTGAACTTCAGACAGTTTGTTTAGGATATATCCATGTTCATTGTCTGTTTGGTCACTATTCCATGTTCACCTGCAGTTCTCAAATATGTATCAGTCATCTATTTACACTATATTTTACATTCCTTTAGTCCAGAACAGTTCTGTATATATGTGGCTGTTCTGCTCTTTCTGTGTCTTTTTGGTTACAACTCACAAGCTAAACTGTTTAACCAGAAAACTTGGGTGACTAGCTACGTCGGTTACAGGTGGCCCGTCAACCACGACAACCTCCACGTACTAGCTAGGACTCGAGTGACAACTCAGGTGGCAGCGAACAAATTCTACCACACTGAATTTTATTCAATTATTTCTTTCTCATTTCCGGAACGTTCTAAATTAATTGAGAATTATTTCCAATTACTTCTTTTTCAGTTGCAGTATCTGAATTGCCAGAGGTGTGAAACTCTCATAATCAATCACCAGTATGAGCATAACTGTCCCGGCCTCTACTAAAAGACACTCATCTGAATCAAGTCATATCAATCACCAGTATCAGCATAACTGTCCCAGCCTCCTACTAAAAGACACTCATCTGAATCAAGTCATATCAATCACCAGTATCAGCATAACTGTCCCGGCCTCTACTAAAAGACACTTATCTGAATCAAGTCATATCAATCACCAGTATCAGCATAACTGTCCCAGCCTACTACTAAAAGACACTCATCTGAATCAAGTCATATCAATCACCAGTATCAGCATAACTGTCCCGGCCTCTACTAAAAGACACTCATCTGAATCAAGTCATATCAATCACCAGTATCAGCATAACTGCCCCAGCCTCCTACTAAAAGACACTCATCTGAATCAAGTCATATCAATCACCAGTATCAGCATAACTGTCCCGGCCTCTACTAAAAGACACTCATCTGAATCAAGTCATATCAATCACCAGTATCAGCATAACTGCCCCAGCCTCCTACTAAAAGACACTCATCTGAATCAAGTCATATCAATCACCAGTATCAGCATAACTGTCCCGGCCTCTACTAAAAGACACTCATCTGAATCAAGTCATATCAATCACCAGTATCAGCATAACTGTCCCAGCCTCCTACTAAAGACACTCATCTGAATCAAGTCATAAGTATTACAATGGCGGTATCTCATGGCTGTACTGGCAAGCTCATTACCAGAGTAGTTATAGCAACTGGGCCTGGCAGGGCCTTGGTACAAGTTTTCTGGGCTTTTATAGCTACCTTTACTCTAGTGGAGCCTACCCGCCGGCCTGCTGGCCAGCCAGGTTAGAGCAGCTGCTATAATATCAGCTGGGGGGTTGTGGGGAGCCCCTCTAGTGAGTTTTCACTAACTTTACACTGAGTTACCAAAAAACTACTTCAGTGAAGATATCTAGTGTGGAATAAACCAGCAGTGGTGTGGCTAGATATTTCACTCTCAGGCTTTATTGCCTTTGGCTTGAAAATAAATTAGCCTGCTCAGTGAAATATTACACCATATCACACTCTGACTCATGTAATAAATATTATATATTATATATATATATATATATATATATATTGCAGCTACCCCCTAAATAAAATAATGTTGTTTGTTTCAAGAGTTAGAAAATCAAAGAATAAATATAGCTTTGTATGCTGGAGGAAATAAAAGAAGTCTGGTGAGAGGAAAGCTTTAGCACTAAGTGACAAGAGGAAGAGAAGAGCAGGTTGGATAGATTTATCTAATGAACACTTTCTTGCTACAATGAAGACTAATAAGTCAAATACTTTTAAAGACTTGAGAACTTTCTAACTGCCAGTTTTTATGTGATTATAAAAAGATAGAGAAATCACTATTGTAAATTTTGAATCTCACTCAAACAATATCAACTAATCACACTATTTGAGAATGTACTATATAGATTGTCAATACTTTACTAGATAAAAAAGGAATATTTAAGCCACTGCTTTATTATTTGAAGATCCAATTCCTCAGGCTAAGCTAATTGTCTGTTGTATGATGTATGGTTCATTTTATTCTCAAAAATGATTTTCTATTTACTTAAAACCGGCTTGTCAATGTAATTAAGGAATACACTTCAGTGAAAAAACAACAACAACTATTTATACAGTGTGATGGTGTGAATCTTCTGCATACATATACCTGCTAAACTTACTATTTTCAAAGGAGAAATAAAGACGTCAGTTGTTATGCAATTAGTCAAGTCAAGCAAACCACCCTATATCCAAAACATGTTCAATTACTATTTGGTAAAATTACTGCATGAGGTCCACCATTAATATCGTTTGTTTTTCAAATTTTGTTCAACAGTAATAACATGATTATCACAGAATTGATAGGTACTATAAATCCGAAGTGTTAAGATGCTAGAAAGCAGCTCACACATGAGGTTGATGCACCTGAGACGTAGTTGTGATAATTAAGACAAGTTTCTTATTCTCACATTTTCCTGCAAGACACGTGCTTTCTATTTAATGCACATCATAACTAAGCCTCAACATGTTACAAAAGTGGCGAGTACACACTAAAGCTATCAAATTCTATCACCCTCTAGCGCTTACCTTGGTATCATTGTGTAGTGTTAGTGAATAAAATGAAGCACTATTATATTGCAGCACAGTACCATTCTACAGCACGTGAGCTGCAAAAAAATATGGCGTCATTGGTGGGACATCTGCTAAGTTTCATATTGAAGTAACTGTATCTTGCAGTCAAGTAACGCAATTCTTGCATTCTATAGTTTAGAAGGGGAAGAATAATGGTCCATTGGATATCTCTGTTGAATTAATTTTTTTTTGATAAATATAGTTTTGCAGTTCAGTTTAATGGAGGGCTGCCCAGAAATGCCGTAAATTGTCCATCCCATCCCACGGTCCCATGGTGTCATGGGATTACATGGGATTGTCCATCTTATCCCACTGCCCCATGGGACTTTCCACGGGATGTCCACCTGTCCGTCTACAGATGCATGTGTCCTACTGTCCATCCCATCCCACGGTCCCATGGGATCGTGGGACATTCCACGGAATGTCCACCTGTCCCTCTCACTGACACATGAATATCTTACTGTCCATCCCATCCCACGGTCCCATGGGTCTGTGAAATAGATTGCGTGTAACATTTTGTAACCTTGTCAGCAATTACCCTTTCTTGCGTATTAAACCTAGCATGACACCTCCTTCGCTTTGCTCAGTCAGCTTGTCAAAGTGTGTCGTCGTGCCTTTGGCGCTCCGCTAATCTAACGCTAATCGCGCCACGCGCGTGCGCTCTAGTTTGACTTTAAGTGTTCATTGTGACAATACTTTCATGGGATCGTGGAATGAAATGAACAGTAGGAGTATCTGTAAGAGGGACATGTGGACATCCCATGGAATGTCCCACTGTCCTATGGGACCATGGGATGGGATGGACAGTGGGACACACATGCATCTGTAAAGGGACAGGTGGACATCCCATGGAATGTCCCACTGTCCCATGGGACTGTGGGATGCAATGGACAATCCCACTGTCCCATGGGACCATGCGATGGGATGGACAGTGGGACACCGACGCATCTGTAGAGGGACAGGTGGACATCCCATGGAATGTCCCACTGTCCCATGGGACTGTGGGATGGTATGGACAATTTACGCGTTTCTGGACATCTATGGTTTAATGACTCTGGTATTCTCCCAGAATGAATGATATCTCAGACATGTAAGTTTTGGAAGTAATGCTTTGAAATAAGTCTTCCTGTTTCTGGAGGTTGCTTTCCCTTGAAACATCCTTGTAAATTCACTAGATGAATACTGATTTAACACAGATGTGTATTGCTGTAGTTTGTCGATGTTAATAACCCTTGAGCCACTCAATGCCACACTGTCTTTAGGACACACCATATTTGACCATGTTGCCCCTCCTACACCTCCTTGCTAGCAGACTGCTATATGGAAGTGTGCACTTCCTTAGCATGTGCAGCTTCCTTTCCTGAAGGCATGCCTCACATGCCATGGTGTTTCTATAGTGTCTGGTTATACTATTTATGCTCACCAGTACTCCATCTAATCGGAAAGGGTGGGTCTATCACTTCCTGTGAGCTAGAAAACCAACAGGTTCAGCATGGTTGTGTAGGTGGTTCCTGATAACCAACAGGTTCAGTGTGGTTGTGTAGGTGGTTCATGGGCAGGTTTAAAGCTTCTTATTTATTGGTGTCTGGGGAAGGTCTTGTTAAAAAATTTCCTGGAAAATCCAGCTTGAGCTACTCAACAGGCAATGGAGGTGTAAGTGTAGATTATTATAATACACAAGCATGATACGAGGATTAGTGTTAGACTGACAAACCTGACACAGAAGGCTGGAAACTAATATCAGCATACTGAAACAATAAATATAAGGTAA
>WLWI01005145.1_pt1 | contig 10958 bp, 6 predicted proteins | sample 6701501 | NCBI WGS metagenome assembly WLWI01 (sample SAMN12718690, study PRJNA515312) | sponge metagenome | isolation source: marine sponge | host: Mycale hentscheli | place: New Zealand: South Island, Marlborough, Capsize Point | collected 2014-11-01
CTTAAATGAGTTCATGTACTTGACTTGAAAGGATCAGACCATATATTTATTCGAATTCAAAAATTCAGAGTGAGATAATGAAATAATAATTACAGGCTCCTACTCTTCCCTGTCTAATGAAATAATAGCAAATAAACAGAGTGTGAATATTTATAAAAGTTATATTCTGCTTCGAAAGGTATTCAAACTAGTAAAATATTGATCAGAATATTTTGAATGGACAAATAATAGAAGAAGAAAATGACAAGTTTCATGGACTGAGATATTTGACAGTCTATCACAAGATTTAGTCAGACATGGCTTCAGTTGTATGGACATGTTTGTCCTTTTCCCGCCAGTTGTGGCGCCCTACTAGTACACCAGGTCATCACTAGCAAAATGCCCGTGCTATTAGTACACCCGTGCTATTAGTACACCAGGTCATCACTAGCAAAATGCCCGTGCTATTACTGGACACTTACAAATATGTTCTCGGGCTTGATGTTGCGGTGGACGATCATGTTGGCATGGAGATAAACCATGGCCAGGCCCAGTTGGTGGGCACATGATCTGCTGTCTAGCTCGCTGAAATGCTGGCAGTAGAGAATGGCATCGTACAGATCTCCTCCCTTTTGAATATGGCGTGTGTGTGTGTTGAAAAATGTTAAGAAGTCAAAATTGAAGGTTAAAATGGTGACCACTGGACTCCCATACTATAGTACTATTATATTGTGCTACTTGTGGTCACATATTCTGTTCTTGAGTTGTTGATTTGTATGTATGATTCAGTACACCTAGCAGTTTCCATCAAGTTGCTAACATAAATACGGACATACACAATGATCAGGTTAAGGATAGAAAACTGTGGCAGGAATCGTTGATTAAAATTGGAATAGCATTAAAATCAGAACAAACAAACAAACATATAAGTAGATATAAAGACTTCACAGTGTGTTTTAATGGAGTATAGTTTTTAGTTTCTTAAAACTCTTTTTGTTTTTTGTTTTTTGTTAGTACATGGACACAAGCATACGGGACATGCTATTACTAAATAACAAATAGACCTCCAGTGCGTACATTTGCTGTAGTATTAGTTTCACCACACCCCTGGAGTGCAGGTCACTAATCATCAGATGCCCCCTTACTATAATTACACACAGACGCCCCCAGGGCACACACACATATACACATGTGTGCACTCTCACCTCAATGGGTTCCATGACCATGACGTGTTCATTGCTGGTCTCCCAGTAGTCGACCACGCCCATCAGATTATTGTTCCTCAGCATCCGCATGATCTTTATTTCCTGCAGTATCTTGTCATCTCTTCCAAACACTTTGCTCTTCTTAATGATGCGTGCCAGATACACCTTATCATCTTCCTTGGACTTGCATGACTTGACGGCTGCAAAGGCTCCTTCTTCGATGGCCATTCCAACTTTATATTTATCCCTCGCAGTCTTGTAGAGAAGTGCAGCCACAGCTGAGGCATCCAGACTCACCTCAGTCGACTTCCTGCGCGTGTTGAGACACTCCGTGTCACTGTGAGGGAGAAGTAGATGACATGTGAGTAGTAGTAGTAGTAGTAGTAGTAGTAGCAGTAGTAGTAGTAGTAGCAGTAGTAGTAGTAGTAGTAGTAGTAGCAGTAGTAGTAGTAGTAGCAGTAGTAGCAGTAGTAGTAGTAGTAGCAGTAGTAATAGTAGTAGTAGCAGCAGTAGTAGTAGTAGTAGTAGTAGCAGTAGTAGTAGTAATAATAATAGTAGTTGTTGTTGTTGTAGTAGTAGTAATAGTAGTAGTAGTTGTTGTAGTAGTAATAATAGTAGTAGTTGTTGTAGTAGTAGTAATAGTAGTAGTTGTTGTTGTAGTAGTAGTAATAGTAGTAGTAGTAGTTGTTGTTGTAGTAATAGTAGTAGTTGTTGTTGTAATAGTAGTAGTAGTTGTTGTTGTTGTTGTTGTAGTAGTAGTATTATTAGTTGTTGTAGTAAGGTAGTATAACATTATTGTTGTTGTTGTTGTTATTACTACTGTATATTTTATTTATTAAATTTTTAATTTGATTTTAACTTACCTGTGGCTATCCTGCTCTACCATCTGGAAAAAAAAAAAGAATTAATGTCATGTGACAGAATTAAGATCAAAATCATGTGACAGCATCAATGTCATGTGAGCAAATTATTATCTCGTCTCACCTCAGTTTCCATTGTAGTGTGAAGCTCTTCGTCAATATCTGTAGACAAACACATGTAAGTCATGAATAACGTTAACCCAGGTCATGAATAATGTTAACCCTCCCACGCAGCAAGTTAACTAGAATGATGAGTTGCTGTCACAAGAATTACTTATACTGGCAAAAGTGCATGTGGATGATTACACACCTTGACCTCGGGAGGGGAAGGGGGGACACTTACAGTTAGTTTGGATGGCAACGCTCCGTGAAGCACGTGCTACTGTGGTAGGAGAACCTACTGTCGTACTGCACACGCTTGTGTCCTAAAAATGGGAAATAATCAAAATTTGAATTTTTTAATTAATATTTATTTTTTGCTCACATCTCTTGCAGTTAGGAGCATGTCCACCACAGTGTGGGCAGCACCCAGCGAGACGTCACTGAAAGGAGTGTGTGGGAGAGTCCCCAGCCCATGTGGGAGAGATTCTGCATGTAAAGTACAGAAATACCCATGGGCAATGACTGGTCTGGTATTCACACTTGTTTTGACCTCAGGATGCAATCATGAATACATCAAGAGGGGAGATGATTTGTGTGGCTAGTTGATGGTTAAATCAGTCTCATATCATAAAGCATGTGGTGAGCTCAGAGGTAATATATATTATATATACGCAGTGTGTATATAATTATATATACATTACAAACATATATGTATATTATATAATGTAGGTTAGGTTACAATGTAATTTATGATGAGCTCAGATAAACATTGAAAATAATCAATTCAGAAATCTATCGTTAAAAGCTGCACACTTACTTTGCGGAGAAAGTTGGAAATCGGTGAGGGAGCTGGATGTGGACTGTCTAGACAAGGTGCCATTCTGAAGCTCCTGCAACAATGACATTCTCCTCTTCCTTCGTCTCCTTGTCTTGAAAGTGGGAGAACCAGAATCTGGTGTATTCAGTTCCACAGAAGAGGGGCTTGGCGGGAAATGGTGATTGACGTAAAGCGAGTCTCTGCGGTTTGAGAGAGAAACGTCAGAAGATGAAGTCGACATTTCTGGCCTGTCTTCCATCATCTGAGTAGCTTCACTGGGGATGATTTCGTTTTGATCTTCATCACTGGAATGTTGATTACTATCTTGCATGATCGTGGAATGCTGTGCTGCAGCTTCTCTTTGCACTAAGTTATTGCCCCATTGAGGATTCATACTGTTGTCATCTGGTAGAGTGTGGCTAGTAATTGAAGCTGCCGTAGGTTCTGGAGACTGAACTGCTTTTGCTTCTTTGCAAGACTCATCTAACTTGCTACTGGTCAGACTTCCTTCTGAAGCATGTTCAGAATCTAATTGTGTATGCTTTACTTCTGCATCTTTGCTTAGAGCTTCTGGACCAGTTGCAGGAGGAAACTCAGCTAGCTTTACTACAACCCCATCATCTTTTTTGCTGCTGCTTTCTTGAGCATTGGGGCTAGCATTGTGAGCAGATTCAGGATTTGGGATGGCTTCCGAATGAAAGTTCTCACTTTTAGAATCGTTACTGACACTAGCAGTTTCACTGATTACTGGTAAAGGGTATCCTTTCAGCATCACCCTTTTTGGAGAAAAATGAACAATGTTGTGTGTTTGTAAAGTTACTGGCAGAGGCCATCCAGTGGAGGGTGGAACTGTACTACTGCTCTCAGAGTGAACTTCATCTAGCATGTCGTGCTCTGAAATTAAAATTTAAATAATTAGCTACAGACACCTTCAGTAAATTATTCAACTGCTGGACACTTACACCTGGAGGACAACCATTTGTAGTTTGTATGTTTGTAACCTGCCCATGTGGAGAAAATAAATCCCATAGGAAATGGATTGTCAAAAAAGGAAGAAAAACACTTTAAATAATCACAAACAAGTCTTACACACGGTTGTGAATATGGTAAAGTGTGTCTACTGGTTGTGAATCTTGGCATACTTGACAATTAGCTGGCTTGGTATGCAGAGAGGAATGCACGTATCCTTAAATTGTGAAGACTTCAACAATTCTACTTGTGTGGGATTGCCACTTGAAGAAATGTGTTTGCTCTTAAATATGTTGTTGTTTTGGTTGTTTGAAAATTCTTAATGGGATATATATCATGCAGAGTAGACTAATTCAAAACAATTGTTTATGCACAACTTTATGACTACACCCAATTATTGCACAACAGTTCACAGATATGCTCTTTGAGAGGGGAAAAGTAAGTTAAAATGTCCTCTTGTTCATGAGAAAAACCTGGCAAAGGACAGAAAATAGATTTTGTTTTCAAAATGTTCATAAACTTTTTTTTAATAACTTCTTACTTCCCAGTAAATAGCCACAAATCGTGCAATGCATGTAGTAATATATTTTAAGAATCATACAGACCGAATTAAAAATTGAAATGAAAATTGTGATTAGGCGTGTGTTGTGTTATCTAGCTAAAGGCTTCACAACCATCTCTATAGATGGTGGCATTTTTGTTGTTGTTGTTATTGTTGTTTTGTTGCTGTATTAATTAATTGGCAAAGTCTGATTACTTAACCATATTGTAGAGGAAATAAAACAAACAATTAGATGTATATAATAACTTATAAATAGATGATAAACTTCTACGATTGAGCCTTGTTACCATTTACTTACCTTGAACACCTCTTAAAAATCCATCAAGATTGAATTTCTCTTTACCAGCTGCTATTAAATGTCCTTTAGCTGCCCACAGCTGTGATAAACTCTCTATCTCCTTCCCCTCTAAGTCAAATAGCCTGAGAATTCCATTTATTGTATTCAAGTTCTCTCCAACCAACTGCTTTGCTTCCTCCCAAGAATTGATCATGTTCTTGTTCAAATACACCTTTACACATTCCCTTTTTTCCAGAGGAGCATTTCTATAAATATTGAGTACTTTGTGCTGGGAGGTCTGGGTGGAACTGTTGAGGCCAGAAAGTGATCTTTTGGATTGATTGAAGGACTCTTCTGGAGACTTCACAGAGAAACTTTGTTGAGGATCAATGGAAAGGAGACGTAATGATTTAGGGGTATCTGATACTTTTGTCCTTTTTCTAGTTCTTTTATTACTTAATCTTGCCTCCATCCAGTTCGCAGAACTTGAGTCCAAGTTTACAGAAGTCGTCCCCAAAGAGTCCAACTCTAAAGGAGGGGGCAAAGTAAAAACTGATGCACGCTCATTTTCAAGCACTTTCGAATTTGAGATTTTCCAATCAGGATTTTTTAAACTATTGTAGTTTATTCTCTTAAATGGCTCAGTGGACCCACAAACATAAGTCTTCTGGTGTTCCAGCTGAGACAAACTCTTCATTCTTGTGCCTCCATCAGGAGTGTAGATGTTCCTGACGCCTGCAGGCAAGTCTATCCTCCTAGATAACTCGGCCAGCAAGGCATCCCAACTTCTCATGTTCCTCTGAGTGACATTAATCTTCACTCCCTCAAAGTATCTGTCACCATTTCTTACAAAGGTGACCAGTATTGGCTTATGGGCAAGAAGAGATCTTTTCCTGTAAAGAGAAGGTAGGCTAGCAGACTCTGACTTGAGAGGTGGCATGGAGGGAAAGTCCCTACTAGACCTGCTCTCTGCAGCTGTGAGGTTCCTCTCCCTTCGGGAGCCTCCTCCTAGAGGAGGGAGATGACTGATTCTTTCACTCCCGTCGTGATCACCGCTTTCCATTAACTATCTTAGAGGGGGCATCTTCTCGAGCGCAATGTGGGGGCGTTCAAGCCTGCATACTCAGAATGGGGGTGGGGCTGAAGCGAAGTAACTTTTGACACGAACTTGCCTTGAATCGTCGCACTTTTCAGCTTCAAATAGTATGGCTCCCTCCTGCAAGGCCACTGATTTTTGTAGACTATACAACGTAATGAATAATCACGGATCTTCCCCCGACGATTCTGATTCTGTACAGCTTCCGTTTAGCATTAAGAAGTGCTGAGTCAGCAAGCGTGGGAGAGTTTCTAATGGAATATTGGATTTGTTCCTGTTACTTCTCTAATAACATCTTCTTGCATCAGTACAAGGTGCACGTCACCTTTCACACGGAGGAACAATTTCTCGTTGATTATACCAGTGTAAAATATTTAGCTACTTTACATTGAAGTAGCTAGCTAGCTAGTTCTTTCAAGGAAGTACACTGCAGATATATAAGTAATAGACATAGTGGGGTCACCTTTGTGAAAAATGGCGATAATGAGATATTTTAAGCTATTGATACGGCTACTAAGAACTCTAATGGAAAGTTTGTAAGCTCTGCTCCTGCCCTGGGTTTGGAATTTAAAACGAATTTCTCATTGAGAAAAGAAAACTAGTGCATGTAATCCCTAGTGTAGAAGTAAGGAGTAACTATAGTTACTGATATAATGTGTCATACAACTCTACAGGCGTTAAATGCTAGAGGGTGTGTTGCAAATGGTCAGATAAGAGAAGTCGTTCAAGAGGTAGGTCTAATATTCTGTCCAATAAGATCAGCTAGATTCTCACAGGTGGAAGAGGAAATTCAGAGAAGAAGAAAAGCAGGGGCAGAGCTTAAGGAGAGATGTTGGAGAATCAAAAAGACTTGTATGTAAAGCTCCACCCACAAGTCTATGAGTTGTCAGTAAGTGTAACTGTTTGTTAACTTACTTAAAGAATTTATTTTATTTATTTTATTTGTTTACAATTATCAAGTTCTGACCTTTTATTGTTATTTTTTTATTTTATTTTTTTGTGTGTGTGTGCGTGTACAGAATAATTTTCTTGAGGAAACTTTCCTGGAACTGGTAAAACTGGCCAAGTCTACAGCCAATCCTGAAGATCTATTGGAGTTGCTTAAAGAAGAGGACGGTAAGTATCTGTCATATAAGACGAGTAAAAACTGGCGTAAGGCTTTGATGGTCTTCTTGACAGTGTCACAATTGTACTCCATTTATAGTTTGTTACTCATTTCTTCAGCTCCCAACACTTATTCTTTTCCTGTCTTCACGCCAAACTTCTGTGGGACACTTGTTGAAGAGCTGAAACATTTTGAGCTTACGGATCTACCTAAGGGACGCCCAAACACGATGAACAGAGGAGGGGTAAGGAGGAAGTGTGAGGTGATGGGGGAAGATGAGATGGAGTCTAACTGTGTTACAACAGCAATAACAACAATGTGATGACATGATACTACTACTACTACTACTACTACTACTACTGCATTAAATAATAATAATAATAATAATAATAATAATAATATAATTGAACAGGTACTTCTGTCAGAGCTAGGATTCGATGGATTCATTGACGATTTGCGTGCGACTTATTTGATGCCTGTGGTCAGATTGCTGTACCCTGACCTTGTGGGTGAAGAGTTGGACTCACATCGAGCTTTTGTCGTCAAGTACTCACTGGACGAGGATGTAGAACTAAGTTATCACTATGACAATGCAGAGGTGACTATCAATGTGTGCTTGACCAGTGACTTTACTGGAGGTCAGCTGTACTTTGGACCCATGAGACAGGTTGGCATAGATTCAATACAATCACTTGGTCACTTTCAACTTAAGTTAGCCCTCTCAAAGACTCAAACCGGATGATAAAGAGATACTTGAATCCTAATTAATTTAGAATTATACCATAGTTGCCGTGGTAATAGCCATGGATTTTAAAATGTTATACCCCGTTAATTTCCCTCTGGCATTGTACATTTCCATCTGTTGTGCACACTTAAGTGCATCATCGATAATTCAGAATGGTAACTATGGTTTAATATAGTTTAAACATTGCAACTCTAATTATTGCTAGATAGCTAACTGCCCTCAGGATCAGGACGGTTATCAGCGATAATTCCTCAAATTCATGGTTTAATATTACATATTATATGAACTTATAATATGAAAGATTTGTTCTCTTCTCCTCCATCCATCCTGCATCTCCTGAAAAAATGATTATTACTTGGAATTCATTGTTTTGTATAGTATTTGATTCACTGGCTCAACTACCTGGTAAAGTGTGGTTTCAGAAAGCTATGTATGCACACTTGACTTAATACATAGACCATAATGAGTCACACATTTTATATTGCTGCAGGAAAGACATAGTTATGATCGTCCATATTGGCATTACCAGCACGTGCTGGGAAGAGGACTGCTTCACCGAGGGCAACACATGCATGGAGCGTGCCCCATTGCCTCAGGCGATCGATACAACCTCATTATCTGGATGAGATCCTCTTCAGTGCGAAATAAACTGTGTCCAATGTGCGACAAAACACCCAATCTAGTTTCTAATATCGGATTTGGGGATGGATTTACAAATGAAGGCAATCAGTTATGTACCACCATCTGACTAACTGACTGACTAACTGACTGACAAGTATTATTCATTTTGCCATTCAATACTTATGTATATATTTATGCCAAGTTAAAAATAATAATGGGTTATAAAATTACAACTATGTCATCCAGTAAGTGCTTGTCTGCTGCTGCTGTTGCTGCTATATTCCTCTGATGTTGAAGATGAAGTCCACGAAGACTGGAGTCCGCTGGTTAAAAGTCCTTCAAATTCTGTTTTATCAGGTCCTGACAAAGTCCAGTAGAGTGCAGCAGAGACCCAGCCCTCGTTGGTTCCATAAATCAGGCCACCGAAGTTCATATTGGCACAGCAGGATGTCACCGTAGAATCCACATAAAGGCAAGAAATGCAAGAGCCATTTTCAAGGTCCCACATTCGAATGCATCCGTTACCAGACACCGTTAGGCAATGTCTGAAGTCTTGGAGTACCTGTACGCAGGTCACTGGTCCTTTGTGGCCCACCAGAGCCATTTTAAGTTCACCTGTACTCATGTCTGTGACATGGCAAGCTGCTCCTTGGGAACCGCTCACGAAGAATTTAGAGTTGGGGCTGACAGAGAGACAGATCAAGTTTCCCTCGTGGATGCAATAGGACGTGATGATTCTGGTAGTGCGGTAACATCGGATGTGCACTCGGCCATCTCTGGACGCAGTCAGGATTTGGTTGTGACAAAACGCCACAGCTGTAATTGGTGCCGAGTGGTTTGTAAAGGTCTTCAGCTTCTCTCCAGTTTTGCTACTCCAGCAAGAGACAGTGGAGTCCAGGCTACCTGCCATAATCAGCTGACCGTCGTGTGAGATATCAATGCACGTCACAGCCGTGGAGGACATGTTGTTCCTGCAGGTCGTGAGCAACACCTGATCCGAACTACTCCAGTATTGGACAGAACCGTCGGAATATCCGATCACGACGTGCTCAGAGTCTCTCTGGACCAGCACTTGGCAGATACCTCTGTTGCCGGTTTCCGAGCGAATCTCTCTCACCACCTCCATAGTCTGCATGTCGTACACCTTCACGACTGAATCCCCGCCCCCTGACACACCGTAGGTGCCGCAAGGGGACAGGCACACGGAAGTGGCGCCTGGTGGGTGTGCCGTATTCGATACCACCGGGGACCTGAACAAGTCCCACACGAGGAGGGAGGAGTCAGCGGATCCTGTCAGGACCAGATGGCCGTGGTCCGCCATTGCTGTTGCTAGCAGCTTGTCTTGGTGGCCTGTGAATGAGTGCAGGAAACTTCCATCTTGTATATTCCACACTGATAGGAGTCTATACAACATGTATTGGTGGGAGTTACAGTAATAATAATAAGTAGTAGTAGTAGTAGTAGTAGTAGTAGTAGTAGTAGTAGCAATGGTGGTAATAGTAGTAGTATTAATAGCAATGGTGGTTACCATTTTTTTTATTATTGAGAATAAATTAATTAACCAATGAAGTAAGTAAATGATTTAAGTTAGTTAATAAGGACACTATTAAACACTTAAATCAATCCTCGTTTAGCCATTATCCTCAGCATGTGATTTTAATTATCATTCCTTTCAATTTAAAATTCGCAACAACTAATTAAAAGAAATGGCTACCACTTGATTGGTGCATGATTATTATTACACTCTATTGGTGCATGGCTATTTTCACTGCTAAACTCTCACTTGTCTGAGTTTGAAATGACCACCTTCCCATCTGGAGTAGCAGCAATAGCAGTTATGGCACTGGCACTTCCAGAACTCAGACTGAATTTCTGGATGTTTCTTCCTGATACCAACTCCTTGACAACACTTTGACCACTCCCAGTTCCAATCAAAAGACACTTCACACTAAACACATCAAGTATAGCCAAACAAACAAACAAACAAACAAAAATGAACTAAAATTTAATACACATAAATATGTGAGGTTAAGTTAGACACTAACTTAATCTCGAAATATATACAATAAATAAATATATAAAATAATTATAAAATGTGAAATGGCAGACCAATGCCATAATACAGCTGCCACATTGTTTCTCTGCACTGTAACAGACATTTTTAACTTCTTGTGAACTTTACTTTTTCTAATTACAGCCAAGCCTTTGCAAAGTATCCTCTTATTCTCTTACCCATCAATCTCTGCCGCGTTGAGAGCAGTAATGGCTCCTTTTCCTTTCAGCCGGCAGAGAATGCCTCCTGAAATGATGTCTGAGACCAGGATAAGGCCCCCCGAGTCTCCAGAGGCAAGGACTGTGTTGTGGAAGAGAGACAAGGTCAGAATGGGTCTGCCATGACCGTCTAAAGTGTAGATCAACTCTCCGCAAGAACTGCAGATATGACCATAGAGCCAGTAACTTCACCAACACACCCCCATGCCACGCCCTTCTTTTACCTGCTAGTTTTGTCAGTGTTCCAGAGTTTTATGGAACAGTCCGAAGAAGCGGAGACTGTCCTAGTGCCATCAGTCGTCACAGCTACGGAATTGACTTCGGCAGCGTGGCCTTGCAGAACATGCAG
>WLWI01005147.1_pt1 | contig 10957 bp, 5 predicted proteins | sample 6701501 | NCBI WGS metagenome assembly WLWI01 (sample SAMN12718690, study PRJNA515312) | sponge metagenome | isolation source: marine sponge | host: Mycale hentscheli | place: New Zealand: South Island, Marlborough, Capsize Point | collected 2014-11-01
ATATCAACCTGTGCGGTTCAACATGTTATAGCCCACCACTCAAACCATCGTAATGTATGTACCTATGAAGGGACCCTCCAATTTGAGAAGTGACATCATAATGGGTGTGACTCCCAGAGTCAATGCAGTGCCTTCTTTCACCACTTCTTCTTTGAAGATAATGTCTATGTTCTCACTGATGGGCCAAGTCTTGGTATTCCCTGAATATAATAATAATTTTAAATTATACATACATGATGCGTCTTCTGACCCTAGCTGCAATATTCCAAACTTGTATTTTTTAATATTAATTTTATATTAATTCCACAGTTACCAAGTTCTGACCCTTCAAAAAAACAAACTAGAATGAATCCTTCTTAATCAAGGTGGTTCAAAAAGGTATGTGTATATGAAAAAATCTCAAGGGAATCGCACCCAAGACCCCTGGCTTTAGCCACCAGTGCTCTAGCCACTGAGCTACGACTTCCAAGACTACTTCTTATTTACAGTAGGAGTCAAAAAAAAAAGTTTCGAATTCCGTTCCGTAGTACGACCCTAAAATGGTAGTTTTTCAACCGTAGTTTTTATCGTTGCGTTCCATACCGTTTTGACTAAACGGCCAACACCGTTTACTAAAACGGTAAAAAACGGTGAAGCATTTCCGTCGATTCACAGATATTTTCTAGCTAGAAACTCTTCTATAGCTATATCAGCAAGCTAAGGCCTTGTAAACGCTACAGGGATAGTGCAAAAAAGCTCGTATAAATTTTTAACTTGCTTCAATAAAGCTGCAGACTGAAGTTCCAACGGGCACAGAGCTATAACGAGGTCCGCACTTCGTAGATCTTCTGTTAGCTACTGATGGACCTCCAGTAGTAAAAAATCTAAGCCCGAGAAGGCCCTAACATCGAGAAAACGTCGATACTGTGTGGTGGTCGAACTGACAATTCTCCGCGAGACTACTTCGAATAGGACGGCTTCAATTTTTTAAACACGAAAAGCTCCGCCTCTGGAGCCTGTAAACAAAAAATCAGAACGTTTTATTGGATAAACGATTTTTTATATTTCTTTGAGCAAGACATACGGTGAACGAGAAAGATTAAAACGGTAACACGGTCGAACGGAACGGCCGTTTTTCAACAAACGGCGTACCGTTTTTTTTTATTGTGCGACGGCCGTTCTACAGAACGGAATTCGAAACTTTTTTTTGACTCCTACTGTAGACCCCTTTGATTGAGAAAGTTTCATTCTAATTCTGCAGCTGTTTATGAAAATAAAAACGCATTAACCGATTCAAGTCAGAAATTGAGTTTACAAACACGCACATTCAGAATTCAGCATTATGAATAACAATGGTGTTTTTTTTTAATATTCAAAAAAAAAAAAAAAGAGTTTGAACGAGTTTATCTCATATACTTCTTGAAAAGCTCATTGGCAAAAGTTAGTAAGCCAAGCCTCAATAGCTTTCACACTTGGTTTACAGTAGATCCCCTTATGTGCACTACGCAGCTTCCAAATAAACTGTTTACAGCACTAGGATTTCTGCTCGTGAAAATAGGCACATTGGCTACCACAAAGCTACTAAAGGATAGATCACAAACAAACACCACTAATATATGTGTATTATTCCAACCTTGCTCCCTCCTTAGTCACCACAGTTAATGGCTCACCTGATAAATGGGCCTTGTTCTCTAATGCCTGTAAATACATGAAAGTGCACATTTAGTGTACATAGGGTAACTCCATAGTTCATCACTCCAGGTGTATATGAAGGCATATTACATGTTCGTGATTTCTGGAACACTCAACGAATGAAACAAGTGGAGAAAAACCTGTCCATGCTGCTGCACTATTGCAGAAGGAGATATCAGAGTTTCATGCATGATATTTTACTGGAGGTGGGATACACAGTATGTATTAGCCCTAGTCACTTTATTTAAACCCACACAACTTGATGCATACATACACCTCTTTGTGTATGTATATGAAAGTGTATACTTCACACACAGATCTGTACTTGGTCACATACACAATTTTATAATCTTATTACTACTCACAGAATTTAACTGATCAACTTCCAAAAATCTTGGGGGGAGGGAGATCCCAGAACCAACCAACCAACCCCCCCCCCCCCACCTTGGCTAATTCAAAGATTTAATGGTTGAAATGAAAACTGAAAAGAGCCTGCAGGTGGTGTTTACCTAAACAGAAGCAGAGGTACAAGGAAAGGAAAGGTTTTAATTCCTCTCTCTAGCTTCAATGTAGGGCATGTATGGAGTCTAGGCACAGGTGAAAAAGGGTGAAAGCATTTCCCATAAACTTTTCAGCTTCTTCCTCCTTCCCCCACTCCCTCCTCTAACTCTCCATCTTTTCCTCCAAAACTTTTAAACTTCTCCCACCCCTCCTTCGCTAATATGTTCATCCTGTGTGCAGTGTGCTGATGATTCTGAACCCAAAATTACAGTGAATTTAATTACTCTCAACAATAAATAACATTCCTTTTTCCCCAGTCACTTGATATACACATAGAGGGCGGTGGACTTGCTCAAACTTTCACCCGCACCCTCCCATATTTTCTAAATATAGCCCTGTTAACACAAAGTTAATCTAAGCGATAACTCGAGTTCAGTGAGTTTAAAGAAACTCAAAATACACTGTATAACATGTAGTATTTTACAATACAGTAATATTGTCAATTCTCCCATGGGACCATTAAACAAAATCCCATGGATTCTCTTATCAAACTTAGGAATATATATCCAAAGTGCATCAGCAAGCAACTTCCTCTTCTCCCACCCCCCAAATAGTCGTCATTTCCTTTATCACTTCTATTGAATGTGATGACGCTTTACCCATTCAGTAATGACAATGCTTTATACCAACCTAGTTCAGCCAATGAATTATTCATGCAACACAAACCATCATCATCATCTGCGTTTCTAACGCATACAGTATGTGTATTATTGTAGCTAGGACACACCCATTGTAAGTGTGCTGATACTCCAACAAATACACCTGGGCAATTGACAGTAAAGGTAGACAGGACAGTTATTATATGTATTTGGATTACCAAATACTATGATACGCTCAAACATAAGATGCCACTGATGAGGTGCTCATCCGGAAAATATATGTCAGTATATTACAAAAGTTTCAAAATTATCTTGACAGTACTCAGTACAATAAAACCTGTATTTGTAAATTAGTATAAAATAAACCCATGTATGTATTCCTGTTATACACCTCAAATTTAGGACCTGAATACGATGCCTTTGAAAAAAAAAAACGGTAAGTAGTGTCATGGTCTCATTATAAAATGTGGACTAAAATAGCCATACACAACTACAGGTAATGGAATTTGTTTCTTTACCTTGGCATGCTTCTTGCCCATGAGATGCTGTTCATATAAGATGCCATTAGTACATTTGATAGAGCAAAGCTAAAGAAAGAAAAAGTACACAATAGCACCTACAAAACATATCAAATGCTACAGAATAATGGCTAGTGTATTACAATATATTCAACTCTCACCGCGCATGTGCAAGATGGTTACAGTTCTCAGTTTGTATGTCAGTCAGTCATTCATTCATTCTACCGCACAACAAAAAGTGGATCTCGAAGAGGGCAGCCTCCCAAAGATTAAAACAAGCATCAAAATCTTGCACTGGACATTTTAAGTCCCTTTAATGTGCCAAAAAAATTGTTTCGACATATATTTTCAGAAAAAGCTAGTTTATTAGGCCGTACAATTTGTTGGTAACACCCCCCATAGTCATGCTGTACTCATGTGAGCAAATAATTTCTTTGCTGCCCACGGTAAGTTTTGCATTCTATGTTCAGCGGTTTACAGGAATGCTTGGAGTTGGAGTTACCCATTGAAACTACAGGTGAGGTGGATGAATCAGTGTCACTAGTATGTTATGCTTTTTTTATGAAGACAACATTAACATCTATGTACCATTTTATTGCATGAGTGCATATCAACTTACTCAAGCTTTACATATCAACTTGTGTGAGCTACATATTGATACTACTCCAAAGAATCATTCTTTGAAATACTGTAGCTAGCTAGTGTATAGTAATGCTGAGGGTTCACACCCTTGGTACTACATATAACTAGCGGTGTGCTTGAGCACAAATGGTGAGTAATACAGCCCAGGTATATTTTAAGAATTTTATTAATATGAAATTCTCAAAAAAAATTCTATCCATAGATATAGGGGCTAAGCAAAAGAGAGCTTTAAGCTATGCATACACCTCTTAGCAATTTTTTTTTTTTTTTCTCACTTCTAGTTTCTTGAGCCTGAGTGTAGTGTTTAGCAACACACTGCAGTCAAATATTAGCACTACGATAAAGTTAAAGTGCACCTTCCATTGAAACGTACAATAGTAATTTTTTTAGGCTCTACTAGTCAGTAACGCTTTGTTAAGGAGTAAAAGTTCCCTCACAAAAAAGTGTATTACACCAGCTGAATTGATCTGCGTTAGATATCCTGACCCATCACACCAATATAAGGGGATCACTTTACTAAACTTGGCAAGCAGAGGCACACAGGTGGAAAAAAAGGGTCATACCATATCAACAAGCAAAATAAATAATATTAATAAATATCATGGAACCTCAACTGCGTTACTCCTGAAACTGTCCCGTTGCTTCACATGCTCGCCAATTCCATCAGTTCACTCACTTCACAGTTGAAGCTGCAGCTATTGGTTTTGGAATACAGGAACATCTTGACACGCTTAATATGATCCAAGGAACGAATGTGAGTCTCTAAATTCTATTAAACAAATACAATACAAAATGAAATCATCCTGGAATTACTGAAAAGACTGTAGCACTATAGCGAGTGAGCCTAAAGACTATATTATTTTTATATGAATGATTTTGACTTTTAACACTGAAGCTACTGAAAATAAGGTCGAGTTTTTAAATTACGCATACACGGTAAAAGGATTTCAGTGCCATAGTAACAACTCGCTGCAACTGTTTGAATTGAAGGAAAAAAACAACAACAAAACAATACACGTTATTTAAACGTTTTCTTTGTGATATTCTTTAGCAAGTAGTGGCTGTAACACACAATGCTTTGACACAACTAGACATCACCTACACGAGACTTACCTTCCCGGTTAGTCTAGTGGACAATGCATTTTCAAGTAAATACTGTTGCGTACGGCTTATAACCATGCCAAAGGGACCCGTAAAAGAATTCAAAACGGTAAACAATTCAATTTAGGGTGATACTGGTACTGATCGATAAACAGAGGATTCTGTTTAGTAAATTTTGGGACGGGGACGACCACCGAACTAACACAAAAACGCGAGGGTCAAAGTACAAAAATGCCTTACGTACGTCCAAACATATATATAAACCAACAAACATCCCCGATTTTCAATTGTGTTACCCCTGTAAGTGTCTCGCTCGCTACGCTCGCTCGCCACTTACTGTTGAAAAAAAATTTCTTTACACCAGTATTTCATGTGTATTTACAATAAAATATCCCTATCAGACAATGAAACTTCAATTTAACTACTTCCTACAGTATAAAGAACTTGAATAAACATTTGGAGGTACCACATATGAAATAGACGCGTCCACAAGTTGGACAACTGGTAAAAGATGACATGTATTATACTTCTAGCTTAATCGAATGCTCAACGAGAGTCCAAACTTGCCTTGATAGAGTTGACAGGCACATTGCATATGGAGCAAATGAAGTGACCAGAGGCCAGGTTATCCACCACCAGGATTTTAGTCTTGTTCTCTTCCTTTACCTGCTCCAAAGTGATAGACTTTAACTGATCCTCCATTTCTGGAGAAATATTTATCTGACACGCACGCACACACACACATACACAAACAAATATCACTAGTGATGTGCTTGAGCACAAATGGCGAGCGAGCCTGCTTAGTTAGGTAACATAAAGCTACAGTATTGTTACTATATTTTAGCTTAGCTCCTGCAAAACCCTATAATAGCAGTTGACCATTAATTTTAGCAAACAAATGCAAAATTACTCTCTTACCTGAGTAATGGTAACTTCTATAGTATCAAACTTAAGCCATTCTGAATACCTCAATTACCAGCTTGAAAAAGCTCTCAGCTACAAAAAAAAAAAAAAAAAAAGCCAGTGTTATTTATGTAATTCAGCCAACAAATATGAAGTTGCTACTTATCTCAAATTCCTGAGTATTGGTAACCTCTGTAGTATCAAACATAAGCTAGTTTGACTATCTGAATTACAGGTAATTCATGACTACATGCTCTCAGCTACAAAAACAAAAGATGATCAATTTTAGCAATCAAATAACAAAATTACTTTCTTACTTCATTTTCTTTAGTGGTAATTTCTGTAGTATCAAATTGAAGCCATTCTGACTATCTCAATTTCTTGACGACAAGTTCTCACTCAGCTACAAAAAAGAAAGGCTCCTGAGGCGGAGCTTTTCAAGTTAAAAAAAATTGAAGCCATCCTATTCGAAGTTGTCTCGCGGAGAATTGTTAGTTTGACCACCGTGCAGTATCGATATTTTCTCGATGTTAGGGCCTCCTCGGGCTTAGATTTTTTACTGCTGGAGGTCCACCGGTAGCTAACAGAAGATCTACGAAGTGCGGACCTCGTTATAGGTCTGTGCTCATCGGAACTTCAGTCTGCAGCTTTATTGAAGCAAGTTAAATTTTTGTACAATCTTTTTTGCACTATCCCCATAGCATTTAATGGTCGATACAAAGCCTTAGCTTGCTGATATAGCTATGGAAGAGTTTCTAGCTAGAAAATACCTGTGAATCAACAGAAAAGCTTAACTGTTTTAGTAAACGGTATCGGCCGTTGTGTCCAAACGGTACGGAACGCAATAATAAAAACTACGGTAAAAAACTACCGTTTTACGGCCGTACTATGGAACGGAATTCGAAACTTGTTTTTATCTCCTACTGTAACTACTTTATAGCCCGTTGATAACAAATAGCTCCTATTTATAGATCTCTCAGGTCATTTTCTCATTACTTTTAAAAGTTGCTACGAACTATATCAACTCTTTCCCTCTAATACATTTTCGTATGGGAATACCGGGGACTATATCAGATTTATAGACTAGATGACAAGCGCGGTCACTCAGGTAACGGGCTATAAATATTATGTATAAAATAGTCAAGAGTGTGATATGGCAAAATATTTCATGAGCAGGCTAATTTATTTTCACAGCCAGAGGCAGAGTGAAAATAATGCCTGAGAGTGAAATACATGTATCTTGCCATATCACTCTGACGAGTGTAATAAGTGGTTTATTCTATACTAGATATCTTCACTGCTGTAGTTAGTACTGGGCCAGGAAACTCAAAGTGTAAAGTTGACTGTAGGGGCTACCCACACCCTAAGCCTATATTTTAGCAGCTGCTCTAACCCAGTTGGGTAGGCTACACTAGAGGAAGGTAGGTACATAGCTGTAAAAACCAGGATTGGTGAGCTTGGCCATTGCTGCTAGTTGCTATTACTACTAAGCTAATGAAGCACCAAAGGTGTGAACCCTCAGCGCTATTAAACACTACCAAACAAGAAGTTCTTACTATTGTCTTTCTCTTCTTTTTCTTGGGCATTCCTCCTCGGTTATATCCATCAGCTGTTTGCCTACCTCTAGAAGATCCTCCTATCCCATAGTTTGGTGTCGAGTCAATCACAAAATATTGCTCCTCCGCAGGGGAGTCCATTAGCCCTTCTTGAGGACGACCTCTCTTTCCCAGCGTAACCTGAGAGGTTTCATGCTGTTCTTGGGTATTGCCATACAAGTAAGCTTCATCATCCCCACCACTAGGACCACCAACTACAGGTTGCTGGCCATATTCTTGAGGAGTAACTACAGCTACAAACGAATTCCAGTAAGTTACGGACAAGTTTATCAATATATATATACCTTCAGTATTTTGGTCCATTTGAAACTTCTTTTGTTTGGTTACGACAACCACCAAATCTTGAAGAAGTAAAAGAAAACTACGGTAAAGGAGGTTTGAATTTATGACGATTTTTACTAGTAAGAAACCCAAGACAGTGCCTCAACTGGAAAAGATCGTGAGTGTAGTGAGTATACGGTAATGAATAAGTACAAGTACGTCTCGGTGGAAAGAATGTAGTCTGACGTCGCCGACCCTTTTCCTTATATTATTATTATGCGTGGGAAAAGGGTCGGCGACGCCAGACTAGAAAGAATGTTTGATTCTCTTCGTGTGACCTTCAGGCTAATGCGCTCTGCACTGAGCTACGGCAACCAGCCGGCAAACAAATACTCCAATTCTGTATTTATAATGTTATGGGGTACTGCTCAGTGTCGCTTTCACAGATCACTTCACAATTTCTTTCTCAGTCTTTTTTTTTTTACTCATTAGATATTATTCTCTCTCTTTCACAGACTTTTTAAACCATACAGAATAAAATTGTGGCAAGACTTATGTACTAGTGGGTAGATAAGCTCACTGCTTAGTTGATTTGTAGAATAGTTTACTCATAAGCTTGCACCAAATAAATCTACCATTACGGTATAAGTAGGACCACTGTATTTGACAAGAATTTGCAGCACTAAGAATAATGTACAGCTATATAGCTACATGTACAAAATTTAAAATGTGACAAAATAATGTAGCTAGTTAAAAATGAATACAGTATTATATCAACAGTTTTTTTGAGGCCGTATATGTGAAACATACGCTATGGGTGAGGGCTGCTCATCTGAATGACATCCCTTCAATATGGTATGAGCTTTGTGGATATTGACAAACAATAAGTTGTCAAGTTTGTGCACAGCTTTTCCAGCCTGATAGGGCTTTGTTTTTCCATCTTGTACCAAAGCTGTCAAATTTCCATCACTGGGAGATTTTGATAAATCAGGATATTTACAGTAAGTAACCCAGTTTAAAACTTTAGTACATACTGTCGGATTGTTGAAATATTCCCCCATATAATAATGAATATTTTTATGGTCAGGAAGTACTGGATTGAAAAAATCATCTGCATCTAACATGAAGGCATACTGGAACACTCCCAAGTATTGCATCACACAGTCTTGGTATTTGATTAGCTCAGAATACCAAAACAGTTTCTCTCCCAGGAAATCGTTCCATTCTTCCATGACAGCAAAACCAGAGTCCAGAGATTTCTTCAAGTAAGGGTATCGTGAGGTGGCATTCATGACAAAAGTTGGATCAGCATTGATGTGGACCATGTCTACACCAAGCCTTTGCTGATATTTCAGCCATTCACTGAAGTACGGAGGACGTTTGAATACTGACACACATACCAAAACTGAATTTGGCCCTCTATCAATGGTGGAGTTCCTAGGTTTTACTACTAGGGGGAACTCTGTCTCCACTCTTGAGTAACAATTATCATTTCTACTTTTATGAATGAGTTTTACGCTAGCTCCATTTACAATGGCTTCTTGAGGCACAAACAGGCAGAATACAATAACTAAAGAGTATGTGTATCCTTTGTGATTTGCCCTAATCCACTTTGTGTCCTCTCTGACATCATCAACCACACTAGTGTAGTGGCCATTAATCTCACATGCTATGAAACTTCCAAACGCCAAATCACTCATTTCTGTTAAAATAACAACAACATTTCCTTTTCCTGGTTTCCATGCCCTTCTGTGGTCATAGTAAGCTCTTCTTGGCACTACCAGTAAGCTACAGTTTCCTTTAGAATTACTGTAATACTTATCACATATACGCGCCTCTGACAGATTGAATGGCAGCTTTGGTAGACTTGAAGGCTTTAGTAAATTTGTAGAGTCTGATCCAGACATCTGTAGTCTTCCAATACAAGTATAGCAGATAAATAATATAGTGCTTATAATCACACCAATATACATAACTACGCGCCCTACAAAAATTAAAACACATTTTAGTCACATACTTAAATCTATACAAGCAAAATTGTTATTATATAGCTAATATCTAAGTGGATTAACCTTCAGTTCAGATCTTAAACCAATGAATTTATTTAACTCAGAAGAGAAGCATAATATGTATTTCAATTTACAAAGCTGAAAGTCATTGTCAAATGGAAAACTAGCAGCAGCAACTGAATATTTAATTTGAGGACCAAATAAAAACTTCCAAACACTAAAAAGCACTAAATATCAACTCAAACCAATTACTGTATACTAACTTGAGTATCGATCAGATTAATACTATTATAACAAAAATATGTGACTGGCTCTGGGAAAAGGTACAAATTTGCTCAAAAAATATTTGTTTATTTTGGTAAACTATAGTACAGTAAATTAGCTACCTGCTGATACCCTACATATAGTTCAGAAGTATTAGTTCTCAAAGATATAATGCATTGAAAGTCAGAGTCATTTTAAGCATTAATTTGAGAAAACGTATCTCAAAACATTCATTTCCTGTTTTGATTCAATTGCTCATTCAAACCTTGCTCAGATTTGAAAGAAAGCATACAGAATATGATAAGTTCAAAAAAAGAAAATTCAATAATTTGACCTAAACTTGTGCATTTGCCTGTACTGCAAAACTTTGTTTTAGTGAATTTGTACCTTTTCCCAGAGCTCAAAAACCAACGTGAGTGCTAAACATAGTCCTGATTATCAACTTTGAATACTAAATATCAACTTCTAAGTACTGATTGACGTTTGAGCAGGAATATATATATATATATATATATATATATATATAGCTATATTTATTTATTCCACCCTAGATATCTTCACAATGATTATTTTTAGGTACATGACCCGTGAAATAACTCACGATATTTCACGCTGTTATTTCACGCTGTACTGCGCAAGCTCGTTACCCTTGTAGTTATAGCAACCGGGCCAAACTTTTCAGCTATCAGCTAGGGATGTGGGGGAACCCCTATGACCTACTTTAGGCTGTGAGTTACCTACCAGTCCTATAGTACTAACTACAGCCGTGAAGATATCAGAGTGATAAGGCAAGATATTTCACTCTCAGGTGT
>WLWI01005149.1_pt1 | contig 10956 bp, 10 predicted proteins | sample 6701501 | NCBI WGS metagenome assembly WLWI01 (sample SAMN12718690, study PRJNA515312) | sponge metagenome | isolation source: marine sponge | host: Mycale hentscheli | place: New Zealand: South Island, Marlborough, Capsize Point | collected 2014-11-01
GAGATAAACCGGTGCCGCGGCTTTACCTTCAAAGATAATCATGTCCCAACCTGCCGACTTAAGTTCTGCACCTATATAACCGCCGGAGTTCGAACAGGCTATGCACCCTGTTAATGGGCTTTTCGTCACTATTGAGTAGCGACCAGCCGTCGATGCCATCGTGCCTGTCAATGGCCCAGTAGTCATAATCAGCTTATTGTCCGCTCCCAGAGCATCACATTTAGGATCAATTTCTTCTGCAAGATATTTTGTTGCCAGTCCACGTTGTCCCAAATAACTGGCTGCCCATTCCATATTCAAGGCTTCTTCCTTGCAGATCCCCTCTGTCAAATTGACTCGTAAGATTTTTCTCGTCCAGGCCATGTTTTTTCCCCTAATTAAGCTTGATTACCGGTTTCTATGCCTTCTGCAGCATGCGCACGCATACGAGCCAGGCCAGATTGATCGGCGTCAACATAAGTGATCGCTGCCGTTGGACAAGCTTTTGCGCATTCAGGATCACCTCCGCATAGATCACATTTAGTTACGACATTCGCATCCTGACTATAATTTACCGTACCGAATGGACAAGCAATTGTGCATACTTTGCAACCAACACAGACATCTTCGAGTACTTCTTTTGCACCTGTTTCCTGATTAAGGACAATGGCTTCCACAGGGCAAGCGTGCATACACCATGCCTCGGAACACTGAGTACAGGTATAAGGGACGAAGCGGCCTTCATGATGGAAAGTAAATATCTTAATACGGGATTTAGCAGGATTGAATACGCCTTCTGCCTGATATGAACACGCCATTTCGCACTGTCTACAACCGGTGCATTTTTCTGGCTCAATCTGTAGGGATTTGAGCATCTCGCCTCCTCCTGTGTAAAATTATTTTTATATATGACAAAGAAAAGCTTTCTTTTAAATCAAGCTATTCCCCGACAGTGCTTTTCTTTAAAACACAATGGCATAATGGTACTAGTAATAATTCAGAATATACACATTTTGTTTAAGTCTCAGGCGAAACTGACAAATCATCACATATTGAGTAAGCTAATAATCCGATTCCTTAGTTTTGTATGCCAAATCAAACAACTAACTAGAATAATGAAACAAAACCTGACTATATTTATTTGCCTGCTTATTTCTCTGTATATTCCATCTTCTTTAGCCAATCAAACTAAAGTCCTGTTTGCTTTTGTCGGAGAAACCGAACACTCAGCCTATTCCGGTGTTATTCAGGGCCTAACTGAAGCAAATCTGCAGGGACAATTTCTAGGACAGAGTTATGAAATACGAAATTTCGCCAGGCTTTCAGATTTACCGAAAAAACTGGATGCTTATTCAGCCATCTTGAGCGCATTGAAAGTGGATGATCTGTTGAGCTTACGTGGCATTGCACCACAACACCCCGTTTTCAATCTCATTGCTGAGGATGATAATCTTAGAAAAGTCTGTTACGACAATTTATTAAGCGTTATACCTTCAAAGAAGATGAAACAGGATGCCCTTTTACAATGGCGATCAAAGCACCCAGGAACCGAAGCTCGCGCAGTGGCATGGCATCACGCCTTTAATAAATTTGCTGCCCGTGATTTGAACAAGCGATTTCGCAAGGCCTTTGGTAAAGCTATGAACGACTACTCCTGGGCTGGTTGGGCCGCTATGAGAATGACTGCTGATACCGTAGCTCGTGAAAAAATCACCAATTCCGTGGAAATGTTGCATCATTTGCAAACCAATCTATCTTTTGATGGTCAAAAAGGTCTGGATATGGATTTTCGGGAAACGGGTCAGTTAAGGCAATTGATTCTAATAATTGAGAATGATAAGCCTGTTGCTGAAGCACCAGTAAGAGGCGTGAGCAAGGATATTGATAGTTTAGGTTTCAGTGAGTGCAGTAAATAGAATAATTATTTCCAGGAGAGAGTAATGAACACAGCCCGTATTATTTTAATTGTTGGTATCTTTTTTACACAAGCCCTGCATGCTGCACCCAGCAATCGCATCTTTGTCACTAACGAAAGAAGCAACAATATAAGTGTCATAAATGGGGAATCACTAGAAGTTGAGGCTACGATTGATGTAGGTGAGCGACCACGCGGAATAGGTCTCGCCCCAGATGGCAGTGCAATTTATGTCGCAGTTAGTGAAGAAGATTCCATTGCTGTTGTTGACCCCCATTCCCTCAAGGTATTAAGGAAATTTAAATCTGGCTCAGATCCAGAAACCTTTGCAGTTCACCCAAACGGAAATATTTATATCTCAAATGAAGATGACGCAAAAGCCACCGTTTTTAATCCTGCCAATGGCGAACAGATTGCTGAAATACCTGTAGGACTTGAGCCAGAAGGAGTTGCCATTTCAGCCGATGGTAAAAAGGTGATTGTCACCAGCGAATCCACCAATATGCTGCATGTCATTGCTGTACCTTCACATACAATTGTTGCTAACGTACTGGTTGGTGCTCGCCCTCGCTCTGCTGTTTTTAACAAACAAGGAAATCTGGCGTTTGCCACATCTGAAATCAGTGGTGAAGTTAAAAAGGTTGATATGGAAAGCTACAAAATACTTTCCAAAGTCAGGATTGCAGATGAAAAGGCAAAACCAAAAGATATTCTTCTCAGTAAGGATGAACGCACTGTCTATGTGGCAGGCGGTCGCGCAAACCAGGTGATGGTAATGGATGCCGAAAACATGGAATTAATCAAAGGTATTCCTGTTGGTAAGAGAGTCTGGGGTCTGGCTATGAGTGGTGATGGTAAACGCATATTCACAACTGATGGGGTTAGTGGGACAGTAAGCGTTATTGACACTGATTTAAACAAACGAATCAAGACTATTGAAGTAGGGAGCTTTCCATGGGGAGTCGTTGTCGATGATTAATATCATCTTTTAAAAGCTACTCACTAAATATCTGGAAACAGAATTAGCATCAGAGAGACTAAACTTGAACTATGTCGTGACTGATTGCCAGTCTTGCAATTTCAGCAACCGTTTTCACCTCTAGCTTGCTTTTAATTTGAGTTGTGTAATTCGCCACCGTCTTGTAACTTAAGGACAGGCGCTTGGCAATTTGACTGGTATTTAATCCTTCTGCTAACAGGCAAAATATTTCAAACTCTCGAGTGGACAGACAGGAAAATGGCGTATCTTGATCACGGGCCTTTTGAAATGCCATGTGCTGAGCAATTTCTGGATCCAGATATATGCCGCCACCCGAAATTTCCTTAATAGCATCAATCAATACACTCGGTGCACTGCTTTTTGTAATATAACCTTTTGCCCCTGCGTTTAGAGCCTGATCAACGAACACAGTATTTTCATGCATACTAAATACCAGTATTTTAGCATTCGCATCACGTAGTGTTATTCGCCGGATTGCCTCAAGACCACCCATGCCCGGCATTGACATATCCATCACAACTACATCAGGATTCAGTTCTACGAATGCCTTACATGCCTGCTCGCCAGTTTCAACCTCTGCGACAATTTCAATCTCGTCAGAGTTTTGAAGCAGCATTCTGTAACCTGCACGAACCACTGCATGATCGTCTGCCAATAGAACTTTAATCATTTAAAAGCTCACTATTCTGTTTTTCTGCAACTGCCTCGAGAGGAATAGAAATATTTATTTTCACACCTTGCTTTAAGCTGCTTTCAATATCAAGTCTACCATTCAAGACTTCCACTCGTTCCTGCATACCCAGTAAGCCCAGACCACGAGGCGCATTGGAAATATCATAACCAACTCCTTCGTCACGTATATTTAACAACAAGCTTCCTTTAATTCGTTCAATTTTGACATGTGCTGTATCCGTCTCTGCGTGCTTTATTACATTCGTTAAACTTTCCTGAATAATACGGTATAGATTTATATTGATATCTTCTCCCAAAGCTCTTAAATCATCATTACATTCAAAATGACAAAATACTTCTCCATGACTTTCATTCCAATCATCAATCATTTCCTGTAATGCCACAAGCAAACCCAATTCATCCAGCACCGCCGGGCGGAGTCTCTGCATCATATTCTTTGCGACTTCATACATTCGTTCTGAAAACTTACCAATCGCTCGAGCACTATCACCGACCGATGGATCTTGATCTATAGATTTTTGTTCAATTGTCACAGCAACCGCTTTGATAGCGCTTAGTGATTGCCCTAATTCATCATGTAACTCCTGCGCGAGATGACGCCTTTCCTGCTCCTGAATTGCCAGTGTTTGTTGGGTTAATTGCCTGTTCTCTTCCCGACTACTCAATAACACTTCTGCCATGTGATTAAACTTATCAGATATACGACTCAATTCAGGTAATTCGTACTGCTCCAGACGCAAACGATAATCACCATGTTCTATTCGATCCAGGCCAGTCAAGATAGATTCGATTGGTGCCAAATACCGACCAAGTGTGAAATAGAGCAGAACATTTGCCAGGGCGATAAAAAGAAGTAGAAAAAACAAAATATCCCTGGATTCATGCCAGACTTCAGTTATTTCATTTGATGGGTCTGCATGGATTATTATTTCAATTTGCGAGGTGTGGGCGGTAGCAATTAGTCGTCTAAATTCCATCGGACCCGGCTTTACTAATTGAATAAACCATTCTGGTGCCAGCGATGAAATTTTGGGTAACGACTGAGGCCCAATTGATTTCATTCTGATTGAAGGTCTTTGCACGGAAATTCGCAAATGCCTGGCAGATTGTAGCTTCGAAAGTTTCTCTATGACCAGTTCCTGCAGACCTTCCTGGCCAGATAAATCTACGCTATCCAAAAGAACTTCAATTAATTGAAGTGTATGGCGAGCTGATGATTCAATTTCTTCGCTAACGGAATGGCGGGCCTTACTGATAACAAAACTTCCCGCTCCGACTAACACGAGTGCAAAAAGCAGGGTTATCAGAATGTTTAAACGTATACGAAGGCTCATAACCAATAGTATAGATATAATACCTGCTAACTAAGAATAAAGATTGAATAAAAAAACTGCTGTTTCTTCTCTCAATTATTGGAAATCACGCTCTGCTCCCTCAAGTACATACACTAATTCCATTGCAGTTTGAAAACGATCAAGCGGATTTTTGGCGAGAGTTTTATCAATAATAAACTGGTACTAACTGAACTGCTCAGGTAAATCTGGAACAGGACCGTGGACATGCTGATAAATTAAAGCTGCAGGTGTAGCAGCTGAATAAGGTTTTTCACCTGTTAATAATTCGTATAAAAGCACACCCGCACTATAGATATCTGAACGAGCATCAACAGCAAGTGCTTCACCTTGCTCTGGACTCATATAGTGAGGCGTTCCCAGTACCTGCCCAATACTGGTTAATCCATTGCCGCTCTCTATACGTTTGGATATACCAAAATCGGCCAATGCAAGACTATCGTCGCCTCGAAACATAATATTAGCCGGCTTAAGATCTCTATGAACAACGCCAATTCGGTGAATCGCTGCCAGACCATAACAAATATGGGTCATATAATTAAAGGCGACTTCCGGTGTTATTTTTAACTCCATTCTCTGTTTTAAATCACCGCGAGAGAAAAACTCCATGGCAATATAGCCATACTTATCAGTTAGCCCGTGTTCATATATTTGCACAACAAATGGACTATTGAGTTCGGCAATTAATTCAGCCTCCAGAACAAAACGTTTTAACAAAGTATCATCGTCACACTTGGTTAAATCCAGAACCTTAAGGACCAGCGAGAGCCGATCAACTACCCTTTCGGCAAGATACACATGCGACATAGCACCCTGACCAATTAATCGAACAAATTTATAGCCGATATCCAGATTTTGCTCGGGTAATGCCTCTTTCTCGGTGTGAATGCTTTTTATGATTTGAGTCGCATCATTGATCAAATCATCTTGTGCTGACTCTCTTGCTTCACCAAACTCAAGGGCTTCCTCAACCAGATCTTTCAGTCGTTTAGGCGAAATGTCTTTCTTATTTATATAGTCTGCAGCGCCAAGTTTGACCGCGCGCACGGCAATATACTCATCGCCTTCTGCTGTTAACACCACAGTCGGTGGGAAATTATTGTGCCGACGAAATTGTTTCAACCAGGCAAGACCGTCCTCCTCTTCGCCAAGTTGATAATCGAGGAATAAAATATCATAGGCCGACCAGTCAAAGTTCTCAGCTGGTTTACCCCGTGACTCGAGGTCGTACTCTTCGATATTAGGCGAATCTAGTTCTTTAGATAAATACAGACGCAACAGGGCCCTAAAATCCGGAGAATCGTCGATAATGAGTATATTCATGAAAAGCTGAAGATGATTATTGCTTGTAGTCCATATTTATTTTTATACTAAGCTATTGATACTAGTATGATAGTTCATATTAATCAAATGATTAGCTGAGCAAATTTAACGCTTACCTTAGAAAATGTTTCGTTTACCCCTGAACTCATACAGATTGCTTACGGCAGTTACATCAACTCCAGTCACGACTCGATAGACTCAACATAGCGAGATTAGTTGCAGGTCCGTCCGGAAACTAACTAATGAGAAAATTGCACAAAATCTGCTTGTATAAGAGCGGTCAATCTTATATTTTGTGCACCCCTCAGATCGTAGGCTTTTATTCACAGTCTGATTTTCGCAATAACACTGCGCCGGATTAGCTCAGCCCGGTAGAGCGCCCGCCTTGTAAGCGGATGGTCGGGAGTTCGAATCTCTCATCCGGCACCAATTTTTTTTGCCAATTCCTCAATTTTGACGATTCAGTTGGTATTTGTAACGACTAATCTGATTAAAAGTTGAGTTGGAGAATTTATATGGCGTTCGACAAGAATCCATTAATAAATATAAAAATTGAGAGGAATTATGCCAAAACAAGCATCTACTGACGCGGAAATTAAAAAATGTTTCCCTGTAATGTCCGAGCTTCGTCATCATCTAATAGAGAGTGAGTTTCTTGAAACTATTCGACTAATGGAAACTGATGGTTACAGGCTTGCCTACATTGAAGAAAATGAAAGTGTTGTAGCCGTTGCGGGTTACCGAATATATAGCAATCTCTTTATGGGTAAAAATCTATATGTTGATGATCTCGTTACCTCCGATGCAAGACGGTCTCAAGGTTACGGTGAAATAATGATCCGCTGGTTACGCGAAATAGCGATAGAAAACGACTGTGCTTTTTTTCATCTTGACTCAGGTACGCAGCGCGGCGCGGCTCACAAGTTTTACTTTAAACATGGCTTCACCATAGCCAGTTATCACTTTTCAGAAAATCTGAAAACAAACTGAGCTGGTTTACCCCTCTCAGCTTGCCTGTTGTTTATCATGCCTGGCTGCATAGGCGTCTTTTTGCTCCTGATTTGCTTCGGTCTGGAATTTGTTTTTCCATTCTGAATAAGGCATGCCATACACAATTTCCCTGGCCTGTTCGTAGTCAATCTCCACGCCGCGCTCTTCAGCGGCGCTGCGGTACCACTTCGACAGGCAATTTCGACAAAAACTTGCTAAATTCATCAAGTCAATATTTTGTACATCAGTATTATCTCTGAAATGCTGAACAAGTCGTCGGAATGCAGCCGCTTCAATTTCTATCTGTGTTTTATCTTCCATCATAAACTCCATTGGATTTGTATCTTAATCTGACAGGGTATCGTGCTTTATTATACCCTACGCAGGAATTATTTTTTCCATAGCATTAAAAGGAATTCATTATGATCTCGTTGAGTCCCCTACATCGCATTATCGTCGTTGGCGGTGGTGCAGGCGGTCTTGAATTAGCTACACGGCTTGGCGACACCCTCGGAAAAAGCGAACAGGCTGAGATCACGCTCATCGATGCCACGCTAACGCATTTATGGAAACCATTGCTTCACGAAGTGGCAGCGGGCACCCTCAATTCTCATGAAGATGAATTAAGCTATCTTGCTCAAGCCAACTGGCATAGCTTTCGCTTTCGCCTGGGTCGAGTAGCAAAAGTTGATCGAGATAACAAACAAATCACCACCGCAGCGACCCTTGATGACGCAGGTAAAGAATATATACCGGAGCGGGTGTTTCAATATGACACCCTGATCCTTGCAGTAGGAAGCGTATCCAATGACTTTGATATTAAGGGGATAAAAGAACACTGTCATTTCATTGACCAACAAAGCCAGGCTGATTTCTTCCATCAGCACCTGCTACGCAGTTATTACACCGGACATACACAAAATGAATCTATGCGTGATGGTCAGCTGCATATCGCTATTGCTGGTGCGGGTGCAACCGGTGTTGAGTTGGCAGCAGAACTATATACTTCTACTCGCCAGTTGATCGAGTTTGGCCTGGATAACATAGATGCAGAGAAGCATCTGAAAATAACTATTATTGAAGCTGCGGATCGAATACTACCGGGCTTACCACAACATCTATCTCGTAAGGTGAGCGCCGAATTAAGAAATATTGGTATTGATATCCTGCTAAATGAACGCATAACAGAAGCCACAGCAACAGGATTTCGTACAGAAAAAGATGAGCTCATTCCTGCCGGCATCAAGGTATGGGCAGCAGGCATAAAGGCCCCCGATTTTCTTGCCGATATTAATGGGCTGGAAACAAACCGAATTAATCAACTTGTTGTTAAACTAAGCTTACAGACCACCATTGATGATAATATTTTCGCTTTTGGCGATTGTGCTGCCTGTCCCATGTCAGATCCGAGTTTCAATGTACCACCTCGCGCGCAAGCTGCTCATCAACAAGCCGCAATGTTGCTTAAATCAATGAAAATTCGTCTGCAAACTGATAAGGAATTACCCCAATACACCTATGTAGATTACGGTTCACTGATAAATATGAGTCAATACTCGACGGTGGGTAGTTTAATGGGAAATATTGCTAAACTATGGTCAACCAGCGTGTTCATTGAAGGTCTCTTTGCTCGCCTTGTTTATATTTCATTATATAAAATGCATCAGGTCGCCTTACATGGATATATTCGAACTGCTTTGACAACTGTAGCGAATTTACTTACACGTCGAAATAAACCCAGAATGAAACTGCATTGAGCAGCTCTAAATAAATATACTATCTACAGATTGTATTTTTTCAGACGATAACGCAAAGCCATTCGACTAACCCCAAGTTCTCGAGCTGCTTTAGATACATTACCATTAGTTCGATCCAATGCTTGTTTGATCAGTTTTAACTCAGCATCACCCAAAGTGGCGGTTTCTTCCAGCAAGAAATCGGTGGCGTCCTCCCCAGATTCACTTGCTCCGGGTATTTGCAGCATGGCCGGCGTTATCTCGCTGCCCGCACTCAATAATACGGCCCGCTCAATCATATGTTTCAGTTCACGCACATTCCCTGGCCACCGATAGCCCAATATAGACTGCTTACAACTGGCACCTAGCACAGGTTCCGGTAAACCATAGCGTCTTGCTGTCTGACTGGCGAAATGCTCGGCTAACAAAATGATATCCTCGCCTCTTTCAACCAGGGTTGGCATAGAGATAGTCAGTACATTTAAACGGTAATATAAATCTGAACGGAAACCGCCGGTCGTCGCAAGTTTGGCAATATCCCGATTAGTGGCGGCAATAAACCATGCAGCGACTGGACGTTCCTGCGAGGTGCCTACCTTGCGCATTGTTCGTCGCTCGAGTACGGCTAATAATTTAGATTGAAGGTCCAGCGGTAACTCACCAATTTCATCAAGAAACAATAATCCATCCTCTGCCGCTTCAATCAGCCCTGTTCGCGCAACATGTGCATTTGTAAACGCGCCCTTTTCGTGGCCAAATAATTCTGCCTCTATCAAATCTTTTGGCAAACTTGCGCAATCCACATGAACAAACGGCCTATCGCTTACATTACTGTTTGCATGTAATAGTCTTGCCACAACGTCTTTACCTGTGCCGGTTTCACCCAGGATTAATACCGTCGGCGGCACGCTGTGACTAGCATGGCTTAGCTCAGCAATTCGCTGGACCTGAACTCTAACGTCTTTAATGGCCTCACAGTTGCCGAGAAACTCCACCTCTTCTTTCGCATGTTTTTCGCGCTTGCTGGAATATTCCAGCTTGCGAGTCAATTCATCCTTCTCAAGCACCTTCTGCACATTAACGAGCAACTCATCAAGATCGACGGGTTTCTTTAAATAGTCCGAAGCACCAAGCTTCATCGCCGACACGGCGTCCTCCACCTCCCCATAGGCAGACATTACCAGGACTGCAAGCGGCGTTTTCTCGTTTTCCCGAATTTCCAGGAGGAAGTCCAGGCCAGATCCGTCTGGCAGTCGCATATCAAGTAAAATCAAGTCGGGTGGAGAATTCTTATAAAGCTCTCTTGCTTTTGCTAATGTGCCTGCTACTTCGCAGATGTAAGACGCTCTGCTTAATTTCTTTTCTACCGCTCGTGCGAAGACGTGTTCGTCTTCGACTATCAAAATAGATTTTTGAAGTACAGGGACCTCAGCGGCGCTAATGAGCGTGTTACTATCTAGAGACATAGTGATACCTTTCTTATTCTTTATTGGGACAAGTAATTACAACCTCTGTGCCTTGTACAGGAACGTTAAATCTCAACTCCCATCCATGGCTTTGACATATCTTAAAAGCTATGGGAATACCGAGGCCAGTACCGAATTTCTTTGTTGATGGGCCTGGCTCAAGATTTCCTGGTTTTGGCTCAAATGGCAAACCTGAACCATCATCTCCAATACTGATTTGAATATTTTCTTCCAGTTGCCTTACTGCAAGTCGGAGTTCTCCCGCTTCTGGACTAGCCTCGACTGCATTCGATAACAAACAATAAAGCGCCTGTTCCATCAGATCCGGATCTGCCTCTATTTCTCCTTCATAGATCAGTTCCTGTTTATTAATTTGAATTTTCTTTTCATCAATTTTGGTTTCGAGCATGGATACAGACGACTCAATTAATTGCCGAGCATTTATTTTTCTAATTTGTGGTTTTAAGGGATGTAAATACGAAACCAGTGCATTCACCCAGCG
>WLWI01005150.1_pt1 | contig 10953 bp, 9 predicted proteins | sample 6701501 | NCBI WGS metagenome assembly WLWI01 (sample SAMN12718690, study PRJNA515312) | sponge metagenome | isolation source: marine sponge | host: Mycale hentscheli | place: New Zealand: South Island, Marlborough, Capsize Point | collected 2014-11-01
GGTTGATGTGAGAGATTACCTCATGAGATAGTGTCCCACAATTATTTGGGTGGGGGGGGGAGTGGGCTCCAGCACCCGGAGACCTCCTTCTTCCTATGCCAGGGGGGGGGGGTTCCAGACCTCGGGGAACTCCCTCTTCCTATGCCAGATGCAAAAAATACTCTTTTCAGTAGGGTGACTTTTATTTACAATGTAATTTTATCACCATTGGGTAGTAAATGGCAGTATTGGGTAGTAGATCAGTGGCGGAGGAAGCAAATTTGGATTGGTCGACCCAAATTGTACCAAAATTTCCAAAATTCAGTCATTCTCGGCTGAAATATTTATCATAATAGGAATTTTTTTCTCTTTTAAACAGCCAATATTTTTAATTATAACTTAACCCTTCTCTTTTTGGGGTTAAGTTATAATTAAAAATATTGGCTAGAGAAATAATTTCCTATTATTATAATCTATTTATGTTATACACTATCAGATACATTAGCTACAAACATATTTTCATTTCACAAATTAATTGATTTGAATATAGTGACAATAAGTGTATCTAGCTAAACTATAAATAAAACAAACAGAGCAAAAATTGCTAACAGCTTAGTTGTGTTAACATTTTTCAAATATTGGAAGGTGTCATTACTCTGTATAATTGATTAGCTATGATTGAGATCTAAATTATCCAAATCTTGTTTATAGATGTTCAAAACCATTAAATGATTTACCGTTCATTGCTCCATAGTGCTTCTTAAATAACTTTTGACCATTTTCGTCACTGAAACTGATCTTTCACTTGCTGCATCAGTTGAGCAATTTGGCAGACCTGGTGAATAAATTGCTTCTGTCCAGCAGACAAGCTCCATAGATAATCAATAATTTCTCTTAAGGTACTCTTATTACTACTAGAGAACCTAGCATTACACATTCCTAATTGAGTGGTCAGCTCAATTTCATTGAAGTCATCTCCATAAAGTTTGAGTATATAGCTACCTCATGCAATTCAGTAGTATATTCTTTACCATTATTTTGGTGCTTTGAAAAGAAGTGTCTCCAAATTTTTGTATACTACATAACCTGGTGTCTTAAATCGATCCTTGATGCTAACAATGGCCAAGTCATACACCACAGCAATCGCTAATGCTTCGTTTGGAGACCGGACTCAACAGATCAGAGTTTTCTTTGATTCTGGATCTGGAATTACTTTAGTCACAGAAGACCTGGTGTCTCGATTACAAGCTTTTCGTGAACGTTACAATTTGTCTTTTTCAGGGGTTACTGGTAATGGTCATTGCAAGCACAAGGTCTGGTTAAGACTCTCTTCTATTTACGATGCCGGATGGTGAGATGGCATCCCGGCTTCTTCTGGATGCTGCCTGAAGAGGAATAAAAAGAGAGAGCATGAGAGTGATGTGCAAGTAGTATGTCCTACCCCGCTTGATGCGGAATGGGAGAGGTTGGCAAATATAGACTTAGGTATTGAGCAGTGTGATGAGGTAGCTGAGTCTGAGCCTTGGGCAGCAGGCATTGTTGCTTCTGGAGATGGGCTCTGTGGTGTCTCTGAAGAAAATATGGAAGTGTTGAATAGCCAACCAGTTCCTCCCATTGAGAATGTTGTTGTTAAAGATGAGAATGCTGATGTTAATAGCGATTATGTTGAGCAACCAAACAGTGCAGATGTGTTAATTGGTTTTGATGAGCCAGCTGCAGTGAGTTTAGTTTCCCCTGCTTTGCAGGATGTCTCGAGTGTTCAGTGTCTGATTAATGAAGTGAAAAGTGACAAAACCCTTGAGAGTGTGAGAACATTAGCCGATAGAAACATGAATGGCTATTCCTGGAATGAGAATGGTGCGTTAGTCATGAATACGGTAGATCAAATAGGCAATGTGTGTAGCAGAATCGTCCTCCCTCTGTCCAAACATGCTAAGGCCCTCAAGCTGGCGCACAACTACACTGCCCACACAGGGGTAAGAGGTATGAGGAGGATATTGGGATCCCATTTTGTGTGGCCTGGCATCCATGGCGATATTGTCAAATCTGTCAAGTCGTGTGATGTTTGTTTACGTGTAAATCGGAGTGGTAATAGAAAGGCTCTTATGATTGAGAGAAGTATCTTGACCGTACCCTTCGAGTCAGTGGCTGTCGACTTAGTGGGGCCCCTCCTTAAGGGTAAGAGGGGTATATTATGTTTACGTATGTATGTTTGTCCAGCTGCTGGCCAGAGGCCATTCTGATGAGAACTGCCTCAGCTGAGGAGGCGTCTCAGGGTTTTGTACAAATAATTGCCAGAATGAGCATCCCCATGAAGGTCCTTTCGGACAGAGGAACCATTTTTCTCTCTAAGCTGATGGCTAACTTGTGCTCCATGCTAGGTGTTGACTCTATTCAAACTTCCCCTTACAGACCTCAGAGCAATGGTGTTGTCGAGAGGTTGCATGGATCCCTAAAGCCCATGTTGGCTAAGGCCATTGATCAAGGTTATGATTGGGTCGAGTTTCTCCCCCTTGCCCTTTTTGCCCTTCGTAACCCCATTGGTCAGGTACTGGGTACCTTCGCTGGATGAAATTCTTCGGAAGGTGGGTCAGTCTTGCTGTTTGTCAACCCTTGACCTGACATCCGGTTTCCATCAGGTAGAGATGGATGCAGACTCCATGGAATTTACCACTTTTGTGTGTCCAGTGGGAAAGTTATGCTACAAGCGTATGCCCTTTGGGCTGAAGAACGCCCCTGCTGTCTTCCAGGCGGCAGTGGAGGCAGTTCTAGAACCTGTGGACAACATAGCATGTAATTACCATAGATGATGTAGTGTTTTTTAGTGAATCATGGGAGCAACATCTGTGTGATTTAAAGAGTGTAATCATTTGTCTAGGAGAGGCAGGCCTTACCATTAAAAAGAGAAAATGTACATTTGGTAGGCGGTACCTTACATATCTAGGACACAGGATTGGGGGTGGTGGCGTTTCCATTCCGGAAGCCAGAGTTAATGCCGTGAAGAACTTTGTCAAACCCCGCACCAAGAGGGACATGCGTGCCTTCTTGGGAGCAATGTCCTATTACCGTAGGTTTATAAAAGGATTCGGTAGCCTCTCATCTCACCTCACCCCATCAGTCTCTCTCCGTGCTCCTCAGCTCGTCGAGTGGACGCGGGGAATGATCCGGGCATACGGTGAGTTAGTGGATTCTCTGTCTAGCCATGTATTGTTATGCATTCCTACTAATAATGATGAATATATCCTCTACACGGACGTTTCCGGTGATGGAATTGGTGGCTGCCTGCATGTCCGGTGTGGAGATGAGGAACTTCCCGTGACATTTTTCAGCTGCCAGCTCCGCCCTCCTGAGAAAAACTATTCCGTCACTGAACTGGAGAGCCTGGCAATTGTGGCCAGTGTGAAACACTTTGACAGGTTGACGTACGGCCTACCTCTACAGGTCGTGACAGACCATAGAGCATGCCTCACTCTAACCACCGGCAGAAACCTCAATAGAAGACTCCTGCGTTTTGCCCTTGCGTTACAAGACCGGCCGATCTCGTTGATCTATCACCCAGGGAAGGATCACAGCAATGCAGATGCCTTCTCTCGACAGTCCTGGTGGTGTACCGAGACAGACACTGATGGAGCAGACCCGGTGTTGTCAGCTCAGCCATGGTCTGAGCTTGGAGCGGGGAGATGTGGGTCTGCGAGAATGAAGAAGTAAGAGAGAGTGGAGAAGAAAAGACAAGAAGACAACGAACGGAACTTATATGTTTGTGTGTGTGTCAATCGCTAACTTTATGTTTTTTAGCAGAGTTCGTGATGTGCATTATTTACTGTGTATGATGTTTATCGGTGTGCGTGTTATTGAGTTGTGTCGTCATTTTGATGTACGTGGCAGTTTTTAAGTTTTGTGTTTCCCGCTTTATGTGTGTGCATGCGTGGCCGTCGGAACTGATATAAGCCTAGCCACGCATGCGTCTCATCAGTTCCCATATGCCCTATCTTTTGTCAGTACCTAAATTCTGTGATCTGGGTTGGGGACTCAGGTGGCAGCGTACCTGTGCGTTGCTTGCTAGACTGAGTGATAAATATTGGCGAGTCGCACACTCCTTACCCGGTAGCCAACAATGTTACAGACCCAATACCAACAATGGCTGGAAGAACGTTAGAAAGAGCTTCATAAATGTTGTCTAAAGTAATGATGACTTCGCAAGAAATTAGAAAGACCCAGAGAATTCTCATACTGTATTTGATGGCTCTGTAGTAACCTCTTCAATCCATCCTGTGATGGGGACAAAAATAACTACTAAACTTAGGTAGCTGTATAAGATTAATGATCTTTCAAATCCCAGGGTAAAAAATGAAATATAAGCTGTGAAAAACCACAGCAGCACCAGAGCATTGCTCTACAGCTTTGAATATTCAGAGGCATTGTTTTATCAGAATATGACGATACTGGCAATATCATTCTTTTTATAGCATAACAGTAGGACAAATAATATGACTTCCTGTGTAAAAATTATTCATGGTACTACTACCCTTGGTACATTTTGTTACTTATTATTGTAGCTCACATGGCTGTTGTTTTATTCAAACTGTTCAATCAGATACATAATTTGCAGAGAATATACATTTCATACCCACCTCCTAGGAAATGAAGTGAGCCATCCAATAAAATATTTAATTATATGCATTTCCTATAGCTTAAAGCCCTGGAACAAATTGGTAATACCACTCCATTTGGTCTGTACTGGATTTACACCATCCTTGGGCCTCTACCCTCGGTTATGTAAATCTCATGCTGACCTCCACATCGTAGTGTATAACATAGACTAGTTGGATCATATGTTACTTCATGATACTAGTGACTAGTTTATAGTTCTAGACTTTTGGTTTTATTTATATGCATACAGAAATTACAACAAAGTATCATATTTGGTATTTGAAGTAGGCGAGGTGAATTAATCAGGCTGAAATTGCTAGGTCTAAATATACTTCAATAAAACAAATGCTTGCAATAGCATTGATCAGCAAAATTCAGTAATGAACTCCTTCAGAGCCCTCATTCGGTGTATGTCGCATTTAGTACACAATTAAGACGCTAGCTACCAGTTAAAAATAAAACAAACTGGAGTTTACAAAGTTTGGTTAAATTGTTTTTACTGAAGTTCATTAAGCAATAGTGTGCGTGTTTTAGCTTTGAAAATATATAGCTGCAAACAAATTAAAAATAATTAGTACTTAGCTACAAAATGAAGTTTAAAAATTAATAATTATTTAACACGCTAAATGTTTTTCTAATAGAATTGGAGGAAGTAGATCAGACTTATATTGAATTATCAACTTTCCCTATTCTTGCAGACAGTTTGTTACAGTTACTATCCCAAGGAATTGCTAAGCTCACACGCTGAAATCTATGGGTTGATATTAGCACATGAGTTTAGTCTGGTGCTGGTGCCAACTCATCAGTAGATTTTTTGAAAATTTTGTTGAACTAACATGAGAGTTTGGAATACAAAGGCGTGAGGAAATTGACATTTAAATGTCAATACTATCACTTTCAATGATGCCCAAGGTTCAATACAAATTTTAATTGGACTACAAAAATAAAATAGAATTTCTACTTCAGTATTAATTTTCCTGAGTTGTTCACAATAATTGGTATATCAAACTTATCTAAGCTTGTGCAATGACCAGATAGGTCTTCAACAAGAACCCTTTACCAATCTACAGATGGTTGCGCACAGTGGGCAAGTGCCCGACCAATATTTAGCTAAGCTGACTAGCTATACCTGTTTCTGCCTGAGACACTTATTAACATAATATGACGTGTTTCTTACCAAGAATTTTTAACTTTCTGATGCATGCACATCTTAACACACCACGCCCACTATCATAATGTCACCCAATAATAATATTTTGAGTCCACGTGGAAATTGCTTATTTTTCAGTCGCTACTACCGCTCATCGCCTTGAGAAGTTTCATCCTTCTGAGACCTTCTGGTTTGTAGTAGTACAAAAGTAGTGAAGTTAATCTGTTAAGCACTTGATTTTTTCTTCAATGTATAGCTTTCCTAAAGGGAAATTTGGTAAAACAGAGAGAAGTTTTAGGGCTGAATGGTGTGAAATTATCATGTGGAATAGATTCTGCTTTTTGTTACGTATAATGCATGAGGGATTCTTTAGAAGGAAAGTTTTTAACTAGCACAAAAAGAGGGAAGACTTTCATGAGTACAGGTTTAAAAGACCTTAGAAAAAATGAGAAATGAAGAAGACTTCAAGTTATTTTTTTCAAAATTTGCTAAAACTATAGTCATCTACAGGTACAGAGGAACCATAAAACTATCCCAAGAAGGTAACGAGCAAGAGCCTCATAATATTGGTTCTTGTAAAATTTCTCCACGCTGTCAGCATGATAACCAATCCCATCGCCGACGTGTGCACACTCTCTATTGTATGCAACATCTTTGGAGGACATGGGCTCATAAAGGAACCAGTAAAGAACAATCCCTTGAAACAAAATTTTCAAGTTTTAAAATATGCCATAAAGAACAAGCATCCCCGTTTACAAAGTGCTTTCACATACTGGGAGGACTAACCCTACTCCAGAATAGATCTTGGCAAGAGTAAATGTGGCGGACCCTTCACAACCGAGCAAGTCGAAGATGTCAAATATTTCTTTCGACTCCTCCTTCTGCTGTTGGCAACATTTCCTTTATTTTGCTTAGTTGTTGGAATTCTTTTACTTGACACAAACAAATTATATATTCAGTTTAGAATCAATCACTCAGAAACCCGATGTCTCAATTCCAAGGAAGTCCTAGAATACATGAAATATTGATTGAATGCTACAGATGTCCAATTTTCCAACTATTTCTCCATAGCAATACTTTTTCCAGATAGAAAGCTCCAATACAAAAAACTTTCACATATTTGGTGGATATGAGTATCTTTCACAGAGCTTTGTTCGGATTTTTTATTTCACTTTATTTGAAGTCAGTCTTATAACAATAGAAGTTGTATCGCTCCATCTAACACGTAGTACAACAACTTAACTTGCATATTAATTGTACAGGAAGGACTGCCATCAGGTCAACTGCTCAATATGGACATGAATTGGATCATTATACCAAACATTACTGGGTGCTTCAGTATTTCTGATGCTTTCCAGCATAATAGAATTTTTATATGCTCAAGCTCCTCTATCCATGAGGGGGTTCTTTTTTGGATTATTGATACTGATTCTTGGAATTTCGTATGGAATTGCAATTTATTCTCCCAATATATCCCAAAATTGCGACGAACTATGTAAAAAGTTCTTCAGAAGCAAGAAATTGCAACGTCTGGTACTTTGGTATAGTGACATTCTTGACCTTATTACTTTGGGGAATTTGTGATGAAGAAACTTTACACGCCAAGGAAAAGAGATGAAAATTTGCACAACACACAACATTTTGCGATAGAATATTTAGACAAGTACAACTCAAACTTTTATCGACATGAATGGTTTTTATTTGATGTTAGTCTAATCACTTAGTAAATTCAAAAGTTGTGTAAGAAGATGATTTTGTATGGGGTATGTATGTCCAAAAGCATGCTTTGTGGTTGAAAATTGTTCATGTGATAGATTACCTCATGGGATAGTGTCCCACAATTATTAGGGTGGGGGGGGTGGGGGGGGGGGACGGGGTGGGCTCCAGCCCCTGGAGACCTCCCTCTTCCTATGCCAAATGCAAAAATACTCTTTTCAGGAGTATGGTGAGTTTTGTTTTCAATGTAATTTTATCTACATTGGGTAGTAAATAGGTAAAGGTTTGTAAATTGGTAAAGGTTTCTTGTTGAATACCTACTTGGTCATTGCACTCAGAAAAATTAATACTGAAGTAGAAATTCTATTTTATTTCTCTAGTCCAATTAAAATTTGTATTTAATCTTGTGCATCACTGAAAGTAATAGTATTGACATTGAAATGTCAATTTCCTCATGCCTTGTATTCCAAACACTCATGTTAGGTCAACAAAATTTTCAAAAAATCTACAGATGAGTTGGCACCAGCGATCAATGTTATGATGCAGTGTTTAAGACTCACCAGACTGAAATTATGTGCTAATATCAATCATAGCTCTCAGTTGGTGTACTTAGCAATTCCTTGTAATAGTAACTGTAACAAACTGACTACAAGAATAGGGAAAGTTGATATTTCAGTACAAGTACGATCTACTTCCTCCAATTCTATTAGAAAAACATTTAGCATATTAAACATAATTATTCATTTTTAAACTTCATTTGTAGCTAAGTACTAATTACTTTTATTTTGTTTGCAGTTATACATTTTCAAAGTTAAAACACGCACACTATTGCACCTTCAGTAAAAACAATTTAACCAAACTTTGTAAACTCCAGTTTGTTTTATTTTTAACTGGTAGCATCTTAATTGTGTACTCAATGCGACATATATCAAATGAGGGCTCTGAAGGCATTCATTACTGAATTTTGCTCATCAATGCTATTATAACTAATGACAAGCAGTGGTTTTATGGAAGTATATTTACACCTAACAATTTCAGTCCTGATTAATTCACCTCGCCTACTTTAAATACCAAATATGATACTTTGTTGTAATTGCTGTATGTATATTAGTAGCACTCACTTTTTCTGGGCTTTCTGGAGTAGTCTTAATAATTTATTGACTATAACTAAAACCAAAAGTCTAGAACTATGAACTAGTCACATGCTAGCATCATGAAGTAACATATGATCCAACTAGTTTATGTTACACTACGATGTGGAGGTCAGCATGAGATTTACATAAACGAGGGCAAAAGGCCTGAGATGGTGAAAATCCAGTACAGACCAAATGGAGTGGTGTTACCAATTTGTTCCAGGGCTTTAAGCCATAGGAAAGGCATAAAATTAAATATTTTATTGGATGGCTCACTTCACTTCCTAGGAGGTGGGTATGAAATGTATATTCTCTGCAAATTAAGTATCTGATTGAACAGTTTGAAAAACCCATGTGAGCTACAATAATAAGTAACAAAATGTACCAAGGGTAGTAGTACCATGAATAATTTTTACAGAGGAAGTCATATTATTTGTCCTACTGTTTTACTATAAAAGGAATGATATTGCCAGTATCGTCACATTCTGATATAACAATGCCTCTGAATATTCAAAGCTGTAGAGCAATGTCTCTGGTGCTGCTGTGGTTTTTCACAGCTTATATTTCATTTTTTACCCTGGGATTTGAAAGAGTTCTACTCTTATACAGCTACCTAGGTATAGCAGTCATTTTTGTCCCCATTGCAGGATGGATTGGAGACACATATCTTGGTCGTTACAGAGTCATCAAATACAGTATGAGAATTCTCTGGGTCTTTCTAATTTCTTGCGAAGTCATCATTACTTTAGACTACATTGAAGCTCTTTCTAAAGTGCTTTCAGCCATTGTTGGTATTGGGGCTGTAGCATCCATTGGGATTTTAGCCAACATCATCCAGTTTGGTATAGACCAGTTTCCAGATGCTTCTTCCACACAAATAAGTGGCTTCATTCAATGGACTGTGTGGATTATGTACTTGGCAGAAAGCGTATTTCTTTTGACAACTTCTTGCATTTGTGGACTGTATTCAGATTATATTCCTCTGTTCCTCCTACCTCTTATGTGTACAGTCTCTATTGTATGTGACATCTTTTGGGGACACTGGCTCATAAAGGAACCAGTAAAGAACAATCCCTTGAAACAAATTTTTCAAGTTTTAAAATATGCCATAAAGAACAAGTATCCACGTTTACGAAGTGCTTTCACATACTGGGAGGACAAACCCTACTCCAGAATAGATCTAGGCAAGAGTAAATATGGCGGACCCTTCACAACCGAGCAAGTCGAAGATGTCAAAACTTTCTTTCGACTCCTCCTTCTGTTGTTGACAACATTTCCTTTATTTTGCTTAGTTGTTGGAATTCTTTTACTTGACACAAACAAATTATATATTCAGTTTAGAAGCAATCACTCAGAAACCCGATGTCTCAATTCCAAGTCAGTCATAGAATACATGAAATATTGCTTGAATGCCACAGCTGTCCAATTTTCAAACTATTTCTCCATAGCGGTACTTTTCCCAGCTATAAAGCTCATTCAATCTCCACTACTAAAAAAGTTCCCATATTTGGTGGATATGAGTTTATTTCACAGAGTTTTGTTCGGATTGTTTATTTTACTTTTATTTGAAGTCAGTCTTATAACAATAGAAGTTGTATCGCTCCACCTAACACCAAAGTACAACAACTTAACTTGCATATTAATTGTACAGGAAGGACTACCATCAGGTCAACTACTCAATCTGGACATGAATTGGATCATTATACCTCAAACTTTACTGGGTGCTTCCATATTTCTGATGCTCTCCAGCACAATAGAATTTTTATATGCTCAAGCTCCTCTTTCCATGAGGGGGTTCTTTTTTGGATTATTGTTTCTGATTCTTGGAGTTTCATATGGAATTGCAAATTTATTCTCCCATTATATTCCCAAAATTGCGATGAAGTATGTAAAAAGTTCTTCAGAAGCAAGAAATTGCAACATCTGGTACTTAGGAATAGTGACATTCTTGACCATATTACTGTTATGTGGGGGATTTGTGATGAAGAAACTTTACAAGCCAAGAAAAAGAGATGAAAATTTGCACAACACACAAAAATTTGCAATAGAATATTTTGACAAGTACCACTCAAACTTTTTTTGACATGAATGTTTTTTATTTGATGTTAGTTTAATCACTTTGTAAATTCAACAGTTGTGTAAGAAGATGATTTTGTAGAAGGGGGTGTCTCCAAAGGCATGTTTTTTGTGGTTAAAATTGTTCATGTGAGAAATTACCACGTGAGATAGTACGTGTCCCAAAATTATTAGGATGGTGGGGCTGGGGGGGGGGGGGGGGGGGACGCCGCCGGGGGAACCCCCCCTGCTTAGCCGGAAAGAAAAAAA
>WLWI01005151.1_pt1 | contig 10951 bp, 6 predicted proteins | sample 6701501 | NCBI WGS metagenome assembly WLWI01 (sample SAMN12718690, study PRJNA515312) | sponge metagenome | isolation source: marine sponge | host: Mycale hentscheli | place: New Zealand: South Island, Marlborough, Capsize Point | collected 2014-11-01
CTGTGTTATCATTCAATCACAATATCTCACAAACAAGGCAACGAGGGTGAGTGTTTTTGACAGCAAGTAAGTGGAATAGGTTAGGATCGCGGGGGGGGGGGGGGAGAAGGGAGTGTGGGGGGGGGGGGGGGGGGGGGGGGATGAAATAGGAAAAGAGAATTTTTTTTTATTTTACAACATAAGAAGTGTTTCTGATTACATAACATTTGGTATGTGCTCTAATGAGTGCATTTTGTTTTTTGTTTTTTTTGCTACTTGTGTCGAGTACATTAGATGTATTCCCTCTCTTTCTCTCTCTGGGTATTGATTTTCAGGATTTGCATGCCTAGACTTGGTTTGCTTTTTTAAGCGCGGAATAGAAAGTCTCGTTGTTATTGCAGCTTAAAAATGTATGTATTCTTATAGTCTTTTTATAGGCTCGTTTGCCCAGTTTTATTATACAAGTGGCTTACTTATCTCGACTTCCAACTGTTAGAATACATCAGCTATTTTTCTAGGTGTATTATCACTCTGTAGCAACTGTGTGTGGAGGTGTTGCCAATTACACGGCTACTTAGGATGATGTAATGTCACTGTTATGACGTCGTTCCATTTGTTTGTGTGTGCTGCTTGAGTATTGAAGTTCTTCCTCTTTTACTAGACCTGCTTCACTAAGGCTTCCGCACACATGTCGCTACAAGCAACATGTGCACACGTAGGGCTTCTAATAGGGGATTTCACCTGGGACTCTCTTATAGATAGTTTGTGTGTGTGTGTGTCTATATAACTATGAAGTTATTTTGGAGAAATATGACCACACCCATTGGTATATTGTATTTATTAGATACAATAAGGAATGTTAATAATGCTAATGAATTGTAAATCTCACTTAACCCACCCACTCTGTGTTACCCCCTCCTCCCTCTCTTCCCTTCTTCCACAAATGGTGGCTGCTGCTTGCACTGGGCCAGTGCTATCAGCTCTGAAGGTTGAAGCCGTCACCAGCAGATACTCTGCCAGAGAACATGCTGTGCCTAGTAATTACTCGCCTAGAGCAGGCTCCGCCTCCTAACTGCTAATAGAAAGGCAACTGGTAAATGTGTCAATTTGTGCACTTTCCGTCTCTTTTGGGCACTTGGAGTTCCACTTCTATACAAGCAGTTTGACATTTCAAATGACTGGTTATTCTGAACTTCTTTTAGTGACCACTGAAATGCCACTGATAGCTGTCGCTGTTTTTGTTGTTTATTTGGTGATACAATCTAAAGCATCAGCCAGCAATTGAGCGCGCGCACACACACACACACCTCCCCCCCCCTTCAGGGCTAAATGAAAGTGATTATATCACACATTGTCATATTTGGTCAGGTATTGGGCTATCAGAAAATCCAATGTTTGGTATACAGCCTGGCGTAGATATATAAACAGCTCCAGGGTGAATCTAGTTTGTTAAGATTACGCTTTGCCATCAAACACAAATATCAGCAAATGAAAGTTGTTATGTTTCGATCCTTGGCCCCCAGGGCAGCCATGTTTTCTGTACTTTTCTTTTTGTAGTAATTCACTTAATACTGTGTATCTCCTCAGAGTGTTGGGGTCTAAAGGCGCCTCTTTGCCTCCACTTTGCCGCCCTTTGGCCGGCATCCAAATTAATGAGATCTTCTCTTCACAGGCCCTGAAGGATTGGCGTCTTGACAATGCAGCAGGCTTACTCCTCGAGTGTTCGATCATTTGTTGTTATGAGTGTTGTTGCCATGCCGATCATTGTTATGCTTCACTGATAAGCGTCAATTAGTGGAGAATTTTCGGTGGCTGCCAAGACTTAGAAGTGGATGCAGAAAATTATTTAATATTGGGCATCTTGATTTTGCTAGGCACAGCTACTAGTTATACATCATAGGCTCAGTACAATGGGCTTGCTTGGAAATGTGTTATCTGTAGGGTTAAGGAGGCTTGTTCAACCACCATCTTTCTCTTATTATTGTCTTTCTGTTTTGAGGCAACATTGTTTGTGAGATAGCCTGTTGAGTCCATTAATCAGAAATTAGAATTACACAAGTCAATTGTTCCCTGCAAATACTCAATTCTAGGTTGAAATCATAGCCTACTGCACATGTGCAGACTGCCCTAGTTGTCTGTTGTTACCATGTGCTTAGCCTGTCCAGACTGTGTTGTGGTGGAGGTGGCATTTTATCAGATGGAACCTTGTCAAGTGGCTGACATTCTAGAGTAGATAGTTGTGACCCCAAAGCTGGACCACATTTTGGTGGTATTGGGCTAAGGAGAAAAAAAGCGGGCTATATAATCCCAGCTGGGATAAACCATACCCTCTGAGGAATGCTTATCTAGACTATATGGCCACCTTTTGGCTAACTAGAAGGGCCAAGTCTGGGCCTATAAGCGCCCAATTCCCCAGGCATCTGTTGGTAGGGATGCCTGGTGGTGCTGGTGTATTAATAAGGCAGTCTGGGGATGAGTTCACTGGAGTAAAGTGAGTGTGTGTATGATGGCCCAAAAAGGGGCCAGTATTTGCTGGGTCATTTACTCTAGACATGAATATCATCAGAAGTAAATGTATTCCCTAAGGAGTAGGGTATTAATCAAGTCTCTTCTGATGCATCTTCAGCAGTTTTCTGTGTGTGTGTGTGAATGCACAATACATGTAAGCATACATGTGTGAAGGTGAAGGTTTGTAGATTTCCTCCTTTTTTAATCAGCTAATACTAACTCAGTTTTGATGTATGCTGAAGTTCTGTGTATAGCACAGATGTGCTACATTAGGTACCCTGTGTCACTGGCTGTGGTACTTGCTCGGGACTAAGAAGCTGCTGAAATGTTTATCAGAGTCTCGCTAAACTAACTTCGGATCGCACACAGCTTATTCACACATCAGCCCAGTAAACTGAGAACTTCCGTTTTATTATTATTTTTTGTTTATTATTATTTTTATTTTATTTTTTCGTGACTTTTTTTACGTGTATGTAAACAGTAACCATTTTTTCCCCCTAGCTTTAATAAACATTTAGTGCATGTGTGGGTATGTGTGTGTGTTAGTATTGTATTACCACCTTATGCACACACGTCACTGAATGATAAGTTCCGTAAGTTAAATGCAAGCAGTGCTTATGCAAATGCTTGACGTGTTAGTCACTTGTGAGAGAGTTTAGTGTTGTTTTAATTAGTTCTGCTTCCTGCTTGGCATGCCACATCTTCTTCTGAGCATGCTCAGTTGTAACCAATGTCGTAAGCGTCACTGTGGCGCCACTCTGAGAGTGTTGGCGACAGGACTTGGCATTACTGAGCTGTTGAGGTAGTCAACACAAGTAGTGACAGAGCCAATGCCAGGTACAAGTGTACACTTGGGTGCTTGGGGCTTACACTTATTGGGGGCGGGACACTTTGTTAAATTTGATTTCTTTGGACTCTGCTTTCTGGTGTTTGGGTTTTAGAATGAGATGTTATTATATAATCCCAGTATTAATGTAGTCTGAACAGGCAGACTCCTGGATCGCCCACAGGTCGTTACAGTCTTAATCAACTTGGCGTGTAAATTAGACTGGATTAATAGTATTAATAGCAAGATTACAACTGTTTATTTGAATTTTTATTTTGTGAAATATCCCATCTGTTCACCAAATTGTTTGGCTGTTGAGAGCTATTTACCAACTCAATATGTCATGAATGGCAGTGCTATTAGATGTAATGACGTATTACCATCCACGGTGAATAACGTTTATCATCGCATGAATGCAGTCTAACGTCTTTGAGTCTATTCACACTTCAACTTGTTGACATCAGCAAACATACGGCCATTCTTTAGCTAGAATGGGAATCATTTAAGCCTGGATATAATTCATCCCTCTACGGATCAATTTTCAATGTCTATACAAAAATCAGAAAGTCTCCTGTGAACAATGCGGCCTGACCTTCTCCTATTGCATCTTTTTTGTGTACAACTTGCAGATGGCCAGAGTAATGTATTATTATTTATTTCCCTGAGGTATATCGCCGGCATTCCGTCTTGCTGCCGAGGGATTTGTTAGTTTGTGCAGGTTGTCCCGAGTCTCTTTTATGGTGTGTAATTTAAGAGCATAATTGTATTTATGTATATGCCCTATGAGAGGTTAGCAGTACTCGAGAATGCTGAGCTATCACAACTAGTAACAGTGACTAGAGCATGAATCTATCTGAAGAGTGCCGTGTGTAATACTCTTACCTAGCCCCTGGGATTTTAGTATTTTTTTTGTGGTTATGTTTAAGAGATGGTTCTTATTGTTGTGGTTTGTGTTGTTTACATTGAAGATATTTATACTGAAGCTGTTTTCTGATTCTAGCTTACTGTTATTGTCATAACATTGTTTAAACTTGGTGGTTGCGTAAAAATAACTAAAAACAATTTCCCTTGAACTAGTCATGATTCAGTTTAAAGTGGCGTGGATTTGATAATTGTGGCAGCCGATGAGCTCGGGAGGGGAGTAGTGATCCTGTCATTTGGGATGAAAGATTACAGCAAGGGCATTATGAAAATAAATTGAATTAAGTGCTGTAGTCTTTAACTTGTCAACAATGGATTTAATTTTTGATGGATATTATTTTAAGTAGTGTTGTCTATAAAATGGTTGAATTTAATTCTTTCTTTTTTTTTTAAAGATTATTTGTTCATTCATGCTACCATCAGTGCCTAATGGTCCGTTATACATTTCTCTCGGTCTTTTCGTTCTCCTTGATTGCCAAGGTCAATGCTCCGTGCATGGCATTTCACACCTTGTTAACTGCCAATGTTGTTCTTTTTATGCCATGGCTGTACGTATGGGTAACTTCTCCCCAGAGGTATGTGAAGGCTGCGTAGAAGGATGGTAGAATGAGAGAAGCTGTGAGTGAGTCCCAGCTGGTTGTAATGTGCTGCGTCTCCTCAGTCAATGGTCCTCTCTCTTGTTGCGATTAGTTGAAATAGTTAGCATGTTTTAAGGCCACTAAAGAATGAAGACCCATGTAAAGGGTCTAGTGGATGTTGTATGGAAAGAGAGCTGTACAAGGATATTTCTTATCTTATTTCTTGGGAGAAGGAGGAGGTGGGGGCAGTTGCAAGTTTGTTTTTATGTGAGGTTAACCTAGTACATTAGTGGTAAATGTAGTTGTGTGTACATCATATTAGTTGTAGCAATGGGGTTTTGTTAAATTCCTCAGAGGTGACAACAACTCTTCAAATATAGCATTGTCCATTGTCTGGAGTTCTGGTTTATTCTAAGACTTACTCCAGCAGGAGTAAGGTGACTATACTGTGGTTGAGTGGCTAGGAAGGTAGTACTACACTCAGAGTAATTCTGCCCCCCCCCCCCCCCCCCCCCTCTTTTTTTTTTTTTTTTTTTTTTTTTAATTATTTTTAAAATCCTAATAGCTTAGTCTTGAGTTGGAATTCAGTTATTATCTTGGACAGGTGTTGTTGCTAAGCCATTACCACACCCAGCATAGTCCTGCCATGTAGCTAAGGATCCTATGAATAGCCTGTGCTCAGTGAGAGAGAGAGCTGTTGAAGAGACTCAGTACAGGGCTGGGTATGTGGGTGGAACAGAGTGAAGGTTTGGTGAGGAATCTGTGCCAAGAGACCATTTATTGTTGATCTATTCAAGCTAGGGAATGAATGTGGGGCTGGGACATGGTCACTAGTGCAGACTGGTCATAAGTATGAAGTCAAGTTTGTATTAACAAAGCTTGGTGAACAATACCTCATTATTGCTGAGTGTTGCAGTGATTGTTACTACTTAGAGTTTGACATATCTCTTAGGTTTAATCATGCTCACTGGATGCTCTGATGGTAGATTCTGTATTCTTTCATGAGGTAGTAGTAAGGTGTAAGCAAGCTACTTGATTTTGTGTTTAAATACCCTTTCTTTGACCCTCCTTTCTGGTACCTACCATCCCTATCCCCAGCCCAGAACTTGGCCTCTGGTGGGTAGCATGGAGTCCAGTGGTTAGTGAGTGAGGTGAAGCTCTGCCTGCCCCAGTTGGCCCAGAGTGACCAACTCAAACCAGTGGGAGCAGGTGGTAGTTGCCCAGTCTCTCTCTGGCAGGCCATCTGCTAGACCACTACTGGATGCCTGTGGCTACTACCTGGTGCCAGTAGTGAAACTTCTCACTACCAATTTCTGGCCAACTCTTAGACTGGTTCTCTGGGTAGGGTTTTCTGATTAACACCCTTTTGAAAGTATTATTGAACTATTCTTAGTTTGTTTGTGTGTTTGTTAGTTTTGTTGGTTTGTTTGTTTGTTGTCTCTTTGTGACCAGTACATTAATTATCTGTGGTTGGAGGAATTCAAGTGTTGCCGTAGGTGAAATTTGAGGAAGAATGGTTAGTTAACTAACATTTAATTAGTGTTCTACTCTATGTTCCTATTATTAATTATTTCTATCAGTTTCTCTTTGGATTGTGGTCCCAGTTTGATGTGGTGTGGTGGGTCATATGACCTAGTCACCCACAATGCCCTTATCCTGAGGAGCAAGATAGAGCTGTGTGTGTGTGTGTGTGTGTGTGTGTGTGTGTGTGTGTACAGTTACTGAGACAAGTTAGTAGCTCTTGTTCAGCCATGTGTGATCAGGTGTTGCCTAGAGATTGTCTCTCTGGAGTGAAATGTACTGCCCATGTGGGTGGGAGAGAGAGAGGGTAGGGTGGAGTGTTAGATACGGAGTTGTTGCTAGCTGGCGGAGTTCAACTTCTAATTGGACTATCTAATAGTTTGTATATTTGTTAACACATCTGGTATTTAAGTTGTTTGAACTTAAGTATTTGATATGATATAACATCAGTTATTACTCACCTAATACATTTTCTCCCATACAGTGGCAGAGAATTATGAGTTTTAATTCCCTCTTTTTAAAAAGCTAGCGATTTTTTAACGTGTCAGTAGGTGGGTGATAAAACTGTAGGTGGAGCTACAGATTGGAATGTAGTGTCTCATGTGATCCACTGAGGGAGGGGTTTCTCTTTGTCCTGAGTTCAAGAGGCAGTCCATAGTCTTGCATGATTCTGTTCCCACTTTTCTCTCACCTTTCCTTTGTTGCTCGATCAGGCAGACTTCCTCTCTTTCCCTCCCAACTTCCAATTACCATTACCACTTCCCATGTAGTTTACAATAGATTGGATTAGGTGTGGTCCAGTCACATGGCCCTGGCATGTAATGGCTCGGGCATGTAGGCTTGGGATGGTATCTACATCATTAACCTCTAGTCTCTGCTTTTTTTCATTGGTGAGTGATGTCATCAACTTCTGGGGAAAAAATAAATAAAAATTAAGGATTTAGGATGGCCTTAAAAAAGTATTAATAATTGCTTTTAAAAGTGTGGAAACAGTAGAAGTCACTCATTTCATATGAGGCTTCTACATCTAGAGGTAGATGTTCTTTGAAAGATGAAATCTTCAGGGTTTTTTTGTTTTTTGTTTTTATTTTTTATTAATATTTTTTTTAACGATGGGTACAAATACGGGGAGTCAACCCTTAATAAAGTGCTACTGCACTCTCTGATGTGTAAGCAAAAACGAGTACTTTTCTTTTGTGTGAGTGCGTGAACTTGTGTATGAATTTGTGTGTGCATTTTGTGTATATGTAGTATATGTTTATCACATACAACAGTTTGTAATTTGATTTTCATGGCTTTAGGATTTAGGATTGCCTTAAAAAAGTATTAATAATTGCTTTTAAAAGTGTAGAAACAGTAGAGGGCACTCAATTCATATGAGGCTTCTACATCTTGAGGTAGATGTTTTTTGAAAGATAAAATCTTCAGGGTAAAGCACAGTTGCATATAAAGCACATTTGCGTCTTGTTCAGCCATCTTGTTTGCCCCTCCCCTTTATCAGCCTGCCCATTCAGTAATAACTAAGTCACTTCTCACCTGCTGCTAGTCCTCTCTGTTTTCACTCTCCTTCCCACTCACGCCCACATGGTGGTTGAAATCACCATGCCAACCAACCACACTACTTCTTATATCATTTGGTGTCTGCCAGACACAATTTTTTTTGTGGAGCCTATTATGAAATATCAGCACTGATCTGCTCCCTCTGTCCCCTTGTGGTCCTACCACCTCATGGGCTTGTTTTCACCACAAGGTTTGTGGTCTTCTTGTTCATTAAATGAGCTGGGAAGAGTTCCATCTATTAGAGTGGAGGGCCCAGGAGTTGTGTGGGTGGATGTGGTGAAAGTGATGCACGAGGTGCTGACAGAGTGCCACTGTGGCAACCTAGCAGTCTGTGCCCAGGACTTGTTGAAAACCACATCTTATGATACTGTTGCTCTAGGCCATTCATTCTATATTAAAATTAATTTATTATTTTAATACTATTTATTATTATTTGTTTTATTATTGTTGTTTATTAACTCTCAAGAGCACATGCATGAGAGGGATGTAGTAGTCATTTTTGTCTGTTTATCTGATTTTCTGTCTTTGGTGATTGCTGACAATTAACCGTTGAATTAGGAGTAACTTACTCAGAATTCCGTTAAGTCCTTTTATTGTCGTTCGCACTTCAGTATTATATTTTAGGTACCGTAATAAAATCATTTTTTAAGAGCTGTTGTATTTAAAACTTGTGGCTTGATTAATAAATTTGTGGTATATTCGTTAGGGAAACAGTAGTGTGTGGTTTTCCTGATTGCTTTTAATGTTGGCCTGAGGCAGTTCACGTGAGAGTAATGAGGTATTAACACAATCAGTGGCAGTTAATGTAGTTGGTGGTCACAGTGCTTAACTGAACGCAGTTCTTCTGGGGAAGACCGACTGGTTAACTGGATTAACTCGTGGGTTAGCTAGTGTGTGGTATATAATTCATTGATAAATCTCACAAGTAAGTGTTTCATCATTCTATTAGAGAAGAGTTCTTGGTATAGTTGTTAGGATCCTTTGATTGCTAAGTTTCTGGTGATTAATTTCACAGTGATAAGCCTTTTGTAGATGAGTTGGTAATTCATTAGTGAGTTCTAACACCACCTCACCTTTTTTACCAACAGAAATGGCATCGCTTAAAGCGGTGGAGTTCTTTCTGCTATCTCTTTAGTAAGAAATACGCAAGATCTGCAGTCTCCACCCTGTTCCCACCCACTTTACCAATTTTACAATATTTTTTTCTTTATTATTTTGTGGCCAAGTAGCCTAAAAGCCATGCTTCTGTGGTTGGGAGTGAATTAGCTGTGGTTGTTCTGGAGAGTGTGTGGTTTGTTTCAAGAGAACTTGTGGTTTCTGTTCCATTGTCAGTGGTCAATCACAGTCTTTATGCTGAAAACCACTGGTTATTGAATGCACCAGAGATTGAGGAGTTGGGAGACCACAAGAGTTTGGATAAGCTGTAGGATGAGAGAGAGAGAGGTACTGGCTGAAGCTTTGTGTCAATGTGTCCAAGGACACTTGGAGGAAATGATTGTTTCGTTTGATCACTGACGGTGAATTAAGACGACTGGTTTATTTGATTTTGTCAGCTTTTTTTTTTTAGTTTGTTTTGTGGACGTTGGTATATTGTGTGGATGTATTCAAGGGGAAAGGTGACAGAGATTGACGAAGGCAAGTTATATGGTTCTAAAACACACACACACACACACCACACATGTATGTATGTATCAATAGCTACTGGCAACAGTTGTTGCCATTTAGAAGATTTCGATCTTGCCATGTTTACTGTCTGAAGAATAAGACATTTGGTTGTGATGTTCTTTTACACAAAGGAGGATGTTAAAAGTGCACACGCAAACATCGTAAATCTGGACTGTCTTCATGATTAGTTTATTGAATGACAAAGCAATGAAGTTCTTAAACATCATTTGTTGTCATGCTCTGCAGGAATGTTTGTGTTGTAGGAATTTCAGTATGGTATGTATATGGTAACATCTGCACTGTACTGAACCCATATTGCCGGGAATTACCCGGGTTTCAGTCATCACTGCAAACAACAGAATGAAAAGTGTAGTGTATTGTTGTTCTATGTGAGTTGTTTTTGTTTGTTTGTTGTTGTTGTTTTTTAATATTGGAGAGACTTATCATTAGAGTTAGGTGCAAGATATATGCAGGAGTTGTGTGCATATGTGTGAATTTTTGTGTTGGGAGTGTTAGATGTGTGTGTTAGTACACAAGTGAATCCATAGATGTGTGAGGATGTGCTAGTGTTGTTGTTGGTAGCGGTAATGTGTTGCTATAAATGTGTGAAATTATTGACTCTTGTGTTTGCAAATTGTATTACCAGTCCAGTCCAAGTGCTCTCATTGTCAGGTGTGTATGTATGTGTGCTTGTGTGCCCAGTGTTGAATTTGTGGTCATTGTGCAGAGTAGCCATCTAATTAGTATTCATGCAATGTTATCCATTAGCAAATTAACTCCACCAAACATCCTGTTGTGGGAAGTGTGGGTAAACAGTACAACAATGGGTGAACATATGCACACGCATATATCCATGTACACACATCTGCACACACATACCTGTTGTTTGGTTGTTTCCAGTGGTGTCTTGTCTTTGCACAGTGTGAATTGTCTAGTCCTATTTTGTGAAAGACACACAATTTTATTATATATTATATATATATATATACATATATGGCTTTAATAAGATGTCTTTCCAATTTTTTTTTTGTTAGCTTTCACTTTTCTGTTGTTATGTGGCGATGAGGAAATAGAAATGTAAGCAGATTTGTACTTACAAGTAGTGCATTTGCTTCGCAACAATTTTTGTCATTGTGTGGTATTTAATTTTTTTGTTATTATGGCGTCTCTGTGTCACTGACTTGTCTATGATTTCATTGAATCACACACAGGTGAAGATTTGCCCACTGTAGTATAAATACAAACAAACATCTTAATTTAGATTCTCTCTGGCATTGTGTGTTCTAATTTCCATGGTAACAGAGGCCCATGTTTCTCACTATGGCCTAGAGAAAAGGTCTCGGTCCAGTTACTTACTCACCGTTTCCCACCAAACCTTTCAGTTGTAGTCAAA
>WLWI01005153.1_pt1 | contig 10949 bp, 11 predicted proteins | sample 6701501 | NCBI WGS metagenome assembly WLWI01 (sample SAMN12718690, study PRJNA515312) | sponge metagenome | isolation source: marine sponge | host: Mycale hentscheli | place: New Zealand: South Island, Marlborough, Capsize Point | collected 2014-11-01
ATACAAATAGAACGCAAAATGACGAATAGCCTCATAAACAGCCAGTCCTTCTAATTCCTGCGCACTATAACATCTCTGTGCACCATGCAGTTGCTTCGAGAAGAACGCAACTGGCAGAACTTCACTCTCTCTCTCGACCAACAACACCGCTCTAACCCCTGTACTGCTGGCATCACATTCAAGAACAAAATGATCATCCACACACGGAACATGCAAACACACAGAATCACACAATGACATACATAACTCACGATACGCCTCCAACATTCGGCTACTTTACTCCAAATTCCCTATCAGGACCCTTGATGTATGTGGCGTCAGGACAGACGACCACCGATAAAACCTGCTGACGAACCGTCGATAGTAACCCACAAGACCCATAAAGGCCCGCAGTTGCCTCCTTGTCTTGGGGAGCGAGTGCTCATTAATCGCACACATTCTAGCTTCTGGCACACACACAACATCCTCACCTATCTGGTGACCTAAGAACTCCAATCTCTTCTTCCCGAACGCACACTTCCCTCTCTTGCAAGTCAAGTTTGCCTCTTCCCATGTATCAAACAGCACTATTAGATGACCTAGATGCACCTCCCAACACTCTGACACCACCAAAATATCGTCGATGTATACCCTGGCGAAGTCCATACACCCAACCAACACCTCATCCATCAGTCTTTGGAAGACCGATGGTGCATTAGTCAAACCGAATGCATCCGACAATACTGAAATTTGCCAAATGGACACACGAAACTCGTCTTCTCCCTATCTCTCTCATAATATACAACCACTTGGTAAAACCCCTTAGCGAGGTCCACTTTGGACAGTACACGGCTCCTTAATGGGCTTGAACTACGCTCAATAATGCCACACTCTTCTAACATCCCTAACTCCTTCTTAACCTGATCTCGAATTTCCATCAGAACAAAATACGGAGAATGCCTAATGGGCGGGCAATCACCCGTGTCAATCACCATCTTTACCCGATCTGTATTACCGGGCATGTCCGAGAACACCCCGACAAACTCCCCCAACAAATCATCCAACTCCGTCTGCACAAAACCATCACATTCACCACTCAACGTATTCCTTACAACCTCTTGCTCTTCCACCACAACATCCAATCTCTTCACATCATACCTCACCTTATACAGCTTAAGGCAGTGGACATGTACTACCTTAGCGTGTTTCTCTGCTCTCAAATTTCCAATCCTATAGTTCACTTTCCCCTTCCTCTCTAACACCTTGTATGGGCCCTCCCATGAATCTGCCAATTTACACGTCATCCCAGGAACCCTATACAACACCAACATCCCAACTTCAAATTCCCTCAATTTGCTTCCATGATTCAAATAATTCATTCTCCCTTCCTTACACTTCGCCATCTTCAACGGCGCACAATCCCTCATCATCTCAAGTCTCTCCGCCATTTCTTTCACCCAATCACACACTCCGAACTCCTTGCTATCGACTTCGTAAGCCCGTGGTAAAGGGCATCCAAGGGCGTCCTTACCCTAAACCCAAACACCAAATCAAATGGACTAAATCCACTATCCGAATGAGGCATCTGCCTCAACACAAACAACACAAAACACACCTGTCTAACCCAATCTACACCATTTACAATACACTTTCCTAAAATTCCCTTAAATGTGCAATGCATCCTCTCAAATCCTCCATCTTCTCTATTTTCTTGATCTCCAAATACACTTTACCACCCGGGGGAATAACCTTCATTATCTCTCACTCCCGCAACCCTGGTGCACAACCTCTCTGGTAGTCTTGGGAACAATCTCTCCGCCCACTCTGCTCTATTAATCTTACACTCCCTTAGAATTCTCTCAAATTTGTCCAAATAGCCCAGCAACTCTTCAGATTCATTGTACACCCCCAACACCTTTAGTTTTTCCTGTTGTAACTCTCATCTCACTCTCTGTTCATCTTCCTCCTTCTTTTTTTCCCTCCTACTCTCTTCTTCCTTCCGCCTCCTCCGTGCTTCCTCATCTCTAAGCCTCATATAATCCTCCTCCCTTACTCGTGACCTCAACTCTTCCTCCTCCCGTCTTCTCACATTTTTTTCCCCCTTCATCTGTTTGAACAGCTCTAACATATCCGCCCTTCTCGCCTCCTCCATTTCATTTCTAATCTTTGCCTCCCGCTTCTCTCTCTCTTCTCTCTTCTTAACTTCGGCATTCCTGGCATCTGGCTCGGCCTCCTTTGCCTCCGCATTCCCTGTCCACCATGTACTTCATCAACTTCACCATCTCACTCTCTTCTTTCTTAGCCATCGCTCCTTCTTCACCAGACTCTTCACCGTCCAACTCTTCCCTCTCGCTAGATTCCCTCCCGCTATTACTACCAACCTTTACACTCAAATAGTCACTCACTACCACGTCTTCCTCCTTTTCCTCGTAGTGCACCTCGGCTGGTGGTCGCGTCGGGTACGGCGAACGTGAGGAGTTCTGCGGCCTATGTGAGGGTCTGAAGGCACTAGCTGGGTTCAACGCAGAAAACTTCCGCGTCGTCTTCCGTCTACCCCTGATTCGAGCCTCTGACATGGGAGGGACAGTGTCCTCGCCTTCCGCTGGAGACCTGGAAAACGAACGCAAAAAAAAAGATGAAATTAGAAATAAATGAAAGCGCGAGATTGTTACAAGAAAAAAAAAAATTCACAATACAATACAACAAAAATACACTACACTATTTTCCAGTCAGTAGCAGGGCGCCGCAGCTCTCTCTGTCTACTTGCTTCGGAACGTCTTTCGGGTTCTTTTCGGACGCCACCCGGCTGTGGAATTTCTTCCAACTGGTCCTGTTGTTCGGCGAGAATGTCTTCTCACCAGTCTCATGGTTCGTGGTCTTCTTGAGGATGTCTCCTGGTAAAAGATCCCACCGCTGCCACCAAATGTGGGGGGTTCCCTCCCTTAGGCTTCGTAGGTTCTTCAGGTTTGGGGACCTCGCACTTGGTAACAGCAATCAGTCGCTGCCACCAGAATGTCCAACGCTAGGTAGGCTGGCCCACAAGAACGTTGCGGAAATAATAAGTCTCTGTGTTCTGACCCCAGTTAAATCTGTCGTGTATTTGGTCTTCTTATAAACTGAAAGCAGTATCTTCTCTGTCATAATCAGCTCCTAATTGGTTTGTCTGCCGTTCCGTTTCCTGGTATGTGTTTTCCTGGATTTCGTAGTAGTATCTCTTGAAGAATTGTAGAAGATCCGGAATTTTTCTCAGAGTAAGTGCGAATTACAACCCTAGTTGCAACACTTTTGCCTCTAGCTTTGACAGCTTCCTGGAGAAAAGATTCAGAACAGAGTTAGTCACAGTATGTGAAAGGTTGTTGGAAAGCCAGATTCCAGAGTCTGACATGCTCTGGGTTGCTCGGGATGGTCTGTTGCTCAGTGGCAGCAGGGTCTGCTATCCTCATTCGAAAAAGCTTCTCCATCCTGAAGGAACCTCTATTGTAGTATCTCCACTGTTCCAGCATGGTTGTTCCAGCACGGGCCTCATTATCGTGAAAGATAGTTGGTTACATTGGGTGAATTGCTCGCTCAGTAGCCATGAATCAAGCTGGTTGGTAAAGATGTTGCAGAGCTACAAAGCTAATTAATCCAAAGGGCTATTTCAGTGTGTAAACCACTTAGCATAACAATATATTTCTTCTCACTATATATGTTTGGCCATTTCCACTGCACTAATTATACAAGTGCAAACAGGGTTTGATCAAAGGTAGTGACAGGAATTTGTCTTGAATTGAGATACTCAAATGCTTGCTTCTGGGCATTCACGCCGTATTTTACCAATAACGGAGTGGCAGATTTTTCATAAAACAGTGGCAGCAAAGCACGTAACGCTGGAGGATCTCTCATAGAAGGCTGGTGTAAGGCATGGTAAGCAAGCCCATTCCAATCTGCTTCCTCAACTATGGCTACATCCAGATATGTTTGAGGTATTTCTGTTTCTGTGTTAGCAGAACTGGGGACAGCAATAGCAGAGGATGTCAAAGCTACTGCTGGAACAAATGCATAATAATCTGGAAAAGAGTGATTATCTCCAGTAGCTTAATGTTATTATTTAAAACGATTGTCACCTGGTGGATAAAAGCATGATGGTTTAGATGTTGCAAAGCTACAAAGCTAACCGAGTGATTATTCCTTTGACAGATCTTATAAGTTTAATAAGCCATCAATTCTCGGCCTTGTGGGCCGTCAAGTGGCATGAGAAATAAATAAAACTGAACTGAGCCACAGCTTATAGGCTGTTAGATACAATCAAGGTGAATTGTGTGTGTGAATGTGACTAAATGGCACTGAATGGGGAGGTCTTAATTACTAGGTAGTACAACCAGGTTGAAGTGAGAAAAACAGAGTAAGTACCAAGAAAAGAGATTAAGATTGGGGAAAAATATATAAAGACAGAGTGAAAGGGAAGGACATAGGAGGGACAAAAGAAAGTGTGAGGGTAGGTAAGCAAAGAGATATATTAAGTCAAAATGAATGCAGGTTGTGTTGCTGAAGTGATAACAAAAAATTTTGGCGGAGGAGCCCACACAATATTTTCGCGCTTGGCCAAATTTTTTCTGTTTTAATGCAAATTTTAATAGCAAGATGTTGTGATCTAATAATCAGGCCTATTACATGCACAGCTCTATAGAGCAGTGCAAGTATGTAATAAAGACCCTTTACATGGATGATATCATATGGTAAGTATTAAATAGAAACTAAGGCCATGTGGTCATTTGGTGAGGGCAGATTCTGTGGTTAATGTGGCTATATCAAGGTTGATCTTGTAAGTATTTCTACTTAAACCCGTTAAGTAAACATTTATTTAGACTCGGTAGCATGGATTTTGACTGGAACCTGTGCAGTACTTGCCAGGAAATTTTTTTGGCTAAAGTATGTCAGTTTCGGGAACAGAATATACTTCAGACCCCCATCCATTTTTATGCAAATGAAAGTGTAGCTAGCTTTGCAATGCACTATGCATCTTGGCATAAGTCTTGCTATTTGAAGTACAATGGCTCCAAGCTTGCTAAGTTGAAGAAGAGGAGTGTTTGTGAGTGTGTATATGACTATGATAGAAGTCGTAGTAACCTCAGAGTGAATGCTATCAATACTTGCCTGTTTTGTGAAAAGGGATGCGAGGAAGCTGGCCTTCATTAAGTGTTGACTTTAGATGCAGACATTGCCATGGTATGAGTTACAGGAAACCTACCTTCCTGCAAGATTTGTAGATGTTGGTGATCTTATAGTAAGGGAAGCTTAGTACCACTTGAAATATTTAGTGAATCTGAGAAACAGTTACAGAAGTCATCTTAGAAAGTCCAGCCATCAATTACAATGCATAAATGAGAAATTAAATGAGTCGCGAACATTGTTGGAGCTCACAAGCTAAATTGAGAAAGCTGTGAACTCAGTAACCCTCTTATTCCCATTATTTGACATTCACTCCATGTACGTGAATTGTCTTGAAGACTAGACTTACCAAGCAAATAAATAAAACCAGACTCTCAAAAGATGTTGCAATACTTGCTAAGGCAGCTACCATAGTCCGAAAGGACATATTCACACATGATCACTTCAAATTTACTGGTAGTTTTTTGCAAAAGTGCCATCATGACTCACTGACTTCTAGTCTCAAGTTTTTGGTCTCGCTTATATTCAATGGTCTTAATTTAAAAAATCAGGACAGACGAAACATACAAGCTTGCCTCATGCTTGCCAACTTTTTCTTTACAATGTGAATAAACGACCCTCCAAAGTGGGTGTAAAACCTAGGCACTCTCTGCTGCGAGAATCACCCATCCCAATGTATATTGGCCTCAATGTACATCAGGTGACTAGAAGTAAGAAACTCATCCAACAATTTGATCAATTGGGAATCAACATTTCATATGATGATAGGGCCTTGGAACTGGAGGAATAAATTTCAAAGCTATTTATGAGCGATTTGAAGTCGTACCACTTTCCTGACTATATGAACATAAATGAAAGGAATACATTTTCCACATGCTTCAGATGTTCAGATTTTAATGTGTATTTATCTAAAACAATTACTTCAATGTAGTAATTTCTAACTTTTCTGATTAGCCTCTTCCACTTTTGAATTGGTTTATTTCATCAGGTGAAACTTTTACCGCACTTTAATTTTTTTTCAAAAAATACATTTTGCCAAATAAATCAACATCCATAATACCATCTGATAAAACAGTTTCTTCATACAATGGTTCCAAGAATATATTATTTATTTGAACTTTGTTGCTAATTGGCGACTCACTACAGAAGATGAACAACTTTTGAGGCGTGCAAACGATGCTGAATGGAAGTTCAAAGATTCCCAGTAGATTCTGAATAAAGGTTTCAAGGACTCCCAGCCGCAACCTTTGATTTTTTACAATTCAACTTTTTTTTTATTCGTGTGTCTTGATTTCATGTAGAAATCTTTATTATTTTTTCTTCAAACTTTTATTCTCCATAAGATTCGCTTGGAGTACGTTTTATTCTATAGAGAATATAAAAATAAGATTCAATGCTTGGAAGTTATATAAATATTGTACACTTTCTTAAGTCACAGTGTTCTTTCGTATGTTTGTGTGGATACTGCGTATAAATTTTAGCTAACGACTCAAAGTAAAACTCACACTGTATATCCAAGAGTACTGGTTTAGAATAGAAAAATAAGAGTTAAGGTTAGTCCTTGAAACCAATTTCGTTGGTCAGTCAAATAAATTGGTGTGTATTTACAATAAAAGGCTTAAGGTATACATCCGCAGAATTTAAACATCATTGAACTAAGATTGAACTTTTCTTTAATTTGGTAAGTAAAAATAAAGTGTGTAAAAACTATAACTAACTATGGACTATCAATCTACTGATTATGATTTCTTCCCGAGAAAGAGGTGTTTCTAATAAACACTGAAAAATGTTCTTGCGGACATAGTTGGTGGCTGTACTGTATTGAATTATTGCTGTACAACTTGGCAAAATACAGATACAGGTTTGTGGAGTTTGGAAGTTGTTTGCAGCTGAGTGGCCAGAACATTGGTGAGAGCTAGAAATACTAGGTTCAGTTGCTGGCTACATTCGTAGTTTTTTTATACACATTTTATCATTGTTCCTCTTTTCATTTTGATATGTAATCAATAGTACGTAAGAATTAATACAATGCTATTGATTTGGTTAGGTAAACAAGGTTTCCAGTCATGTGCTACAAAGCTATTTATTAAGCTAGTGCTTGGGTTGGCATTTACACTCCAGGTATAATTTATATTAGTTGTGACTTCAATCTTAATAAGGTGCTGTATATTCTAAGTGATTCTAAATACATAACCAACAACTTTCGTATATGCCTCTGGTCCAGGATAGAAAACAATAATTTCCATTAAATCTTTCAATGTCACATGTGGTGTAGTGATGGACGGAAAAGCCACTAAATTTACGACGCCCAAAAATCAAGGAACATTTGTTTACAAACAAAGAAGAAACAAGAGTACAATGTGTGGAAGGCAGGCATTGTGGATCTAGTGCTGGTAATGACATTATAAATATGTAGCTTTCTAAGGGTAGGTTATTCAATGCATGTAATATACGAGGTTTCATCACTTAATTATATTATTTGTTTAACCTTGCTATTGTGTTTAAAATAAATTTTTAAAAATGGTGATTGTCTCCGTACTAAGCTCTCACCTCCCCCCTCCCCCCCCCCCCAAGGGGTTTGTGTGTAATCAACAGATCCATTTATTGATTGTATGATGCCAGTAATTCTGTTGGTATTCATTATTCAATGCAAAATTTGTGGCCTCGTTTACCTCATTCTGTACTTCTTCTAAGAAGGTTCCAATATAAAAAGGGAATTTTGACATGCTCTGTGATTTCTAGCTATTATTAAAATAAAGTAGCCACTCACAGAGAACCTTACTGAATAACTTACTATTTTTTCAGTTCAATCCACGCCACGTTAAAATGAGTGCCCCAATTCACCACAAACAGGTATAAGTAATAATTTTTTGAGTGGTATCTACATAGCTTCTTTCAATGTCGTATGTGTTTGTACCTAAGCATTTCTTGATTAACTATGAACCCTCAAGATAGTATCTATAAGTGCTCTGACGGTATACTGTTCGTTTGTCAATGGCAAACAGTATGCTTCTTCTTTATAGCCCGCAATTTATTTTTTATTGTATTATTCTCCATCTGTTCAGGTGCTCATGACTTTTTTCTTACTTATAATTCCAGTTTTTGTGCTCTAAAAAGCTGTAATGCGTTCTTTAGTTTTTATCCAGAAATTTAGTGACAAAAACTGTCAGCTCCCACTTTCCACTTACTGTAAAATGTTTCCCTGGCTATGCCCTTTTTCTAAACATGATTCTGCTATGGTATTAATTAATTTATTAAATTCTTCACAAACATGAGGTGACACAATGTCACTTAGTGTCAATTTCCTCATAGAAGTATTAAGTTCATGTTCTTTCGTTTATTTTACGCATGTTTTTTTAATTCATGACGATGTCATTCTGATTTTTGTATCAACTCCATTGTTGTCCGGACTCTAAGTTTATATACTTAAATTGTTTATTTTTGTGAATGAGTTTGCAATAATTAAAGATAAATATTTTTTAAACAATATGATTTGTTGTTGATGTTACAAGAGAGTGGAGGACTTTCATTGTTATACAGGGGCGAGTTATTTGCTAAAATTGAAGAAAAATCTAAATTAAGATTCCATACTGAAGGAAGTCTGTGCTGAATAGTGGAATAGCTAAATGTAGTAAGAGATCATGAACTAACATGTATATGTGTGAGATCCTGTTGGATTAACATTCATACTAACATCAAGTTTAATTTAAAATCAGTGAGTAATCGTAAAGTTTTTTCCAAGCTGAAAGGGTTAAATGATTTGGTTATGTCATTGTCATAGTGTTCAAGATGTACCCCCACCCACTCTTTTAGATGCTGTCACAAAAGAAAAGTGTTCTTTTGACTCCTAGGGTTATTATGACAATATGACAAAGAAAAACAGTAATGTCCAAATACTTCCGGATAATTGACATAATAGTAAGCAACTGCTGCCATAGTTCCAATATCATTGTCATAAAGTATTGTTACAGCTGAATGTATTTGCTATAACTAATTTGTTTTATTCTCTTGCCATGAAGTCTACGTGGTGTTACTATAATGTCCTGATATAGTTTTTTGTGAAAGAGAGAGACTACATCTAATTTAATTGTTATAACCTGGGCTGTATGAATGAAATACCTAGGACAAAGCCACCAGCAATTTTTTTTAGCGAAAATTGTGGTTAAAATGGTATAGCCTATTGGGATATTACACTAACATGTAGCACATTCACCCCCTTAAACTTCGATTCTCTTAATGTAAAGCTAAGCATGGATGTGTCAGCTATGTTTGAAATGATGTTCTAGTTTTAGAAGATAAGGTAGGAATAAAAGAAAGCGGAGAAGAAAGCGGAGAAGAATAAGGCGAAGTCAGAGAGTAAAAATTAACAACTTTGTGGATGTAGTGAAATATGTTGGATGGCTAAGGGACCAATTCAAACCAAGAAACTACAGTATGTGTAGAATCAATGATAGAGCTTTAAAACACAAAAAAAGCAGTGGAGTAAATACTTATGGCTGTTGTATGTGGTTACGAGTGAGTAATTACTTATAGCTATTGTATGTGGTTGCAGGAGAGATCAAAGCGAAAAAGCGTGACGGTATGCTATTGTCAAATATTGTATGTGTATTAAATATTTTATTGGCAGAATGGGCTAAATTGATTGAATGTGCTTCAGCTAAAGACATACGGTTGAAGGATAAGTGTATTAAAGCTTCGATATTAAGACATGTGATCAAGTAGTAAGTGAGCAGCATTATAGTTATCAAAGTGGCAGTGTACTTCAAGATGCAAATGCTCGTGTTCATTTAGTTCATTTAGGCTTGAACTATAATCTCGCTCTTTTATATTTTTTTACCAAATGCTGTACTAAGGAAAGCATGTCAGGACATGTTGGTGAGATTTCAGTGGAAATCATATAAAAAGTACTTTAGGTACAATTTAGGGCAAGTTGTTTGGCTCTAAGTTAGTACTTTAATTGAAGCAGTGACAGGTCTAACTGAGCAAATATGCACACATTATGAAAGTGAGTGGGAGTAATAAGTAGTTTATTTTTTTTGCCGGACATAAGTATCGCTTTTACCCAAAATATTAATGGCGATGTTAATAATTTGAAATGTTATATATGACAGTAAAAATAAGAAAAGTTATTACTTCAAGTCCTAATTCATGGTGAGTAAATGTACGTAAGGTCTGTTGTCATGCAAGAAAAGGTAAATATGTAGTGACAATCGTTGTTTTACCTCATGAGTATTTTTAAACATTTTTATGTATTTTAGCGATGAAGTAGAGCAGTAAATGTTGTTTACATATGTGTTGGCAAGTTTTGATGAAGACAGCTTATTGGTTTTGCAATTTCTAATAAATCCATTCTGTAATTGCCTCTATTTTAATGTCTTCCTAGAAAAGTCTAACCGAAGTTTAAATGCATAAGGTCTATTGGCATGTTAATGCAGATTATATACTTGTGTAGCAAAAAAAATGGTTGATTAAGCCTGCCTTCATTTATATCAAGTGCACTGAAATTGCTAGTTTCGACTGTAGAAATTGGACTAAACCTTTTAATTTTACCAGACGGTTTGTGGTCATTTTATTAGATTAAGTCCTGTGTTTGTTATTCAGGTTTCTGAATCGTACATTATGATTTTTTTTAGCCATGAATAATTAAATGTGAATTGTGAGCACGTAGATTTCATTTGGCGCAGTAAATGTAGTCTACATGTGTTGGCAAGTTTTGATGAAGACAGCTTTGTTGGTCTAGCAGTTTCTAACAAATTAATTCTGTAATTGCCTCTGTTTTAATGTTTCCTAGAAAAATCAAACAAAAGTTTAAATGCACA
>WLWI01005154.1_pt1 | contig 10948 bp, 4 predicted proteins | sample 6701501 | NCBI WGS metagenome assembly WLWI01 (sample SAMN12718690, study PRJNA515312) | sponge metagenome | isolation source: marine sponge | host: Mycale hentscheli | place: New Zealand: South Island, Marlborough, Capsize Point | collected 2014-11-01
TGGGAATGATATTTTACTCTCACGCCACATTTTCACTCGCCTTTGGCTCGTGAAAATATTTTGCGTGCTCGTAAAATATTTTCCCATATTGTACTCTGACTCGTGCTATAAGTATTATATATATATAATGTCTTTATCCATGATCGTATATATACCTTTTTTTGCGGTAGGTGTACATGTACACCCTTTTCTACTAATGTGTCTGTGCGCTATGGAAGTTCCATGGCAATCTTTAGCAACATTTTATTGCGGGGTATTTGTTGAACACAATAAAAATGATCAGCAGAAAAGAAAGCACTCAGGAGGTTACAATTCTAGAAAATGAGCTCAGAAACAGCAGAAGAAAAACTGACGAAGACAAAAAGGAAATAATTCTAAGAAGAGCTAAAAAAACTGAATTTTAGATGTGTGGTAATGATATCAAAGTCACATTAGCTAGCTTAAAAATACAGCTATAGCTTTTTTTTTAGCCTAGTCCCTTTGCTTAGCTCGCTTTGCTAACCCCTTTATGGGATTATCGAGTTTATTTAGGCCATGAAACTAATATTCTTGCCACATAGCTCAGCTCTTCCTTTTAATTACACTCCAGTCAACCTTCTCTTACCCATTATTTAGCAGGTAACAAAAAAAATTTAAAATTATCTTCAGCGCATATGTGTGAGAGGTTAGAGAAGTTACATATCGACATTTGATATTACACTAACTTTAGGTCTGTAATAGCTATTAGCTACTCTGTAGTAATGCTGAGGGTTCGCACCACATCGGTGCTTTATTTATTTTTTCTGTAAAGATATTCCAGCAAGAATTTAAAGCACATTAAGCCTGAACTATTTAAATAAAAGTATTTGAGAGAAGGGTTAAAAATTCAGACTGAATGTTCTTAACGAGGTCTCCCGCTCAGGTGCACTGCATGCAGTGTTCTGGGACAGCCGAGGTCCCCCCAGTTGGGGACGGTACTGGCTGAAGCTCAATTATCAATGATTTCAGAGTTCTATGGGGTTCAGACAGAATACATGGCTAATTCACCTTCTAGTTGCTGAAGTCTGAGTTTCAGCCCCGTACTATAAAAATAAATTTGGCTGATAGACAGTAAGTGTCCAGATTCCCTACATTTCAAAATTTTTAAAGTAAATTTTTTTATTTCAGGAAGTACTACATCAGGGCAGCATATTAACACAAAATAAGAACTTGGTATTATATTATTAATTTTTTACAAATCAGAAAATTGAGAGTGGTGCAACACTGAGAATTCTTGGCTTTGACAGCCAAAGGCTTCCTATATATCTCCGTGACAACAAAAAACAGGGGGGGAAAATAGAGAGAAAAAAAGCAAAAAGCAAAGAAACAAGGAACAACAACAACAATTAACTCTTTTTCTATTTGATGTACAGATATCATTAAAAAGTACAATCCTGATCTTCGTGGCTATTCTGAGTGGCTCAATCAAGATAAGTTGAATGTGGCAGTGTCGGGAGCTGTGGCATCGTAAGTGAATAACTTAATAGATAGCTTCACCTTCAAATGTGTATATATTTGGTTGGTCTACTGTAGAGACATGACAGAACAAGCTCATACTCTTATTGAAAGGATGAAAGAAGATTATGGTGTGAGTCTAGCTGGCTGACTTCAGAAGTACTGTACTTTAGATTTTTATTTTATCCATAGTACATGTACTTTTGATTTATTATTCCAAAAGTAGGTCCTACATATGTTCTAAGCCTTCATTCAGAAAAAAAAAAGTTTCAAAAGAGACCATGAAATTTAATTAATTATTTATAACTGATATTCTATCCACTTATTTCATTCCACATTCAATTTTTTTGTGTACTTGTGGTTGTTTTTGTTTTTAAAAGCTTTGTATTATTTGTGATAGAAGATGGCATAGTCTTGTACACCTCTTTCTTTATAATAAAATACAACAATGATATTAACTCATCTTTATTACATGTTGCGGCCACACACACACACACACACACACACACACACACATCAGGATGTGGATGATGACTGGAAGGTCATTACTCTGTGGATTGGTGGCAATGACCTTTGTGACATATGTGATGGAGATGTAAGTGAAGAAATAAACATATAAGAATTCAATGTAGCAAAATTAGATTAATTTCTGCCATGAAAATTTAAATATATTTGTTTTAATTTAAAACTCTTTAATCACTCATAATAGAGTAAGAGCCTCTAACCACCACCCTCTCTTTATCTAATGAGGTCAGTCCTCCAATCAATCCAATTTTTTGCCATAATTACAGTGCATGCAATACACAATAATCATCATTAGTTGAATTATGTACTACCCATCTGTAACAGGTAGCTTGTCTTCATGGCATCATTGTTGATTCAGACATGAAATATTTTGTCTCAATAGATCATGACTCTTCAGTACTGTTGTTGTTGTTGTGTGGCCATACTATTGTATATAATATGCACTATTGTTGATTTCAATAGCCAGAGAAACATGCTATAGAGTATGCCAACAGAGTGGAACAGAGCCTGCAGTATTTGAGTGCAAACGTAAGTGTCATTAAGTCATAAAGTTGTTAAGACAGTCTTTGAGTTAGAGGACCAGGGGAAAAATTGGTTAGGCTGGGGTGTGGCCTAAAACAGGAAGTAGTACTGTCAATGATTGAGGGAAAAGCAGGTGTCAATGATTGAGGGAAAAGCAGGGTGTATACTATTTCAGAGAACTAGCACAACATAAGTAATTAATTTTTGTGCTTCCATAATCTGGTAAAAATTATCACTCGATTAAATATTTCCTTTTGTGATGCTAGAAGATTTATTGAATTATGTGGGACATTGTTATAAGTGGAAGCAAGAATCAGAAGTCGAGTTCTGTATTTCAAGTCACTGTTGTATATTTTAATAATATTATAATCTAGCTAACTCACAAATGCAGAATCACTTCAAGAGCCCAATTACGCTTAAATGCTTGGACTTCAAATAATTTAAGCATAAATGTCAGAGAATACAGTCCTTAGTTCGCAGTAATGAAGCCAAGGCTAGAGCTCAACTAATACTGAAGTGGACGAAAATTACATCCACTGAAACTCTACCGCAAGATGAGCATGCGAGCAATCTCCTCAAGTTTTTGCTAGGCACGCCCACTTATATTAACAGTTCACTGCTTGGCAGATCGCCCAAGTTGTACTTTACCATTTAAAGCTGCATGAACAAATGATCCGGCTCAAGTCGGACTGTAGGACTATTGATGGTGTCACTGGAGGACACCAAAGTCACTTATTTCTCAAAATGTCACAACAATGAGTCTACATAATGTTAGAAGTTGATGATTATTTAAAGAGGAGACTGTTTGTAGTGCTGTGTGTGTACACAATCGCTCGTATAGTAAAATTCTATTGACAATTACATTTTCATTTTTTCAAATACCCAATGTAATTCTGGGGAAATCCTTTAGCGATCCATACGTTTTAGCTACCTAGTGAGCATGTGTACAATTTTATGCATTAACTATTAATTTTAGATATTTCTTATTTTTTATTCTAAACAGTACATCTCCTGTTTCAACTACTGGAATTCACTGACAGCCCAATACTCTATCATTAAGTTTTCTTACACTATAATTTATATTATGTGTGTGCTTATGATTGGGGGCATATTTGTGTGTGTGTGTGTGTGTGTGTGTGTGTGTGTGTGTGTGTGTGTGTGTGTGTGTGTGTGTGTGTGTGTGTGTCTGTCTGTGTTCAGGTGAAGAGGGCTTTTGTGAACTTGGTGGACATGATTGACATCACGCAGTTAATGCAACTAAGAGGATTATTTTGTGACCTTGTCCATGAGTAGGTTGTCATGGCATGTATTAAATAACAAAAAAAAAAATTGAAGTTCAAAATTGCAAGTTCTCGTTCTAGTACTCATTTTTTTGCATGTTTGAATTTAGTCTGGTGTGTAAGTGTGCAACTGAAGAAGAAAATCAGGGACTGCTGCAGGAGACGGTTAGGCTGTATAATGTAAGTTCTTCTTTGTTGTAAAACAAATTACAAACTTCTTGTAGTATATTTTTATGGCTATTCAGTGTGAGAACCTGGGGATTGGTTTTTTATACATACACATGAAGAAAATTAGCTTGAAAAGCATTTCTGTTGTGATAATATATCATTAACTTGACAGGCTCATTAATTTGTGTTCTTTATTTAGGTATACCTGAACAAAATGTTGGAGAAGAATGACTATTTTGACAGAAGTGATTTTACAGTAGTAATTCAGCCATTTTTCAGTGACACTCTACTACCTAGGAAGGTAGATAAAAGATGATCATTTGGCATGAATTTGTACAAATGTGACTGATTTAGGGAAAATCTGGTGAATAATTTTTCAATATCCTGGTTAAAGCCTTGCGGTTGATTTTTTCTTCAAAAAATTGTTATAATACAAATGGGTAAACAACTATTAGCTCTAGCTTATGGTGTAGTTGTAAGCTCAGGCATGCTCTAGAACTTACGCTATGAGGCTAGGAACCCTGGCTGGTTAGACTCGTATAGGAGCGTCGCTAAGAAAGCTTTTGGTGGGCTATTCTGTCACTGCTGGAAAATTACTGCATCTAACTAGTTCGCTTACTTGTCAATATACTCCGCATACTCGTGGAGTTCTTGCCATATAACAAGAGCATAGTTTCTCAAAGAGGACTAAATGAAGCCCGGTTGACTCTTTTCAAATCGCCAGCTACAAACAGTGATAGTTTATGGAATATCAAACACGCCCTTGAGCCTTAGCAAAATTTTCATGCGGTGTTTTCTCAAAATCAGCAATAATAATAGACTGTACAACAATGGAGCGGTGTTAGTGCATAGGGTGAAGATGGCTTATGCTGTAGCTTCCATCCTACTGCAATCTACTAGTACAAAAAATAAGATGCCGCATTTAGGCAGATTTTCCCAAAACCGGTCACAAATATAGTTCATAGAATGTAGTGAAGACGTGGTACATCAGACTTGCATGCTATGAGTGTGCTGTTAATAATATTCCTTCCAGGAGGATGGTACAGCTGACTCAAGCTATTTCGCTCCAGACTGCTTCCATTTTAGTACCAAAGGTCATGGAGTTGGTGCACTTTATTTGTGGAACAACATGGTTAGTAAAGGTTCTGTAGTAGCTAGAGACACTCAATGGACAATTATTACACTTTGTCTGTCCTTCAACTGTTACACATTTTAAAAGTGGTATCAAACTCGAGTACTCAGCAACAAAAGTAGCTTAAAAAAAAGAAAAGAAAAAAGAAAAGAAATAGAAACACCCAACAGTTAAAGTTTGACATAATGGCTGATTAACCCTCAGTGTCCATGCATGAGAGGGTATAATAGTCACCCTGTCTGTCTGTCTGTCTGTCTGTCTGTCTGTCATGCTCTGATTTTGGAGATTACTGACAATAAACTGTTGATTTAGGTACAAACTTACTCAGAATGACAATTTAAGACCTTTTATTGTGCTACTTTTATTTAATTTCGGGTTGATTCTTGTGTAGGTACCAGCTTTTGTGGGTAAAGCCCCCTAGTGCACGTCATAATCACGTGAGCAAATAATTTCTTGCGGCCAGCTATGTAGTTTACTTTATGCTCAAGAAAGTGAACGGAGTTGAAAGTAGTGAAGTTTCAGCGCTGACAATGTGTTTCTGGTTAGTTTAGTTACTCTTATGAAGACAATGTTTCCAGTACCTATTCATTGCTCGAGCTATATTGATGCCTCATTAAAATAGCTAATAGATTGCTTGTTCTTTTGGAAGGAAATTATATTCAAATAGCTAGGTATAGTTAGCACTGAGGGCATGCATTAGACTACCACTAGAGCAGCTGCCTGGCTTCTGTTTATGACACGAAGAACAAAAGTTCATGATTTGGCATATGGTACTCATGTATAGAGTAAGACAATAATTAGTTAGCCTAATAATTATTATTATTTTTTTGCATTTTAGATAATCAAGATTTGTCTATCTTTTTGTATATAGCTCGAAAAAATAGGGGAGAAGACTGACTACATAGATTGGAGTGACATGCAAGATTACAAATGTATTTCAGACGTAAGTATGGAAAGCATTTGAATAGTGTCTCTTTACTGTGTTTATATTGTCTCCACAGGAATACCAATATTTCAGCACTAATAAACTCCCACAGGGACTTAAAAGTAGAGCTAATGAAAATTTAGGCACTTCTGACACACGCTTAGTACCTGGCCTTGTGGGAGGAGCTTGTGGAATCCTGGTGGTGGTTGTCACAGCAATAGTGATTACTGTGATACTCTATAAGAGGAGAAAGACTTCTTTGAAAGATGGAGAAAAAATAAATTTGATAACTGTTGAAATTTAAACTTTATTTTGTGTGAGTGTGTATCGTTTTTTTAATATGTAATCTATTACAATTATTATCCAATTTTAACAAATGCTGGTATGTAATTAATAAGTGAATGCTCACAATAATAATCAATCACCTTGATTGAACAATCTTGCTAGGTAAAGGGTCTTGCCTGGCGAGCTACTAGAAAAACCAGGCGAATCCCGGCCAAACCGGATGCTGACAACGTATTATATATCTTCCTCTCCTATACGTATGTATATGTAAAAGAGTGATAAATTCAAATTATGTAACAAGAAACCAATCATCATTTTCAAAAGTTCGCTATATTGTCGACCATTTACCATCCCAATTTTAAATCTAACCAGAACGTGCGAAAAGAAATGATGGTTAAACCGCGTGAGTCAGCTTAACTTAAAGTTGCTATCGCTCCTATGCAGTATATATTAAGATATTGACATTGCCTTGACATGGCCAGGGTAGTAAGGATCGCTATGATGTGGTCTGCAGCTGTTTTGAGCAGCATCTTGATGGTAAATGGTGAGTTTATTGTACTTGCACTGGCTAGGCACTTATGGCAATTGGTTCTATAGTTAGGCTTCTTTGGCCTTTGCCCAATTTTACAGAAGACATGGCATGGACTGGCAAGACATCAGTAGCTGGAGTTAATACAAATGACAATAAAGTAAGTTGTTGTTTTTTTTTTATGTACAGAGCCATGGAGAAATTATTGATTTAATTAGAGCAAAGTATTTTTTTTATAACTATTATAGGTATGTGTATAAAACATATTAGTTTAGAAAGCATAATTGAGTGATCACCAGTTGTCTATTGAGCTTGCTCTTATTCTTACAAAGCCACTATCATAGTGTATAAAGAAACTCCATCGGATCTTAATGATATATCATATTCCAATTACATCTATGGCATAGCAGCAATATCACCAAGCTCCCCTTATCTGGGTAACGTTTAGATTGACATGCTCTGGATGACTGCATGTATACCACATGTGTGTGCAATACAACGCCTGGATGAGCATGTGTACATTGTATAAGCATGCATGGGAGTCACATGGTTACACACCCATGTACACAGACAACACATGTATTTATACACTATTATAATAATATACCAGAGCATGTTCTTTCGTATTGTTTTGCAAAAGTACATTCTGCAGAGGTTAAATGCCACCATATGCAATTTGTGGGTTGTTGCCCTACAAAGAAAAACATTAGTCAGAAAGAGGAGTGAATGAAGACTGTCGAAACAGACACTATGTGTGAATGCACTTAACAATTGGAACCTTTTCCTTGCTGGTATTTTCCTTGGCTTCTACATATTGGTTTCCCCCCCCCCCCCCCCTATTGGGCTAGGCCACATTAGCTACCACATTAGCTACCACAGTCAGTTTTATCTTCTAGATAGAAGGGAAAAAACATCCTAGAATCAGTTTTATCTTGTAGATAACCGATAAACCTGAAAGAGAATAAGCATAGGATCAAGTAGAACACATGCCTTGTTAATTATAACCAGGTTTAAAAAAATAATAATGTAATGATCTTTTTCCCTTTTAATAGAGGCATGAAACAAGAGTTGTTTTTTCTGCTATATATATATAATAATATATTACATGAGTCAGAGTGTGATATGGCAACCATGACCCTAAGGCAAAGCCTGAGAGTGCAATACCTTGCCTAGTATCACTCAGACTGAGTGTAATGTGGTCACTGCATTCACTTGAGGAAGGTAGCTGTAAAACACCTGGAAAACTGGTGAGCTTAGGCCACCAGTTGCAACAACTACTAGGGAGTGGACATGTGCTGTACAGAGTGTGAAATAACACTATGAGATACCTAGTTATTTCATGGATCCCAAAATAACATTGTGGAGACATCCAGCTGGAAATATATATATATATATATATATATATATATATATATGGAGATATAATAGCATGGAAAACTGTGGTATTCGGGAATAATAGCACAAGTGGAGCAAGAAAATTTTTACGAGAGACGAAGCCAAGAGAAATTTCTTACCACACGAGTGCTATTTAGCTGAATATCGCAACATATCGGGTAACCGTGCTATTCGGGATTAATAGTACGAGTAACGCGATTGAAATAGCACAAGGCGAAGCCGAGTGCTATTTCAATTGCTTTACAAGTGCTATTGATCTCTAATAGCACAGGTTAACTTAACCTACTGCTCCTCCTAATCTGTTGAAAAACATTCCGTCTAATACGGGTAGAGCTTCTGTGGTAAAGATTGACATTGTCTCCAACTAGAAACTACTCAAACTGTATGTTTCCAAGGTTAATGCTGCACACGTGAGCACTTACCCATACTATTTCACTTAGCTACCAAGGTATTTCACTTAGTTTCCACCTAGTTACCGAAGTATTTCCATTAGTTACACGCTATTTCACTTTCCCCGTGCGATTTCAATTGAACAGTGATTTTTTCCCCATACATTTTTGAATAGGCAACTTACGTGCTGTACTATTAATATATACTATAAAAATATAACAAAAAATATTATACTTATTATATATTATATATATATTTTCTTTATACACTTGGTTGAGTATTATGATCAACATATGATATGGTTTATTTTGCTACAGACTTTCTTTGGTCCAAATTTTACCTGTTCTGTGGGAAAGCCAATTTCGTATAAGCCAGCACAATCAGGTGAGCCTTTTAAAATATATATATATATAGCCAAGAGGAGGTAGATTTCAGTTAAAGAATATAGTCAAGTTTTTAAAAGTTGTATTTGTAAGTAGATGACGAAATCACAATTAAGTACATGAAGTTTTTATTGTTGAATATGTTTGAAAAAGAAGTGTATTTTGATGTAACTAATAAATTGTGAGTGAGCGCTTTTAGGTTTTACGCATAAATATATATATATATATATTATATGTATATTATATAAGGGGTTTAGTATGATCTTCTATATGAATTTTATTATAAAAAAGAATTCTTAAGTTCGAAAGTTGGGCAATCCCAACTTACCATTATATCTGGTACAAAGTTTGTTCTTTAAATCACTAGAACCACTCTTGCTTATATACTTTTTATCTGGTTGCATTGCTACAGCTCATGCTGGTGACTGCTGTAGTTGAGAGTGTTGCTTCCACTGCTGTAGTTGAGAGTGTTGCTTCCACTGCTTAGCTGAGAGTGTTGCTTCCACTGCTGTAGCTGAGAGTGTTGCTTCCACTGCTGTAGTTGAGAGTGTTGCTTCCACTGCTGTAGTTGAGAGTGTTGCTTCCACAGCTGTAGTTGAGAGTGTTGCTTCCACTGCTGTAGCTGAGAGTGTTGCTTCCACTGCTGTAGTTGAGAGTGTTGCTTCCACTGCTGTAGCTGAGAGTGTTTCTTCCACTGCTGTAGTTGAGAGTGTAGTTGAGAGTGTTGCTTCCACTGCTGTAGCTGAGAGTGTTGCTTCCACTGCTGTAGTTGAGAGTGTTGCTTCCACTGCTGTAGCTGAGAGTGTTGCTTCCACTGCTTAGCTGAGAGTGTTGCTTCCACTGCTGTAGCTGAGAGTGTTGCTTCCACTGCTGTAGCTGAGAGTGTTGCTTCCACTGCTGTAGCTGAGAGTGTTGCTTCCACTGCTGTAGCTGAGAGTGTTGCTTCCACTGCTGTAGTTGAGAGTGTTGCTTCCACTGCTGTAGTTGAGAGTGTTGCTTCCACTGCTGTAGCTGAGAGTGTTGCTTCCACTGCTGTAACTGAGTGTTGCTTCCACTGCTGTAGTTGAGAGTGTTGCTTCCACTGCTGTAGTTGAGTTTTGCTTTGTATTGCTGTAGCTACAAAGATTATGTCAACTTTTACTGATACTAAAGACACCTTATAGGGTATGTCCTAAGCAGCAAGAAGGTTTAATTAGAGTCCCTAAAGCAAGTTGCTTACATTCACTCGGTATTGCTGTCTTCTCTTACAGTTCATGCACTAACTCCTCATGACATACAAGTTATTGCTGGAATTGGAGATTCTGCCACAGTAAGTTCCTTTTTAGTGTTTGTAATAAATATAATATATATCAGAATATGGGGGGAGGGGGAGGGAGGGAGGAAGGTTTAAATTATTGGCTAAAATTGAATAATTTGGGAATAGTGTAGAAATTCTTGATATTTTTTTTGAAGAATTTCAAAGGCATTTTCCTGATCAGGATGAACAGAAAGTTCTGAGGTTTGCTGATCAAAGCTAGTAACTGATAATAGATAGCTATTTGTGTTAGCCTAATTTTGCTAAATGTCTGTATAGTTAGTTACTGGTATCATTCATGAACTTTTAGAAAGTTTATAAACAAAATTAAATTAATAATAAATGATGAATGTACGAACCCTCAGCGTTACAATAAAGTAGCTGGTTATTATGAAGACCCAAAGAATAATTGGCGAGCGAGACACTTACAGGGGTAACACAATCGAAAATCGGGGATGTTTGTTTATTTATTTATATATATGTTTGGACGTATGTATGTCATTTTGTACTTTGACCCTCAGTATTTTTGTGTTCGCTCCGCGTTCGACCCCGTCCCAAACTTCACTAAACAGAATCCTCCGGTTTAGCGACCATTACCCGTATCACCTTAGAAATTGAATTGTTTACTGCTTTGAATTCTTTTGCGG
>WLWI01005155.1_pt1 | contig 10947 bp, 6 predicted proteins | sample 6701501 | NCBI WGS metagenome assembly WLWI01 (sample SAMN12718690, study PRJNA515312) | sponge metagenome | isolation source: marine sponge | host: Mycale hentscheli | place: New Zealand: South Island, Marlborough, Capsize Point | collected 2014-11-01
AAAATTGATAAATTGGTGACAGTCCCTGAAAAATGAGTACACTTGGAGGTTAGAATTCTGGCAAGAAGAATTTACTGATACAAATTGCACTACTCAGGGTTAATAATTCGATATCACAATTCGAGCTCGATACTAATTGGGCTTGTTAAATCAATCCTGTCAGTTTAAACTTCCAATAATGTATACTTTTGATTGATCTTTGACTAATAGAATGGCTACAGCAACTTCAAAATACCCCATGCAAAGTGCAGCTCTAAATTCCAATAGTATCATAAAAATGTCATGAAATAAAAAATAAAAATAATATGTTGGCCGGTAACATAATAATATAGCCATAAATTTGCTTCAATGGCGACACTAGCACTCAATTGTATTCCTGAATGTAGTGCACATTTATATTTGCTGCAAACACCTTATCTTTCACTGCTCATGATGCAAAAAAAAAAAGCAAGAAAGACTATAGGCACGTTTGAAAAATATCAGTCTGGCACTTGCCAGGTCTTAGCAAATTCAAGTTATTTCCTGTGGCAAACACAAATAATAACAACTTAGATGTATTCTCTCTCTTTCACAGGCTTTATTAAACAATACAGAATTTAAAATATTTGGTCGCCACCGGGAATCGAGCCCAGGACCGCTTGTATAGAGCACAAGCGCTCTGCCACAGAGCTACGACAACCTCCCGGCAAACAAACACTCCAATTCTGTATTTATACTGTTAAGGGATACTGCTATGCTACAGTCTCACATCAACAGAACAATAAAATTTCTATTTTTTCAAAGATTCTTATTATTCGTTGAATTTTTCTCCTAATCTAATTTATCACTTCACAATTTCTTTCTCAGCCTTCTTTGCCTGTGAAAGAGAGAGAATATATGTACCTCTTTAAAAAATAATAATAATATGTACGAATGTCAACACCATAAAAGCCTTGATGAAGCTACAGGTCTACTCTCTTATTGAATTTAATTGCGATCATATCACTGATTTGACTAGACTAGTTATGTAAACATTCCTTTCAGAGATCACGCATCGCTCTGGAAGGAGCAAATCATAATCACATAACATAAACTAATTCTTGTTCATATAAAAAAAGTGTTTTCTCAAGAGAGGCAATACTGAAAGTTTACTTAACTACTTACATGCAACTACAACATAGTGAAAGAGACACATATATAAAATCAATAAGAAGAATTACAGTTGATTTTCAACATGGAGATATATTTGCAAGTCTATTTGCTTGTACAGTAGAACCTCTCTTATCCTGGTTTCAAGGGGTGCCCTTATCTCAGATTTGCCCTTATCTCAGAATGCATTCAAAATAGTGCTGCCAGCTGACCTGCCAATCCAAAAGCAGCTGTCAAATTTGCTAGTTGGGATACTTTACCTAACCACAAGGTACATAGCAGCTGCTGGTAGAGGGAGGTGCCCATAACTTGGGAGTCCGATAAGGGAGGTTCTATTGTAATACTTTTATCAGAGTCGACCTTTAGCCTCACAAGACAAGAAGGACATAGTTTCTCAGGTTTGATACAAGAACAGATAGGTTATTCAAATTTGACTTGTTCAAAGTTGAATACCACCATATATGTTGTGATCATAAACAAACTTTATCACTGATACCCTGACTAGACTAGTTATGTAAGCATTTCTTTCAAAGATTACCACACCACTCCAAAAGGTGTTCAAATCATAATCACATAACATAAACTTATCCTTGTTCATATCACAAAAGTGTTTTCTCAAGAGAGGCAATACTGAATGTTTATACTTAACTACTTACATGCAACTACAACATTGTGAAACAGAACCGTATTTTAAAAAAGTAAGAAGACCTACATTTGATTGTCAACATGGAGATATATTTGCAAGTCTATTTGTCTGTAATACTTATATCAAAGTGGACCTATAGCCTCACAATACAAGAAGGACATGATTTCTCAGGATTGATACAGGAACAGATAGGTTATCCGAATTTGACTTGTTCAAAGTTGAATACAACCATATATATTAGCTTGGACAATAATTCTGTGATACTAAACAGTGCAATCTCGCCAGATAAAATATTTAGTTGCAGCTATGGTAAAATTAACATACTGGATTGCTACTGTGCAAGTTACAACATCAACACAAAAACTTTGGAATTTGGAAGTTGCTTTTACAACTGCAATAGAGAAAGTCAGAAAAATGTATTCAATAGCCCATACAAAACGATGAAGTGGGTGAATGGATCAAACCTGGTGGCAACTTGTCCAAGTTTTTTTAATAGATCTGGTACACTCTGTGGCCAATGTAATGAAGGTTTCAGCCCCTTGGTGTATTCCTATGAACTGGCTTGTGTGGTCTGCCCCAACTCCAAATTGAATGTGCTCCTATACATATTGTATGTGTACATTCCTTTAACTGTGTTTTGCATACTCATTGTCGTACTGAAGGTCAATGCCACTGCGTCACATCTTAAAGGATATATTCTGGTATGTCAAGGCATATCACTACCAGTACTAGCTAGGTTTGTCAATATTATAACACACAAATATGATAATAATTCTGTTACAGAGCTGATGAATTTTTTAATGACAATGTATGGCATTTGGAACGTGGATATTTTTCGTGCCTTCAATCAACATCTTTGCCTATCCCTGGATACTTTGTCTACATTTTCACTGGATTTAGTAGTAGGAGCATTTCCTTTGTTATTTATGACTGCAGTGTACTTCTTGAGCAATGTAAATAAAGCCAAATTCTCAATTATAAAGAAAATTTTGTTGCCGCTGCATTCTCTGATCACATCACTGAAAATAAAAACTTCATTAATCGACGTTTGCGGGACTTTTTTGGTTCTCTCACATGTAAAGTTTCTCAATGTCTGCTTTGATCTTTTGTTTTTTACTCGAGTGTATAGCTTATCTACCTCAGGGAATTTGACACATACACTCAGATGGTATTATGATGCAAATATTACGTACTTTGGTCCAAAGCACATGCCTTTAGCTATTTTCAGCCTAGCAATACTATTTATGAACGTCATACTTCCAATTTTTCTTATTGTGCTTTACCCAATGAAAATATTTCAGTCATGCCTCAACAGATGTTCCTGTCACTGGCATGTCCTTCACACTTACATGGATTTGTTCTATGCAAGCTATAAGGATGGTACTGAACCTGGAACTATGGATTTTAGGTGGTTTGCGGCTGTAATTATTGGTTCTCGCTGTATTGTTTTCCTAACAGGCTCTCTGATATTTGATGCTCTTTTCTTTAGTTATGCCAGTATATTGATGGTTTTGTTTGCTTTAGCAATCCTTCTAATTCAGCCTTACAAAGAAACAATGAAGGCTCATTACTACAGTGATTTGATGTTCATTCTTTTGCTAGCTACTTACTATGTTTCGATTTGTAGTTTCAAGGAGGCAGATGCCAAACATCACAGAGAAATCAAATTTAGTTATGGCATAGCTTTACTGACGACATCATTTGCACCATTTCTATACTTCTTCTATTTGATAAATAAACTTTTTGTCATAAAAGTTTTTTTTGTTTTGTATAGAAAAATTAAACATCAGATTCATGTCATTCACCATGTCACATAGCTAATTGTAATTGTGATAACTTCAATTTTCTGCATAAATAATTTATATCATCTGAATGTCTTCACTCCTTAAAAAAATGTATTTTTTTTGTATTTGTATTTTTCATACTGTGCCTGTCTTTCGGTATATCATTATAATTGTGTATTATTGTTGACAAATGGTAGCTATGCAGGTATGTGTGAACACTATTGGAAAATAAACACAGAAAAGTGACACAGGTCAAGTTGCAATTTCTTATATTATTATTAGACTTATGCTCGCACAGATTTTTAACTACCTATCAAATATAGCTCTGTGACTAAGCCCCATAAACTTTGACTTATCATTAAATTTGCATGCAGCACAATTATTATGTCAATATAGAATGAGCTACTGCAATACCTGTGTAGCTACTCACTGCAATGGTGTACCTATTGCTTTTGCAAACCATTTTCAATCTTTATTAGAATAATCGTGAACTGAAGTTATCTCTAGATAACAAAACAAAAACAACAATTTTTTAGTTTAAATTAATTGGTTTAAATGAAACAACATCTAAACACAAGATGTAAATACAAAATTAGCTAAGTCATTATTTCCTTAGGGTTCTTGCAGGCATTCAACAGTCCCCACTTATAGCTAGTTTAGCTCAACTCAGTACTGACATGTTTCTACCTCTTGTTAATAGATTTTTGGAAACAGACTAAATTAACACACTACAAACAATTAGCTAACTAAACAAACTCAGTGTATCTAATACATTGCATGGTTGAAATTTCTCATTGCAGGTGTGACTGCCCAATTCTTAATTACTATCTCTTATGTTCACCCTTATTGACAGTTGTTATACCTATTTCAACTCAAAGCTATTGAGTTTATAGCCTGCTCTTAGTTTCACATTCTGTTATAGACAGACAGAAATTGTATAATAAATAGTACAAATAGTAAATAAAAACCAGTGAAGCTGTGATTACCGATCAGCTGATGATGATGTGTGAGTTTTGGAATTATTCTTTGCTGTCCTTGCTGTCATCATCGCGAGTCACTGGATACCAGTGACTCACATCCACTGACACTCCCACCAGCTCCAGTGGGTCCTTCTCAGTCTTCTCACATATCTTACACAACTCCCTGAAGCAGAAACACTTCATGTAATAGAGGACATTGACTCTGTCTTTCCATGGCTTAGAGTAGAGTTTCTCTAGATTCTCCAGAGTTATAGCCTATAGTAGTTGAATATTCATATTCATGATATGACAATACACAAGTGTATATTGCCCACCTATGTACAATATTTATGATATTTTCCTTTCATCCAAGTGTAACATGAATAATCTTATAACCCACCTACACATGTTACACATGTATGGTTTTATCAGTGTAGTGTCAAGATGCTGTCTTATTGTGTGTCCACTAGCTTATGTCCCACAGGCAATACACTAAAGTTTTCAGGAATTGGCTGGGGAACAAAGTGCACAAAAAGATAACCCAGTTACAACTTTTCAGTTTTGAGGCTGAAGTGACTAGCTCCGTGGATTCTGGCACTACTAATACTTCTACTACTCTACTTTATTACATCTAATTATTATAACCACTACTATTACTAGTACTACTATTATTACTACTCTTACTATTACTACTGCTGTTAAACACTGCTTGGTCATTTCATGTCCTACTATAATACACTTACCTTAGTTTCGGGTAAGAAGAAGAGGATGATAAAAACAGAACAACAATGTCTGCTGAGAACAGAACAAGAGTCCCAGACACACTGAGTGGTGAGCTGATCAGAATGGGTCCAATCTGACTGGATATGATAGTTCCCAACCAGTAGGCAGTGGTACAAATAGATATCACCACACCTACACATCAACAGTAGAGAGAGTTAATTATTATGCATGCAATTGAACATATATATTAAGGAAAATGACAAGTAAAAATGAGGAAAACTCTTAACATGTGACAGGAATTCTAACACACTTTTGGTGGGAAGGTTAGAATCCATTAACCTTTACATGTCAGAGATTTTGATATGGCTGCATTTCGCTCATTGTACTCAATTTGGCCCGCAGTTATTGTCCTTTTTGCAAAGCACTTTTTTTTCTCCAACTAAATTATCTTTTCCTGTCTCATTTTTCTTTCTTTGAGAAGAAAAACAACTAAACTTCTAAAGTGGGGTTTGTACCCATGACTCCCCATGCAATGTGCTTCCCACTAAACCCATTGGTGGTAAAATTCTGTACTAAACTTCTTGGAAGGCCTTATTAGTTCTTGTTAATTTATTTCTATCATTATAAACATGCATTACCTGAAACTAAGTGATTATATATATATATAACTATATATAATATATATATACATATATTAGATGGCCCACTACAGTAAAATTGGCCCACTATTCTAGCAAATTAGAGACAAATTCTCTCATCCTTTAAGTTTTATCAAAAACCCTGTTACATATATTAAGTTACAAATCATAAATCACAGCACTAAGAGTACAAACCCTCAACATTATTTAGTTTTGCAATACTTTGCAAACAAAGTCACTACTATTGAATATAAAAGTTCTTTAATTTCAGACAATAACAATAATGATTTTGATCTATTTATGAATTAACATTATATTAGCGAGCTGTCTAATTAAGTATGCTATGGCATAGTGTGGACAACTTTAATTAATCTCTTATAGTGTAAAGAAATTTATCCTAATATTCCCTGGCCTTTATTTAAGAAACCATTGAAATCCATGTGTGTGTGGAAACAACAGGAACATTTGGACTTTCTGACAGGCACATTGCACAATTATTTGAAGAGCAGGTATACTTAAAGTTGATGAAAGAATCATACCTCCAGCAGCAGATGCAACTTAAAATACACTAAAGGAAAAGATCGGCACTACAAATCGGGGGTGTAAAATGTATATGCTCAAGTGAGCACATGTGATTCTAAATAGTTAAACAAATGGATGGGCGTGGCCATATAGTAGCACACACATACTGTCTGCCTACTCTCTCATTTTCTCAAAAACTAAGCCAAAATTTAAAATAAAAGTGGCTAATTAAGGGGAATTAAATCGTCATCCATATGAGTCCCTCTTCTCTCAAGGCTTAAAAGTCCGCCATCTTCGAGATCCGCTGCTGACATAGTGACAGAATGAATGAATGACACAGAGATTGTTGTAACCCTCACACACATGTAGTCCGGTATAGCCAGACCTTTTACCCAACTGCTGCCGGAGAAAAGAGTCTGGTGTCAAACCAGACTCCTCGCACTCATGGAATGCAATTAACAGTTCAAAATTATATTCACAGTGTGCAGTCAGTCACCCCAAGTCACTGAGCAATAACTTACACAATAATTCGAATTGATGCATTGTCTGCTGGTTGCACAAGTATTTAAAGCCTCAATTTATGTTTACAGCGATATCATTCGCCACACACAAATGTTGTCGCCTGGTACAAATCGGTATATAGATTTGACACCACACACTTTCCCCATGCAGCAGTTTAGTAAAGGATCTGGCTATGCCAGACTAACGTGCATAAACACTGAGGGTTATAATATTATGAGCTAAATAATATAATTGAGTTCAGCCTAATGACATACTACAAATATTATGAAAAAGGTTGACAAGTTTTGGAGAATGCTCCCTACCCTCCCCCCCCCCCCCCCCCCCCCCCCCCCCCCCCCCCCCCCCCCCCCCCCCACCCCCCCCCCCCACCCCCCCCCACCCCCCCCCCCCCGACACACACACACACATTGACAGAACCCTGAACGAGTCAGTAAGTAGAGTGTCATTTTTGTTTAAGTAAAGCAGACAAAGCTATAAACTTAATTGAATATTTCTCTAGTTCAAATGACTAATTAAGGATACTTTTAAGTTTTCATCATGCACACAAAATGGTATTCACTCACATACATTAATATTTTATATCACTCTGATCTCTTATGTCATGTTGTCATAACAATGCAATGAAAAAAGCAAAAAAATTTCATATCTGAGGGTACAGCATAAACTTTGAGGTAGTTCCAGAGTCAGAGTTTTGGTTTACCTTGATTAACAGCAACCTGGGCATATTAGATGGTAAATCTAGTAGACTAGAAGGTGCAGAAGGTAATTATACCTAACCCCATATATCGACTGAATGTGGAGTGGTACAATCAACTTATACCATGACTCTATAGTCTCGACTAGACTCATGAATGTCAAAGTGTCTAGCAACACGAGAGAAATGACTCCAGGCAATAGGAAATGCACAAAAACTAATTTTGGAGGTGGGTAAGTAATATATTCACCAGCAAATTGAGCAATCTGATTGGACAGTTTGAATGTATCATGGTACAAGTATAATATATAAATATGTACAGTACATGTGTGTGTGTACATGACTAATATAGAGCAAAGAAAAGCGAGCAAATATGCTATCAGGATTTAAGTGGGTAGGTGGCTGTGTAGTGTAGTGGCTGTGTCTTTAGGCTCAGGGCCCGAGTTTCTGAGTTCAAGCCCCAATCAGACCATTTCTCATCTGGCTTTCCATCTGCCTCCCACCAGCCCCACCTGCCCACCCATCTATGATTGGGTACCTGGCATTTGCAGGAGTGCAAATTCAAGGCTTTTTCTCATGAAACAGCAATAGTCCAGGTGGGACTCCAAGTACCTACACCACTTGCTGTGAGGAAAGGACTGTTCTGCTGCGAGGTCTTAACCCTGCTCTAGGAGCCATGCTTGTATGGTTAGTGAACAGGCATCCTGGTACTGCCAGGTGGCATGACTACCTATTAGTAGTAAGAGATTTGCAATTTGTATATGTACTAATAAATTAGTTCAAGTAATGTTGGCATTTCCTGAAACATATCTAATAGGACTCTGCCTTATCACCTCCAGGAATTCCTGAAGTGTACTGAAATCTCAAATCCTAAAATCCTGCTTCTTCATATACTTTGTTAGTTGTAATCCAGAGCAACTAATAGTAATAGTGGCTACCTCTTTAAATAATAATAATATATACGAATGTCAACACCATAAAAGCCTTGATGTAGCTACAGGTCTACTCTCTTATTGAATTTAAATGCGATGATTAACAAATTTTATCACTGATAACCTGACTAGACTAGTTATGTAAACATTCCTTTCAAAGATCACCATACCGCTCCAAAAGGTGTTCAAATCATAATTACGTAACATAAACTAATTCTTGTTCATATCAAAAATGTGTTTTCTCAAGAGAGGCAATACTGAAAGTTTACTTAACTACTTACATGCAACTACAACATAGTGAAATAGACACATATATAAAATAAATAAGAAGAATTACAGTTAATTTTCAACATGGAGATAATTTTGCAAGTATATTTGCTTGTAATACTTTTATCAGAGTGGACCTTTAGCCTCAGAATACAAGAAGGACTTAGTTTCTCAGGTTTGATACAAGAACAGATAGGTTATTCAAGTTTGACTTGTTCAAAGTTGAATACAACCATATAATGTTGCAATCATTAACAAATTTTATCACTGATACACTCAGATATGCTAGTTTTGTCAGATTTTTCACAAGATATATTACTAAACACTTCCAATAAAGTTATTCTTACTTTTGTTACTATTTCAATTTGGGGAGAGTGCATACTTATTTGTCAGTAACAATAACCACTTTAACTATATTAATTGAAGAGAATATACTTCTGTTTCTTTTGGTTCAGGGAACAACAGGAAACAGAAAATGAGGATCGAGCCCAATCTTATCAAACTCAAACACCTGATCGCTATTTCAATCCAATGTCTCAACAAAAGCGGACGAATTCTAGGAATAACAATTTTAAAACTCAAGAAGAGAAACTATACAAAACATTTATTCCTAAACATAGTGCTTCAACAACAACTCCACCTGATTATTGTGAGTTATAGGAAGTTATAACTAGTTTAAAACAGGTGAATACTTATAGCTGAATTGAAATATAGCTTGCACATTTGTGAAATCTTACACGACAATTACATTTTTGTTTTGATATTTGATTGAATCTTCATATAAACTATAATGTATTTAAACAGCACACTCACATGTTGAAGTAAAGGACAACTTGCCACATACTGTGAACAAAGAAATTGACAGCAATTTTGGAACTGAAACACATCGCTTAGGACAGACTAAAGGACACTCTAAAATGATCAAAGAATGGATGCCTCAACCTATTCTGACTAAAACACCACGTGACAATGTCAATCCAGATTCAATGAATATTCAACAACAGCAAATGGACTTCTATAATAGAAACAATTACATTACATCTCAAGAGAAACAGATACACAGAACACGGGAGCCAGAAGTAGCTGTATCCACTGCAAATTCTTTACCAGATGATTTATGTGAGTGTACACAACTATTAGCTATCTTAGCTGTAATACCAATTGAATATTACTTCTCAAAGAATCTTTATAACACAATTTCTTTAAAAAGCTTCACAATTCAACTGAAGTTAGCTAAGACTTATAGCCTTGTAATACATGCCTCATTTTTCACTTGTCCGTATATACATTCATAATTCATGAATTACTCAATTTTTCATACTAAATTAAATGGAATTGATATATTGGGACTACATTACAACTGTTAGACTGGATAATTATAAAATATTAATATTAAAAAACTATGCAGCGCTCCCCAAGACGGTGTTAATGACATATTACCAAGTAAAAAACTCAATACGTCTGACAGTATACCAGGAACAGGAATGTTTCATTTGGGAGAATGGAATAAAAAAATACAACATAGTCAAGGAAAGGCTGTCTCAACAAATGAAAACTACGACACAAAGCCACTATGTTAATCAAATTAATCAAATTTCTAACAATTTTCACGTACAGCTGGAAGACTCAAAAGAAGATGTGACACTTGGTAAGCAGAATATTTAGCATGCAAATGAGTTTGTAATAATTCTAGTCCTTATAACTATTCACTAGCTAGCGACAGACACAAATGGAATAAAAACTTACTCACATGCATGCTGAGGGTAAAGAAAAGATACACTACCAAGTGTATAGGAAGTGTACTATATATCCAATGTGTGGTTGTAGCAATATTCTTACTTAAGTTAAAAGTAGCCACTTTGAACATTGTGTTATTAGTACTAAATCATTTTAGATGCCAACCAACAAAGTGTGAGAGATGAACCAATAATAACAGTAGATGGGTTTTACGTCAGAGCTGTACAATATATCGTACAACATGCACCAGAGTTAGCTAATATGATTCAAAAAGGCTTAGAATATCTGAGCAAGGAATTCTCAAATGTAAGGAATGGACTTTACAGTGCACCAGATTCTACAAATCAACTGCAAGAGTACATGGATTCAAGTAATCTAAACAATGAAGTTGTCCG
>WLWI01005156.1_pt1 | contig 10944 bp, 7 predicted proteins | sample 6701501 | NCBI WGS metagenome assembly WLWI01 (sample SAMN12718690, study PRJNA515312) | sponge metagenome | isolation source: marine sponge | host: Mycale hentscheli | place: New Zealand: South Island, Marlborough, Capsize Point | collected 2014-11-01
TATCTAGGGGATTTAATAGTAACCAATAAAGGACTTTAGTTGAGATATAGCAAGTTCATACAATTAATGCAAAAATTATCAAAGAGTTCTGTTGAGTTTGTATATTTTAATCAGATAACTTTTTATAATGTTATTGCCATTTGTTCTAAGAAATTAAATCTAAGAAATATAATCAGCCCATCATATTTGAACATAACTTTGTAGATATAGTCTTAACTATGAGTCCAAAAACAATATCATTATTTCCTATGTGTTCTGGCAGCAGAATGAAGACTTCAGTTGTTTTATCGTGAACAGTAATTATCACGGGCATATACAAAGGGACTGGTAACCACCTTTTAAATTAATGCTTTTCATAGCCAGTGCTACTGTGGATCCGATTTGACTGCACCAAGTTTCACTAGCCAAAGTGTTTAAAATTGGCTTAATCCTAACAATAATACACCATACTACTTAGAAATGGTCAGTAACTCAGGAACCATCCGTTCCTCTCCACTGTCCTCAGCAATTTGTTACTCTTTGGGTGTAATCGAGTGTTGAAGACTAGCAGCTAGGTCACAAGTTAGAATTTTTTGAAATTTTTGTATAAGAAGTTTATGAGTCAAGGAGTTCAATTGTTCTAAGCATGTCTCCGTTTGATCATTATGATGACCACTTAGGAATGATTTAAGTACCAGGCCACTGAAGTGATCAAGAATTAACTTTAAAAGGTTGATCATACAGGTCAGTTAACTATAAGTTAATAATATCTCCATAAAATACATGATTACAGACTGAATAAAATGACAGAATATAGCATACAAACAGTGAAAGTTCACTATTTATTGACGAATATTGAAGACATCGATGGAATGAAACTGTTCAACTGGTATAATAAGGAGACTGTTTATATGATACGGACTCATTTTTTACATCAGGAAGACTTGAAGAAGTAGACTCCTTACCAGCTTTTATCATAAAGTTACATTATTCAGTCGGATAACGACAAAGTGATCAAAGTGGCTAAGCCCTACTCCCTCTCCTACTTAAAAGCAGCGGAGCTTAGCAACTCAATATTTTGTTGTTAATAGAAGAAATTACTTAATTAGATTTTGAAATGAAAGGCAAGTTTTGGAACATTGGAGGAAAACTGTTAGACAGAAAAAAAATCAATATATTTATCTATGATTCAAATTACTATAGAATAAGGCACATAGCAATATCCAATGTGCACACTTTTTTATCTCAAGTTGCACATATAAACTGCTTTTTGTCATCACCTTCAATCAGAGATTCGTGCTGTGAAAGCTGCTAAAAGTTTTTGATTATAGCTATATAAGACGATAGGAATCTGTATGTACTTTTTTTTCGTACTTAGCATCCGACAAGCTAGTATATCCTGCTTTCATTGCCATAGAGTTGGATCTAGAGTTTCAAGAGATGAAGTGTGGATCTGTAGGATATTTTAGCTTGAAGAAGCACAATTAGCGTTCTAATCCCATATGTTCACAACTTATTATTGACTTGGTTAGCAAAAAACGTTATTTTTACACCTTTTTGATTCAGTAATAAACTCATAATCCATTGTAGACATTGGGACTTGCGCTATGTACTTCGTTTACTATCTGTTTCTACTCCTAATGTGGGGAGTGACACTAATATTTGTGTCAAAATATTTGCGCATCAATTATGATAGTTAAATCATTGGATGTATTCTCTCTCTTTCACAGGCTTAAACAATATAGAATTAAAAATATTTATACAGAAATAAAATATTTTGTCACCACTGGAATTAAAGCCAAAACATAATGCTTAAGGCATAAGCATTCTGCCACTGAGCTATGACAACCAGCTATCAAGCAAGCACTCCAATTCTGTATTTTTAGCTACTGTTAAGGAGTACTGTTATGTTACAGTCTCACTCTCAACAGACCAACAGAAATCCTCTTAATTTTCAAAGATTCTGTTCTTAGCTACATGGAATATTTTTACTCCATTAATTTATTGTGGCAATGAAATGTTATTAATTCTGTATTATTTCTATTGTAATTACTTTTTGGAAAAACATAGAGGTCGTGTTTATAATTCAATGCTATTCTGTGTACACAAAATCTGTGGCCTTATTTCAAGTGATGTAATAATATAATCATGTCTAGCTCCTATCAATGCTGTGCCGTGTGCCCAGGTACTCCTTGGTTGATAATGATCCCCTCAGAATAGTATTCAGCTATATCCTGATGGTATTCAACATGTATTTGGTTGACTGGTACGGGGTAGTCATGCGAATATTTTTGAATGATTTGAACACATGAGAAAGAGAGAAGGGGTAGTCTTAATCTAGTTGCATTGGGTTACTTGTGACTATTGCTATATTCAAGTGATATCAAGGGTCACATAAATCAGGTTATTACTGTTACACTTAAATCCAGTGCAGTTGGATTTAATTGCGTCAATTGCAAGCTTAATTTCTTTCTATTTTATAATGTGCCATTTTGTTTGTTTCCTTCTGTTAAAATGCTCATGGCTTTTTCCTTATACATATTTTTCAAGCTTTTTGTGAGCTAAGTTGTTGTTATTCGTTCTAAAATGTTCTCTGGAAAGTTGGTGAGAGAACTGACTGCCATCATTTTTCATTCTAATGAAAATATGTGCCTGTCTACGCCCTTTTATGCGTGACCTCCTCAATTAATATGGCTTCTTCGAGTCTATGCTCACAGAAGCATTGCATTGGTTTAATATGATTATGTGTATATTCTTTCATTACGCTTTCCTTCTGTCCTCAGATTATTAAGATAAAATAAAGTTTAGGAGATACAGTTAAAATTGTTGATCATTTTAGTACACATAGGAAACATTTGTAGTGAGATTACAGAGAGAATGTATATAAAAAATAATATTGACAATGAGTGTTTTAGTTTTACATAATAATTTAGCCTATGTAGCTAGCTGCCTTAGTTGAATCTATGCAACTCGGGAGTTTAATTAATACTGAAGTACTTCTATGCTATTATTCTTAGATCCCACTTGGATAAATTTCCATTGAACTTAATTTTCATTAATAAAATTGATACCATAAATTTGGACAAAAAAACCCAACTAGAAAAAGCTAATTATTAATTTGCACGAACTCACTATTCAAGTAATTTATGATAATTTACTCAATTTAGTGGCATTTTATTGTTTAAGGAAATTCACTCATAATTTTTTTGTAATTTTTATGGTCTAAAATTTGTTGTTTATACAGTTAGTTATGCAGCATTGGAGATTCAGTCAAATGGTATGATAACTTCTCAAACACAATTCTGTACTGGAGATGAGTTAGTCTTCACTTGTACATTAGCTGTGTCAGGATATGATTGGGTAGCTCTACCACTTCTTGATGGATCATCTGCGGATAATGGGAGGATTGCATTAGGTGACACTGAAACAGTAGGTAACTTCACTCTATCAGCCAGTGGCACAGGATCTACAAGGACAAGTACATTACAAGTAACTGCATTCCCTGGACTCAATGGAGTTAATATTCTATGTAGAGATTCTGGAGATCCTGGTATTAATCAAAGTGTTGACATTACAGTATTTGGTAAGGCATCTGCAGTTCTTGAGTTATTTGTGGTGGGTGACATCCTATTACTCTCCTTATCACTCAATTATATTTTTCCTTTCATTAGTGCTGCTCATAAGAGCACATATTTTTACTAAAATGATGCATGTATGCTGCACGTGAAAAGCTGCTATGTACAGTATGTGGGGTCAGTCAGGGTATGGTAGCTGTTACCCGCTGCCACCAGAGAAGAGTCTTGCTCGCAGACAGTGCTCAGTTACCAAAGGCCAACTGCTTAACTTCCTACCTTCCTAGCTAGGAGACTCAAGGCCCACCTTATAGGATTGTAAGGTATTGAATGACAGAGAAGAGTTTGGACTTATGCAAAATCAGACAAGCGCAACATCTGACAAGCACGAGTCAGGGCCGTAGTATATAAAACCCTTTCCCGCGCATGTACACAAATCTAATTGGACACTAAATATAGAACACAACTAGATGACCATAAAAGGAAGTAAAACATGGTGAACTCTACACATAGCACTATACACATAAACACATACTGTTAATGAGTTCCCATTATCAAGTTTATTGTTGTTCATAGTCTCCTGACTTCTTCGTCCTACTTCTCTTCTGGGTGGGCGTTCCCACACAGTAGAATACAAAGTAAAGTTCCGAAACCCATTCCGTAGAATGGCCGTCGCACCAATTGAAAAACTGTACGCTGTTTGTTAAAAAACGACTGTTCCGTTCGATTGCGTTACCGTTTTAATCTTTCTCGTTCACCGTATGTTTCGCTCAAAGAAATATAAAAAATCATTTTCCAATAAAACGTTCCGATTTTTTGTTTACAGACTCGTGAGGCAGAGCTTTTCAGTTTAAAAAAATTCAAGCTGTCCTATTTGATGATGGAACTAACGATAATGGAAGAGTTGCATTAGATACCGCTGAAACAGTAGGTAACATTGCTCTGTCAGCCAGCGGCACAGGATCTGGGAGGAGAAGTACATTACAAGTAACTGCATTCCCTGGACTCAATGGAGTTAATATTCTATGTAGAGAATCTGGTGGAGATTCTAATGTCAATCAAAATGTTGACATTACTGTGTTAGGTAAAAAAATTAGGTTCATGTTCCCATTTATTTTTACGCTATAATTCAAATTCAATTTGAAATTGATAAAGAAGCTCTAATTACTGATTAGATTTGTGTTTTTCATATAAATTTGTGATTCGGTCATTCTCGGCTGAAATAATTATAATAGTAGCAAATTATCTTGTTCTAACAGCCGATGTTAGAACGAGAAAGTTTGCTATAATTAACACTCAAATTGTATCAATTGCACTTCTTACATTTTTTGTTTAGTCTACTTTTTCCACATTCTTCAAATTTGATTGAGACTTCATTTATATCATCATTTTTTTATATCAAGTTTATATACATTGAAGCAGTAACAATGCAAATTGGGACATGTTTTGAAGTAGCAACTAATTAGTAAATTTGTGAGAACGAGAAGATTTCAGCAAGAAGTAGTAATATGATTTTAATATAAAATTTACATTATTTTGGTGTAATTAAAAAAAGTTGTTATAATGTACATATGTGAGTACTAGTAGCTTTTACTTTCATCCCAAGTTATTTAATATTGTGTAACGATGCACATATGACTGGCGGTACTGGTGCAGCTTATAATATGGTCAGGGTCATACCATATGCCACTACTGACCCTTACACCAGATGAATGTTGACTTTCAAACTGAATGAATACTGACTTAATACAAATGATTCATTGGCAATGATGAGTTTTACCTGCAGTGCAGTGGGAACTGTTGTGTGTGGTGAAAATAAACAGGAATGTGAAATCGAATTATATATCTGTATATCCAGTACTTCCCTAGTGTGAGTCTGGATATGGCATTATTGTAATTTTTTTGAAACAGTTATTTTGCTAGCTATTAAGGAATAATGAATCTTTGTCAGTTTATAATTGGCTGAGCAAGAGACATCTTGAATCTCACAGCACTAATAATGTCTTTATTAGTGAAGTAAGAATTAGACTTACAGTCATTCCTTTATTTCACTGTTGCTGACTTTCTTGAAGAATAAAAAACCTGAACACACACTGACACTTCTTCTATTTTAACAGAAATTGTTATTCTAACACTAAGGCAGTGCATGATGTTCTTTGTGTCCATTAATCATTGAAGTAGGATCTAGCTACCAAGTTGAACTTTTAATGAACTACTACGAATAGCTAGTGGAAATTCTATTGCATTTAATCTGGATGAGTGCAACTACTAACAGAAAGTGTTAAAAAAAATGATGAATTTTATGAACCAGGTTGGACTCCAGAACTGGCAGAAAATAATGGAGCTTTCCTGCCAGGCAAAGCTGATTGGTAAATATGATAGCTATTGGTTCAAAAAATTGGAAAATCAATTAACTGGATAAGACATGGAAACATGCACTGAAAATTTAGTCTTAACAAAACCAAGGCAATTGGTGACTATGCTTAGGCCTGATGCCTTGGGCCTAGCCAGAGTTTTTTTTCAAGCTTTCTTTGAAAACAAAGTTATGTAACTGTTTGATGGTAGCTGATAATAATAATAAAAAATTATATGCATCACAATACTGGAAAAATATTATTAATAACGTATTATTAGCTCCTGTAGTAACAAAAATTAGTTTTTCTAAGTAGCATTTGATAATAATCTCTCAACTACTAAAATAAGCAGTTATTTCAAAAGAATCTACAGGTAAAGTTTCTTTAATGCCATAGTAGGTGCAACTTAAAAAAAAAGTATTTTAGAAAATGGTTTTAGTCTGTTCCTACTACTTTAAAATCACCATCCCATGTTTAAAGGACTGAATACCATCCTTACATATATATAATTTGCTTGTGCACAATTGGCAAGCATGTAATTAGTTGTTTACCGTTGAACTCTTTCTTAACTCAAGTATTTCGATTTAGGCAATACTATGCAGGTGTTTAGAATTAATTTTGGTGTTTTTGTAAGTTATATATAACTATAGGCCTGGTGTTGGCATCAATTCCAACTGAAATTCTATGGAAAAAGTTTATATTCACAATATTTGTCGAAGGATTTCAACAGTTAACATTAAAAATGTCTATCTTTAGCCAAATACAGTGTTAGAAATGGGTATATAGCTGGGATATAAATACAATGATACATTTTCCCTAAGTTGATGTTTTAGCTCTTGTTCATGTAGTTACCATTTAATCTAGGAGAGTTGTAACATAATCTGGTGTCAGTAATTCACTCTCATCTCTCCCTGCTTCTAATTCTGCCTCAACTTTCAGAAAGCCATTTAACTGGATGAATGGATGAAGTGTGACTGTACTACTATATGTTTAAGTGCTGGCTTAGGGTCTGTGTTATTACCAGTATTAACTTTATTTTGTCTCAAATTGGAGCTAGCAACATCAGAAAGCATGGTGGCTGTCACTGCCCGAAAAGTGTCCATTAACAACCATAACTAAATCATAAATTAGTGTATAATGTGTTGATAACTAGCTTGATAACTTCTACAACCTTGTAAATTTGTTGTAACTAATTATCAAGACAGTTTACAGATTTTGTTATGGTTGTAAATGGACTCTTTTTACCCTGTGTGTATATTCTGCTTGAATTGAAGGATAAATTTTGTATGACAACATTTCATGTATTTGTGGTTGCAACAATCCAGGTTGATTTCATTTGAATTTTAAAAATTATTAATTTCCCAAATAGATAAAAAATAAATCCAGTCAGTTACACAGCAATTGCATGCACTATTGCAATAAATTTTGTACTATAATAATGCGATCTTAAATATTGCAATAATAGTTTACTTGAAGATTATCATTAATTTGGGTTTGTGAACCTTCATCATAAATATCTGCTATGCTGAAAATAGTAGCTAATGTCCTCAACCGTGTCATTTTTCACATGAAGTCATTAGCCATTATTTCAATCATAGTGAATATCACTGATGAAGGTCCATAGATCTATAATTTTCAATTAGTTGAATTTTTTGTATTTTCAAGTTAAAAATCATTCTATTCCAATAAATTATATAGAAATAAACCTTTAATCATTAATTCAATTGTGGATCTTTGTAAATATTGCTGAAACAAGGACATTTTTCCTTAAGCACATGATGCAATTACCCCTGTCATAACTGTAGGTGTTCCAGATGCACCAATGTTGAACAATATTCAGCAATCAGCACATAGTAACAATAATGGTGTAATGTTCAATTTTGACGTCCTACAAAGTGGCATAGCATCATCATGTGTTTTTATGTATAAATTAATGATCACTGGAATTGGATGTGATTATACTAACACTACACTAGTGGATGTTACACAGTCAAATGCCTACAACACTATGGCATTCGGTGCATTACCTGTGTGCTGTGAGGCATATAACTTTACAGTGTCTGGTGTGGACAGAAGCAATAGAGAAAGTGAACCAGTGACAGAGGAACGGGAAGTGAATTTTTCAGGTAAGTATGTATGTGTGTATGAGTATTTATATTAATTTATGTATGTCTGTCTGTATGTATGTATGTATGTATGTATGTATGCATGCATGCATGAATGCAGGTGTATAAGTGATATGCTTTAGTACAAATGATAAGCTAGCCATTGTGCACAAATAATTCTAAACATTAATAAAATTATTGACTATATAAATTACCATCAGCTACAAACAAAAAACAACAACAACTGAACAACTAAAACATGGCAGAGTCTATTTAATTTTGTCATTGGAAATGGTTGCAATGACTTAGTAACCACTTGTTGCAAATTATGTGGCGTGAAAAAGCAACAACTATCAATTCTGATGAATTCTCACACAATTTAGAGCCTAACACTAAATCAGATAAGTTTATTGTTTCTAAGCAGAAAATTTAACAAAACTCTCTCAACTCACTCATTCACTGAATTAACCAATGCAAGATTTATTTCTGTGTTTTCTTGGTGATGCAATAATGGGCAATGGAATTTCCAGTAAGAACAGCTATAACAAACTGCACATTAATCAAGATGACATACTATTGCCACTAATTCTATAAATGAACTCCAGTAAGTTTGTAAGCCATAACTGCATCCTGCAATATTTAGTTCACATTAGAAACAGTCAATTCCTAATGGTAAACAATTATATTCTCTTGGAGTGAGCGTTAACAAAAGGATTGTGTTTAATGGAGTTTGGAACGGGTCGACTACCAAGAGAACACATAATTGTAACAAAAAATATAATACAAATTTATTCACATGTACGAGCTTATAAACAAATATCTGCAATTTTATGTGTCACCTGTGATCGTGTCTTGCTTGCCTCGCTCACTAATTATTACCAATCAATGTGTCTCTCTCTCAACCAGCTATGAATGAGCAAATCGGACTACTCTATTCTTGATCTTAGTCTTAGGGCATTATGTTGTTGTTTTTTTTTGCGAGGCACAGTGTAACTACATGTAAGATATGAGTAATTTAGATAGTTAAAAATCAGTGCTATTTTCAGAACACACATCCAAAATTTGGGTTGTGCAGTTAACCTATGGCAAAAGAGGAGTCAGGAATATGCTAGGGGAAACTATATAGATAATAGTGACAGCTGAAAAAAGTAATCAATTAGTAATAATTCACCACTCTGCTTAGTGGTAGATTGTCCTTTCATGAAGCACACAAGCCCGTGTTAGTGAATGATATCTGATTCTATCTGATTATGATTTTTTTTCTGTCAGATCAAGTACAGCATTGTTTTAGTGTGTATGAGCTATAATGTGAGTATGAATTGTGCACATCGAAAGCATGAAAATGCAATAGTTGTTACTTGTGGCTATAGATAATAGGGACAACTGGGCATTATATCCTTCACAGAAATGATAGATTTTGCAATAAGAACAAACCAGTTTATTGTCAACTGAGATAACAAGCATGAGTATATCAAGAGGCTCGGAACATATTAGGGAAAGAGATGCAAGTTTTTGTTAGCATATAATTATGATAAAACAGGAGTGACACTTGAATATTTATGATATGAAAGATTGTGTGCGAAAGTGGCAAGAGAACATTAGACTTTATCACAGCATTAGCTGCAACTAAGTTTCACAACCTCTGTGTATACTACCAAGTACAAAGTAGATAAGAACAAGAGATGATCATTTGCTAGATACATGAGAGTCTATACAGAATGCATAAATTTTGGTATCAGTAATTACCAAGTTGTTGCCTGCCCCATTTTACTTATTAAATATTAAACTATTTTTTTGTTTTTTCTGAAATTTGATGATTAAAATTTGTGACTACTGGATTGTCACAGTATTATAATGATCTCCATTTTATGTGTACACCCTTAGTACTCCCAAACCCATCCACTTACAAATTCTAGTTCTGCCCCTGAACATTAAAAATGACATTTATATTAGTAGATCCTGTATCTTAGGTAGACAATTAGCATGTCTAGACTATTAGTATCTAAATGTTGGTCTATTTATGAGCTATCTGATGGTTTATTAATAACCATTAACATAAGTGATACCAAAATTAAGAAATGCCCATTATACCTAAAACGACAAACCTTTTAATAAGTATAATTACAATTATTAAGTTCTGATCACCATATTCACCCAGGGATCTTTAAGACTTTTTTTTCTGTTATAGAGAACATAATAAAGAAACATAATCAGCTGAGTTTGCTTTCTCATCATAGTGATGGTAAATAGAGAGGTAAACTATTATGGAAAATAAATGATACTAAATTTTATCTAAACTACTGCAAGTACATAATCACAATTACTCCAGCAATTACAAGCAGTGAAGCAATTAGATAACATAATATATAATAGCATTATAAGATTAAGAAGTTGTAATTATTCGGTTGTAATTTTTAACTTATATTAAGTACAAATTTTCTTAATCAATATAATGCTTATGCTCTGTGTAACTTCTCTGTTAAACATTAACTTAAAAAAAAGTAATTTATTTTTGAGAATGAATTCTAACATTATTTGCCACAAACGTAATTGAAACTTATCCTTTAAAAGAAATTGCTGAAGCACATTTTTAGACTCTTTTAACTATATTATATAATAGCACTAGGAAGTTTTTCCGCAAGTTTCTCTCAATTTGAAATGGCTGGTGGAATTATTGAAGTTAGTATTCCACCTCTTCTTGGACCTCATGTTGTGGACTATTTCTACACAAATGAAAGTAAAAGTGGAAGAATTTCTGATAGTGGAAACAAATTCACTTTCATACAAAACACTAGAATTGTTATTATGGACCCTTGCATGGACTGCAGTATTGAATTAACACCATTAATTTGTGACTCAATGATGAACTTAACTTCAAAGAAGTTTTCTGTGAATATACAGAGTATCTATACCACGAATATAAGAGCTAGTACT
>WLWI01005158.1_pt1 | contig 10942 bp, 12 predicted proteins | sample 6701501 | NCBI WGS metagenome assembly WLWI01 (sample SAMN12718690, study PRJNA515312) | sponge metagenome | isolation source: marine sponge | host: Mycale hentscheli | place: New Zealand: South Island, Marlborough, Capsize Point | collected 2014-11-01
ATTTCCTTCCAAATGGTCTCTTTGGAAAAACAAAAGACTCTACAGGATGGTGAGGAACTGGAGGTAAATCAGGTAGAACAAATTTTTGACCAAAAGAAGCCATCTAAACACTCGTATAACAATTCGGCTGTGACAAAGCAAACGATCGCGTCTGTACTTTACCGGGTAACGATCTTTACCAGATATTGATTTCTGAAAAGTGGTACAGCCAAAGCCGTTGCAGCCGTAGCGGAGGCGCCGGCCTTGTGTGTATAAATCTAAACACAATGTGTATAATACTAAAAGCAAACACACATGTGTATAAATTAAAAGCAAACACACACTTGTGATGTCATGGGTATAAATTAAAATTAAACACATACACGTGATGTGTATAAATCTAAAAGTGAACACACACACATGTGTATAAATTGTAAGTAAACACATACACATGCCGTGTATAAATTAAAAGTGAACACATGTGTGGGGGTCGGGAACTCCTTGAGCGAGCAGACTCGGGCTATACTTCCACAGTTCCTCTCCGCTCAGTATAACATCCTGGTAGTCGCTGCCACCAGTCCAAGTCTTACTAGTGGTCGGGCACGCAAGGGTTTGTAGTAGCCTCAAACGCATCTCACACAGACAGCAAAGACAGGGTCTAGTCCATCTTTTCAGTCAAGTAAGAAAATAAATTATGTGTATTAATTAAAAGCGAACACACACACATGTATTGTATAAAATAAATGCAAACACAAACATGTGATTTAATATAAAAGTGAACACACAACACACATGATGTGTATATATAAATTCACTTTTAATTTATATACATCATGTGTGTGTTCATTTTAATTTATATATACACATCATGTTTATATACATCATGTGTGTGTTCATTTTAATTTATATATACACATCATGTGTGTGTTTACTTTTATATTAAATGACATGTTTGTGTTTGCATTTATTTTATACAATACATTTGTGTGTGTTCGCTTTTAATTAATACACATAATTTATTTTCTTACTTGACTGAAAGATGGACTAGACCCTGTCTTTGCTGTCTGTGTGAGATGCGTTTGAGGCTACTACAAACCCTTGCGTGCCCGACCACTAGTAAGACTTGGACTGGTGGCAGCGACTACCAGGATATGATACAATTCAACGGTTCATTAAACATGAATGGTTGCTGTTGGTTACTGTTGTGTATCCTCACAAACGTCCTGGATTCGAGGATTTCCTGTCAGGACTGCTGTCTCCAGCTCACCTGGGGGAAAGTTCCTGACACCTCCCCTCCCTTCTGTAGCCAAAGACTCCATAATCGCTTGCCGGGAGAGACCGTCTGCATTTGTAAGTTCAATTCCCGGCCAATGTTTGACGGTGAACTGATATGGCTGGAGGGCTAGTGACCAATACATTAAACGATGATTTACATTCTGCATGGTTTGTAACTTTAATAATGCCTTATGATCTGTCTGCAATTCAAATAGTTTCCCCAGCAAATACACCGCAAAATGTTTGATCGATTTCACCACGGCAAGGCAGTCCTTCTCGGTAGCAGTCTAGTGGGATTGGGCCATGTTGAGCTTTCTGCTAAAATACGCTACTGGTCGATCTTCTCCATCAACTGTTTGTGCCAGTACTGCACCAATACCCCGACCAGATGCGTCTGTCTGTAGAACAAAGATTTGCGAAAAATCTGGCGCTTAACACTGTCCCACATTGACAGAGCTGATTTCAGATCTTCTAATTCGTTTTCCATAGCTTCTGTCCATCCAAGCTTGTCGGTTTAGTTCCAACCAATGCGTCTGTGAGACTCACTGTTCATGCCGCATAATTTCAAATAAAACGTCGATAATATCCAGTTAGCCAAAGAAAAGCTCTCATATTTAATTTCGTCAATGGCCGAACTAATTCATGTATAGCTGTGACCTTGGCTTCCAGTGGCCGTATTGTGCCACTTTCAATGTCATGTGTAGTTTGCCTTGCTCATCCGGTCCAACAATTCCTCAGGTCGTGGCATACGGTATGGATAATTTTCGGTGACACTGTTCAACACAGCCTAACTTGCCCGTCCTGTTTGTCTGACTGTGACCAACGGAGACACCCATAGACTCTTAGATGACTCTATAATATCCAAATTTTTCATCTTCTTTAGCTCCTGTCTGACTTCTTCCACATAAAGTGAGGAGCCACCCAGCCATAATTCTAAGGACTTATATGACGTTCTTGTGGTCCAGATTTATCTCTGACTTAGTTGTGTGTGCATCAATGAGAAACCCACCCTACAACCTCAGGAGTAGAAGAGGGACGAGAGATTTAGAGAAGAGATGAAGACAAAAACATCTGAACAGCTTCCACAAATTCATAGTTTTTATTAGTTTTGTTAAACCAGTGCCTCAATCCATCAGTAGAGGTTTGCCGGGCCTCGTTGACCACCACGGCCCCAGAGGCCTGGCTTATTAATATCTAATTATGTTTCAGTCAACATAACACTGGTTAAGGTTAGTAGTAAACTTTCATGCCAATTTACTCACGCGTTATTCTAAAAAAAAACTCACTGTAACTTTATTCCTATACTTTTACCCACAAAATAGCTTTAAAATTCAATAATTTTAACATATTTTTGAATAAAAATTTCAAATTCTCACCATTTATTATTTGTTAGCATTACATTATTCATGTTTTGTAAATTATTACTCAAAAAACCTAAATATTAAAGATGAAGAGCAAGTCTCATATTGACTCTTCATGGTCACTATCTTGTAGAAACTGAGTTGAATAATCGACAGTGACAACAGATGAACCTGGAAAATTAAATTTCAGTATTAATGGATTAATTATTAATACAACTAACATACCAGAAGTAACACAAAGATTCGTTTGTAGATATGAGAACAACGTTGAATGTCAGGAATTCGAACAGTTCTTGTTTGTTCTTACTATCCCGAACAAAGTCTTGAAAGTTACGAGGAACTTTAACTTGCTTGTTCACCTTAATTCGAATTCCCGTCCCCGATTATTTCTTGCAGTAGCTTTAAGGCTATCATGTTTGCAGTCATCCCAGATGATGTCAATACTCTCACAAGTATCAAGCTCTTTCTCAACATATTTGTTAAATACCAACTCACTGTACTCTGCAAAGGTAGAAACACTCTTACATGATAAAAAATGAACAGCTGCTGCTTCATCAATCAGCTTAATATCGAAGTAAGAAGGGGGATCTGATGTTTCGATTTCGAAAAAGCTCAACAGGTCAGCTTAACTGGTAGGTTGGCATAATTTCCATTATCTGATAATCTGAAGGGTGATTTTCGTGAGAAAAAAATTCATCTAAATCTCCTCGAATTGTACTGGATATTATAAAGATGACTGAATAAGCAAACATCACTTTTGAGATTATTGATTTTTTTCTTTACTTTGTTTTCTTTCACTCTTTGACGCTTAAATAAGGGTAAAGAATTCTTCTTGATAGGCTGGTGAATTGAAATTTTCTTTGTGATAATCACATTTTGAACATAATCTTTGTATTGTGAAAACCCTATTTCCTTGATAGATTTAACGGTCTGTACAAGCACAATTGCGTGTATTTAGAACTAACAAATCTGTGTCATCATCCAAGAAAGGGTTTCCCATTGTAGTGATGGTACTACACAGATCGCAAACGTGGTTTTTAAAAAGCTCCTGCACTGAGACACTGTTCATGATGATGTAAATCTTGTTCTTCACAGTAGACGTTTAACTGACTTTCAAATTCGATGAGCTTGCTCGGGTCCTGCAATCATCCACCTCCTAAAAGCAGGATTCTCAGTGATCCCCACAGCACCACCAGATTATTTAACCAATTTATTATTCTGCTCATGTGCTTGATCAATAGGGATACAAGAGAAGGATTTTGTGTTTAACTAACAACCCCGGTTTGTTTTGAATTTATCAGAAATGTTATCGGGTAAATTTTGCATGTTCCTTATATGTATTGGGATTCAACGTGCATAGTTGATGTGGTCTAAAGCAAAAAACCACTGCACAAGGCTGTCAAGAGACTCAACATACATACTGAAATTTCTTGTTCTATGTGCATAAACAAAAGTTATTACCATAATTTCAAACTCCATTATTAGATTCTGTGGTGAAGTCCACCACATTACCAGAACAGCCGCAGTATTAACTATATTCATAGCTAGCTAAGTATTAACATTCCTATTAATGCACACATTACATCATCTTTAGTCTTGTACCATATGACCTCATGGCGCATGCGTGGTAGGTTTTCTATATTATGGCTTGCCACGTGTGCCCATTTCCAGTTGTCGTTCATAGCCTTAACCCTTTAGCCATAATCCTGAGTAAGGTTTGAAACCCTTCACGTGGGGAGATTGGAAGCTTTGAACAGCTTTGGGGATAGCTAGACAACTCTGGTGGCAGTCTACTCTGGTCTGTCTCTCACACTACACCACAGATTCCAAAATTGAAATGTTTAACTTCTTGAAATCATAGATTGCCTCCAGTCTTAAAATGACATTCAGTGGACTAGGATTTAATAAGCGGCTGCATGATTTAATTGCATATGCAGAGTACGCCGTAAAGTATACAGAAACGTTAATTATACCGGAAGTAATTCAATTTATGTTTTCTCGATTTCTAGTTCAATTGCTTTGCTGAATACAGCCCAATTCAACTGCCAGTGTCTCTGCGCGTCGAAGGTTTTACCCCCCAGTATTTTAGCACTAATTTGAGATAAATTGCAGCTTTTTATTAGCATAAAAAACTCAATTTTTTGGGTTTGCGTAAAATGCCCCGTTTTGTCAGAGCCTGTCACATATATGCTTTTGAAATAATTTGACAATGATATAGGGAAAGTATAATAATTATCTACGTACAATTTATGAAATCTATTTTCTAATCCATTGATAAGATCCAAAACTACCTGTGATGATAAACCAAGCTCATTTTGGCTAAGACAAGAATTTTTTCCAGTGTATATCTGAATTCGCTTTATATATGCATACTTTCCATCAGCTAACACAAACCTTTATTCCATGTTTGACACGCTTATCTTTCATACACTGCTTGAAAGACAGCCTGCCCTTGAATGGAATCTTTGCCTCATCCACAGTAATAGATTCACCCAAATTATATTCTTGCTCAAAATTAGATGTCACTATATCTAAAAGCTTACGCACTGCCAATGAATGCTTTTAACTTATTCTCAGTATTATCATGCCAGGCACGGGGAGTAGAAGTGCACTGAGCTCTGCACTGGTCAGCATAACGATTGGTTTCCATGACAATCAAAGCAATTGCATCAGAAGAAAAGAATAAAAAATAAATCACTAGCTTTAGCATCATCAGCTACTGGACTACTAGGACCAGGAGTGGGACCACTAAACGGGGAAACAATATTTGTATTGTTTTGCTTCTTCCATCCATGAGAAAAAATATAATCCGCATAAGTACAACGGCCAATAAAATGAGTACTTGTGGGTCTAGAACTACTACCTGACCTGAAAGCAGCCATATTACTTGCTCGAACTAACCCTCCATGATTACTACACCTACTTCCACTTCCTCTCTTCCTTCCTCTTCCTCTTCCTCTTCTTCCTCTTCCTCTATATCTTCCTCTTTGACCACGTCTTGCAGTTGTGGCTTGTGTCAAACAGCCACCAGAAGATCAGAGTCTGAATCACCTGACTTCAGAATTGACTGTCGATTATCTAATGGGATTGCTCCCTTTCATCAGCTGATTCAGCACCACTATCAGCAATATTCATGACAAATTTTCAATCATTTGATGTCTTAGCTAAATACAAACTATTCAAAATTTGAATTACCACAAACCACTTAGCTAGTAGTTTGGAAATAATGTGGTGTAGCTAAAATAGTTTCCAACTTGTCTTTTTGCCATAAAAACAATAACAAAAGGTATGTAGCAACAGAGCTAACTTACTGGGTATGCGACTTTGAGAAACCCCATCGCTGAGACTGTCCAACGAATCTTCCAGCATTGCTGACTGTGTTCTCCTTCAAGAGCTACCATGCTCGTGCTTTCTTCAGAGTCCAGAGGAGCCACGACTACCCCAGTGGAAGTACCAAGGTAGGAGAACATTCTGTCATCCTCAAAGTCACTTTCATTGCTACCAGAGCCATCACAACTGTCCAACATGTCCAACAATTCTTCCGCGGTAAACTGTTCGGCCATTTTGTTATTCTGTAATCAACGGTCTAGTTTATTTTAACCTAGGCCTTAGCAACACCCTCTCTAGTTATTTATAAAAAAATCTCACGTCATTTACCAGCTCAAGACATGTGCTTTTATGCATATACTTTAACTTAGCTACCCACTGTTAGCTATTTAAAAATATTTTTAGCGCGGGTACCTTGCTCGCTGAGAATTCTCGGTGTTGACAGGTAAAGGGTTAAGGTTGGAGTCTTCAGACTAGGAGGCTTTCCCATGGCTACTCTTGTGAAGACACTGGGAAAAATCAGCAAGTCTCCGACTAGATATGATTAGGACTTCTGTCACACTGCAACAAGTCCATCATGATATGTATTTTTTGTTTCATTGATTTAAAAAATAGCTATTATTATCCATTGTTCACTTGTTCCAAAACAGGAAACAAGCTGGTTTATTCACTTAGCTAAGACTAATTTAATCCTAGCTAGTGAACTAACAAACTAAGCTAAGTAAAGTACAGTAAGTCCAATTGACTATCTTATCACGACTTACAAATAACTATCAAACCTTCGGGAAAAAAGCACAAAACCGGCCCACTAAACTACGTCAAAGTGCATCTAGTGCTAGTACCTTTGTGTAACATAGGGTTTGAACTGAGTAAAGGCCTCCTCCATCAACGGAGATAGTGGCCCCATCTATAACTTACTGCTGTTCAACAGAGCACCTCCATTTTCCTAGCACAATTAAACATCTTACATAATCTGCAACACAAACTTCCTGTTAGATTACGGGAGTTAGGCAGAGCCTTCGGCTAGTGTATTTAGATAAAGTGAGATCTGTACAGTACGGCCAACATATACCAAACCTGCCAAAAGGTGAGGTGGGAAATAACACGGATTAGCGTGTGTGCATAGGTATGGGTTGAATAAGTTCAGGTTACTTGTGAATGTAATTGCATGATAAGATTATGGTGAATGAATGAAAATGCATTAGGGTAGGGTTGTGTGAACAAGTCTAGGGTAGCATGAATAAGTTAGCTTCATGTGGGAGGAAGTTATTCTACCACATCCCTTTTCCCAAGTACTGTCACAAATTATCACAGTTACAAAAACTGCTTATGGGCGGACCCCACAGTTGTCTACATAGTAGCTTTAAAATTCAACAATTTCTTAACATGTATGAATAAAAATTTCAAATTATCAATCATTTATTAGCTGTTAGCATTACATTATTCACATTTTGTAAAGTATTACGTGTAAAATATTTTTCACTAGCCCCTTAAAATAAATCATTTTTCTGTTATAGAAAAAACATTTATAAATTAATTTATAAACACATTAATGAAAATGCATTCTCTAAAGCAGTTTTATGTATAGACTTAACCATTATAATATGTATAATTAAGTTAAAATAGTCGTTATCTGTATTACTAGCCTAGATTTAACAGAAAATGATATAGCTCTATTGTTTTTACTACTGTTAATCTGTGACATTATTTATAAAAGATATAATGTGATCATTTTTTATAACAGGTACCTGTCAAGTATTAATGTCAAACATTTCTAATCAATTTGTGTGCCCATGGCAAGGGGCATCTTATACTTGTGTAGTGAAAGGAGGAAGAGTAGTATGGATATTGTCCCACCTGAAATATGTTGCTCTAAATCCAAATGAAGCCATATCAGAATATATAAATGTTCGGACAAAAGTTATTAACAGTGTATCGACGAGTGTGTTGACAGTCCAATATGATTCTAGTCAAACTGTCTTTAATATCACTTGCTTCTCTTCCGTAGCTGTGACATTATGGTATAATCCTATACAAGGTGAGTCATGAAATGGCTTTATTTCATCTAGTAAACAGTGAATAATGCTGGAAGAACTGCAGGGCCGCTCAACCTTTTACTATGTTAATAAATATCAGCCGAATGATTATAGCTTCATCATCCGTGGTGCAATGTGTGTTTTGACAGATCGTCCCAATTTATTGTGGCATCCAGCAAGGAGTATTTCTTTGGGAATTCCATACCTGATAGTTTTTTTTCCATAATACCATTTAGTGTCCTAATGAGTATACAATATTGTCAATCTTTTTTTTTCTTCCGTTCACAGCTGTATGTGTTGAAATATGGGGCTGCCTTAGAGGGTGGAAAATTATTCGGTTTACTCATATTATATGCATGAAGGCAAGTAAAAGGCAAGTTGAATTGGACATCTAATCTAGGAAAACACAGACTCCGTTCTAGCTTATCTTTATTACGCTGAGTAGAAATAACAATAAGTTGAGGCAGAAATAGTAACCAATTTAAACAGTGACAATTACTCTTTCCATGGTTTGCCAAATTTGCCAGTGCTCATTTCCATTGCTGAATTCTCTAGATTTAAAATATTGCTAAGGATTGTTTCAAATATCTAAGATATGTCCAGTTATTATGATGGAGATAAAAATGACTCGTATTTTATTCATTATTTCAATTTAATATCAGGAGGTGAGAATAGTTCAGTAAAGGTCTGGCTACACCAAACTACCCATAAAAATGGTTAATACAAAGAACTAAGTAACATTTTGGAAACCAGATACCTACTCTAATTTAGACAGCCCCAGAAAGTTACCTAACCCTCTCACCGGCAGGAAGCGGCGCCTAACTATTATATGTGGTGTAGTCACAGAGAGCTGTCACCAGGTGTAGGGGAAGACAGACCAAGTAGGCTGCCACCAGAGTTACTACTGCTATATTTCCAAGCTGTTTGTAGCTTCTTCCCAACCCAATCCCTGATGTCTTAATTCAGTTCTTAGGTTAGGCTAGATAAAAGATCAAGCAGCACGGCAGTAACTAAAGTACAAGCCTAAGCTGGTCGTATATATAGCAAACCAGCCTGAGCATGCTCACTAAAGGATGATACAGTAAACAGGCTGAGGTTGTGAGAATGGAAAGTGTTCTGAATGAGATGTTATTGCTTGTGACAATACATTACTAGTGTATGTCATTAGCTAAGATGTTGTGTTCTGTTATGACATGTCCTGTCGATGTGGTGGGTTCACCACATTATATAGCTTGTCAAGTTTTCATCTGAAAACTTTTTCATAGTCTCATGGTCATGACTTAACCATATTATGTAGATAAACTGTTTTTTGCAACAAAATTCCCATCCCCTAGTGAAAAATCCTGTATGAATCCCTGCCAGGAGAGGCATGACTGTTAGCTGGGCAAAAGAAAAGTTTGTAGCTATGACCAAATTAGCGCCATATTCCTGGGAAACCTTTTAAGCATTAAAACTTACCGTCATGCATAATAAATAGCTGTTTTTCCTAACTGGAATATCAAGTTCCATTTCCTCTACAATATAGCCGCTCATTTACTACCTACAGTCTATAGTAGCTCTGAAGTTGAAAACTAGTAGTTCTCTGTCTTCGACAGTAGTACATGTGGAGCCAGAGATCTCTACAGTTATGCCCAAAAAACAGTGAACAGTTTTGTGTGCGTATGTATTCCGTGTATGTCTCAATTAGTGCACTCTGTATTGGTTAATAGGTGTTGAACTTTAGTGCTGCGTTGTAGTAATGTTCGTGTGCAAACCGTGTGCAAATTTGTGTGTTTAGTGTCGAGTGCAATCATAGTGTATTTATGTCAGTGTATTAGTCAGTTTAGTTGTTTTCTACTTTTGTTCTACGTGCATCATCATCTGTATTCTTACCACGGGCTGTTGACGCATAAAGGGTAGCTACTACAGGAGCATGGAACTTGGTGGCAGTATTCATACCAGAGGCAGAGACTTAGACGTAATAATCCAAGAATTCTCCTGAACCCCCACAGTATCTCCACGGTAGCTGTAGCTATCTCTATTCTAAAAATACATGTAATAGAACAACACGTTAGATGTGCTCAGGACAATGCAGCTAAGAAGCTTTAGTATTCAGCAGGAACCTTAGGGGTAGCTTTTGGGGTCAGAGTTTTAGCTTACTCCAAATTGAGGCAGGCAGTAAATTGAGACCTACAACAACATTGATTGTGAATCAAATGGACCACAAGCTGTGCAAAGGCTATTATTTAATGGCAACTCAAGCTTGTTTAACTTGAGGTTCAGATACAACTCCTTTTTGATGAACAGTCCTGATTATTTTTGTCAATATTACAGGAAGGATCAGTAGCCATACATTACAATAGAGACTAGCTCCTGACTGCTAGGACTATGTCTCTTTGGCACTACTGGATACAGTGTAAAAATAATTATCTGGACTATTTTTATCAATTTTATTTTATCCCATTCCTTTATCTTGTTTCTTTTCATCGCAGTTCTCTTGACGGAATTCATTATGATGACCAGTCAGGATCTTACTCAGCGGGAGGCAGAACTTCTGAAGGAATATCTCATGGCACTGAAACACTGTTGGACTAATAATTGACAGTATGTCACAAGAAATAAGTGCTTGTAAAGATTCTGCAGCACAGATTCTCGATGATTTTGGACTTAAGCTCTATCAAACATCACCTCAAATAAATCAACGCAGATATATCAATTACTGAACTTTTACAAAATGACATTCTTGCCCACATCAAAGAAGATCAAAGATTGAAGAAGAAGAATACCATTCTTACTGTCAGAAAATGCTAGCTACTCGCAAAGGGGCAGTTTCCACTTATACCAATGCTTCAGACCCTATTGGTTACATTCAAATGTGATTTTTCTCGAAAATTTGGTGATTCCTTCAATCCTACCATATTTGATATAAAGGATTACTTATCATCTCTTGAAAAAATGCAACGTGACCTATTATGTGAAGTTTGC
>WLWI01005160.1_pt1 | contig 10937 bp, 2 predicted proteins | sample 6701501 | NCBI WGS metagenome assembly WLWI01 (sample SAMN12718690, study PRJNA515312) | sponge metagenome | isolation source: marine sponge | host: Mycale hentscheli | place: New Zealand: South Island, Marlborough, Capsize Point | collected 2014-11-01
ATTAGAAGCGCGGGCGAAATTTTTTGACGTACGCATACATACCTACATATATATATATATATATCTGAAATCTCAATTGAACACGACTGATAGTCAGCTTCGCTCGCTTCGCTCGCTCGCTGAATAAATTAGAGAGTCAGCTTCGCTGAATAACTGGAGAGTGTCATGTCGTGTTTTGAACTGCAATGTGCACGTTGCCAAGAGTATTTATTGAAAGAGCCAGTACAATGTAGTTGTGGGGATCGATTGTGCCATCCTTGTTACACTTATTACCTATCCAGGTAAAGTTACTATTTAAATATTAATATCCTATGTAATTTGCTTACTATTCTTTTCCAAAGTAACAATTCGGTTTTCAAATGTTGCAAATGCAACATCGAAGTCCGACTGGATGAATGTTTTAAGGATAGAGCTGTTGCAATGAAGCTGAAGAATGCTACACTGACATGTAACAATTCAGGATGCTCCTGGATAGGCAGTGGTGAAGAATATTTAGTGAGTTAAAAATGATTTGGCAGAAATAATCTTCTCTGAAATGTTACAGGCACATTGTAGCTTTCAAGGAGTGCCTATAAACAAATGCTTATAGAGTGTATGCTTCATGCTATTACTGTAACATTTAATAATATTATTAACGTTATTTTTATTATTTAGGATCATTTACATTGTTGTGGCATAGTTGTCCAGTGCAAGTATGGATGCTTGAGGAAGAAGACTGCAATTCACCTGCCTGTAACTAATCATGAAGCAGAATGTCCACATGAACTTCCACAGCGTCAAGTGTACCGAACAACAGTACAAAATTTTCGGGTAAAAAACTTTTGTTCTGTTTTTATTTGGTATGACAAGAATTAATTTGTCTTGTCTTGGTATAGGTGGATACACGTTTGAGAGAGGGAATTTGTCCACATGAAGTGTGTACTCCTAAAGAAGTAAGATGTCAATACATGGGTCCTGCTAGAGATATGGAAAATCATTTCTATTCCTCACTGCACGATGATCTACAAATATCCAGCACACTAGTGGAGATGCCATCAGAACAATTATCTGAGGTGAGATCTGACATAGGAATATTGGAGATGCAGCCGGTAGCCACTGTTGCGGGTAAAGCAGAGAATGCCATTCAGAACTTACAGGAAGGATTTTCTGAGTTGGCTCTCATGGTACAGACTCTACAAGCTACAAGTTATAATGGCAACTTCATCTGGAAGATACCAGAGGTTCAACGTCGCAGACACGAGGCCAAGATAGGCAACACTATTTCCCTGTACTCTGCTCCCTTCTACACTAGCAGGCAGGGCTACAAGGCATGTCTGAGACTGTACATGAATGGAGATGGCTGCGGCAAGAACACTCACCTGTCTTTCTTTGTGACCATCATGAAAGGAGAATACGATGCTCTTCTGCAGTGGCCCTTCAGACACACAGTGACTCTGACACTGTTAGACCAAGATGGAGTCAAGAACATATCTCAGGCCTTCCAACCAGAACCTACTTCATCATCCTTCCAGAGGCCCAGGAATGAGATGAACATAGCCTCAGGCTGTCCAATGTTTGCTCCACTCTCAATCCTAAACAACTCCTCTTATGTGAAGGAAGACACAATATTTCTGAAGTGTGATACTACTAGAATTCAATTATTATAAATATACACACACATTATTGTTGCATCACAGCATTATCTGGTAAAGCACTTTTTGCTATATTTTATGATTACAACTTTAACATGTTTTCAATAATATAGCATGTCCACAGATATCAAGAGATCCATACCTACTGATTATGTGCACTTGACAAAGTAAGATTTCAGAAGTATCACACTCATTATTAGCTACTTGCTGAGACAAGTATCAATGAGGAAAATTTATAGTTTTATCATAACTGTCTCTTATCAGAGTTTATAGTAAAGTGTCGGCACAATACTTATCGAGCAATTTTTCAACTGAACAGTCACGCAATGAATCCAATTATGTGGTGCCTGCAAATGGAACACATAAAACTGAAGTTCAGAAAACTATCCATAGCATATCCAATATCTGCATTGTGTCACTTAGAGATGTGATCAGGATCAAACTCAATAATCAAGTTTAGTATCATCAAAATATAATTTCAGTTACACTGTCATAGTCCCTTTAATAATTGTTAATACATTTGGCTGTAAATGTGGATCATAATAATCATAATTGTAATTCTACTAACTTTTTTCTGCAACCCTGAGAACACTATTGCATTTAAAAAATGTTGACATAAATAATATAAATTTATTGTAAAAGTACTTTTGACTTGATAACTTGAGCAATTGACTGTTGTGATATAATCTGAACATTCTCTTTTAAGTCCTTTGTCCCTCATATAGCTATATTTGATATAATTCATATATCTTTTTTCAGTTCATATGATGCAATGTAAATGTACTGTATACACATTATTTTCACATTACACCTGTCAAAGTCTCTGCCTCCACACACCAAGGACTCAATAACCTCACTTTACAATTCCACAGGCTTGTCTTCATATCACAGTCAAGTTCAGAAACCCAAGTAAAGTTAATAGAACAGACAAGACTAAAATAATAACGGCTTTGTTGGTATACTCTGAATAATTTTAGATACACATCATCCAGCATTGCCTGTTTGTGAGACGTTCATGGCTGATTTCATTCATGAATATGAACTCTTACACATATTCATGCATTCCAAACAAATTGTCTGATCATCATGAATATGATTAACATATATAATGCAGAGTCAGAGGCCTAAATAAAACATCACAATCTAATACAAAATTATCTTCTTCAAACTACATTTCAGTTTAACCAACTAGATCAGAGTAACATACTAATTGCAAGTTAAAATTACAAAAATAACTCTGGCCTTTCGTTTTTGTAGCTGAGCTTTTTGTCAAGAGAGTCTGGTAATTCAGATAGTCAGAGTGACTTATTTTGATACTACAGCAGTTACCACTACTCAAGAAATTGAGGTAAGAAAGTAAATGTTGTATTTGTTTGCTAAAATTAATGGTCATTATTTTGTTTTTGTTCACGTTTGCGATTCATGCAAGATTACTAAACAATATTGTGTCAGGTGACATGAGATATAACAAATCTAATCAATTTCCTTATAATGTATACGTAACATATTCATACAATTAAGTAGAATGCTATTGGCAAGCACTTAAGTAATGACTCACACAGACATCACACACTTGTTGGTAACATTATTTTGGTATTGACAATTATGACTACATTCATATAAATCATACCGATGACAAGCATGAAACGTAAATCTCTACTTTATCTTCCACATGAACAAGAACAAGAACTGAATGGGGACTGAACAAATCCATGATATGGGAGCAACACAGACATACACACAAAGACATGACTAATAGCTAATTTTTTACTTTTTACTTTTTTTTTACAAGATAGCTATCTATAGACAGAAATAAGTAGAGTAATATTAGATAACAATAGCTACAAGATATTGCTGAACTTAATGTTATGTGCATGCATCCACCCATAGGTAGCCCAGCCACCAGATAGAACGATGATTTTAAATGAGTCTTCCAAGGGTGTTTTTTATTGTGTTTGGCACTTCTTCTTCCCAACACCACGGCCAAAATAGAAAGTAAAAGACAGTTATTTAAAAAAGATTGCAATACTCAATTCTATTGGGTGTAGATGTTGCAAAACACTGGACAAATTAGTAAACTGAATTCACCTTGCTATCCCTCTAGATAAAGCCAGAGTGAAGCAGATAGCTACATCCTGAAAAATAACTACACGCTATTATGACACAATACATTACTCATCTTAGAATTCCTGTTTTTACATTGGCATCACATGATACTGTACAATCAAAGCATAGACCAATGAATAAGTAATGAATAATGTGTGAACAATGCTATCAGTTATTCATGAAATGAGGTATTGCCCATTTTATTATATACTTCCTTTGTGGTAGCTAGCATATAGATGAGCAGCAATTGGAGCTGTGATTTATACATAGCTACTGGCAGCTGGTAGATTAAATAATAATCCATTACAGCACATATTGTTTCATACAAAGTTATTGTTAATATAAGCTATAATATGATCACTAGTTATTGGTTATTATTGTTGCTGTTATTGTTTTTTTTTTGTTTGTTTTTTTTTATAATTGTAGATAGCTAGCTGTTATTGTTGATTGCTATAAAAATTCAGGTTGGGAGGGGGTGGGGGGTGAAGAGTATAGTAGTTAAATACATTGTGATTCTAAGTGTACACAAAAGTGACCCTTGCTACTGCTACTTAGCTAATTTCAATAATCACAATGTATTCTGTATTACATAATGCATATTTGAGTTAACTTTTCCAATTCATAATTTTCACATTCCAAAAAAAAATAGTAGCTACATTGTAAAAGTGAAGAGAGTTGTAAGCAAATCGTTTTATGATCCAATAAAAAGAATTTTGAGGTGACTAGCCTGGATTATTCAAAATTCTGAATTTCTGAAATTTATCTTGAGTCAACAAGTGCAATAAAGCTTCAGTTGTAATTGAAGGTCAGCAGTTTTATAACAAGATATCAGAGGTAAACTTTGCAGAGAGAGTGAAGCAGATGCAGCCAGAGGAATCACTATCTATATAACACAATACAATATTCATCAGACTTCCTGTCTTTACTAGGGCATCTGTGAGAGGCACTCCCACAAGAACAGAACAGTGTTTATTATTGTTGTGTCAGTTAGACAGGAATGTGTTTTGTGTAATAACAGAGAAGTGAGGCGTCAAAAATGTGTTCTATTTTTATGTCATGCATTTTTTAGACACTGGGCATGTGCTAAGTTTGATATACTGTGGCTGAGCGCATGTCCAGTTTTCAGTTGTAACCTTGCTTTAGTTGAAGTGTGTTCTTTGATTAAGTAAATTCCTTGGCCTAAGACTAATAGGTTGTAACTCTGGTGGCAGCTACTGCTAATCTGTCACTGATTAAGTTCAACACCATACCTAAGTTAACAGCATCATATGATGTACAATCAAAGCATAGACTAATGAATAGCCAATATGAATGGGCAACCTATACCTCTACATACACCTGCATGACATAGTAATGAATAATGTGTGAACAATGCTATCAGTTATTCATGAAAGAGGTATTGCCCTTTTTAATACACACATTTTTTATGTGATAGCTTACATATGATGAACAGTAGTTGGAGCTGTGATTCATATAGCTACTAGCAGCTAGGTGGAATATTTTATGATCCTAAGTCTTTAATGTGTATGTTTTATAGTATGTGTTCATATACCATAAGCTAAACCTTATGTATCAAGTTATCAAGAGTACAGAAAGCTTAGCTAAGTATTTATTAATATACAAGTCATGCAGTCTTAAAAAGGACAAATAATAATCCATTGTTCAAGGCACACATATTTCGTACAAAGTTATTGTTAAAACAGCCTACATGCAAGTTAAAATAATATTTGTTTTATAAGCTATAATATGATCTCCAGTAACTGTTTATTGCTGTTGCTGTCATTTTTTTGTTGCTATCATTGTAGATAGCTGGCTGATATTGTTGCTTGTTATAAAAATTCTGGGGGTTGGGGTAAAAGAGTAAAGTAGCTAAATACATTTAGCTAGACTTGAGTTACAGATGAAGATAGCTGACAAAGGATAGCATGAATGAGAGTTATACCAATTCATTATTCTATAGTTAAATGTAATGTATTGAGACATCACTGGCTGCACAGCAAGTTAGTTATAGTATGCTTTATTAGGAATAGCATGTTTGTTATTCTAAGATGTTATTTTGTCTATCCGGTGTACAAAAAGTATAATATTATTCATAGCAGGTCATGCAAACACTTTTTTCATTTTGTTATGATGACTAGATGATATCAAGGGTTCTTATGGGTAGATAATATCAAATACACTATTTTGCTTACTTAACTACTTAACTACTTAATTTTTGCTGGGTTAGCATAAAATAGACTAATGAATAAACTAATGAGTACATGGGCGAAGACTTCTCATTCATTCATGTAATAGCTAAGCTATTACCATCTAGTGCATAATACTTCCAAGAAGTCTAGAGGCTTTGGTGGACAACGCCCATGCATAATTTTGGTGTTAATTAGACTTCGGTTGCTAGGGCTAACAACTTTTTTTCTTACTGTTTGTAGGGCTATGGCTTGCAGCGGACCCTGAAGAGCACTGCTAGTGGACTAAATATAACGGAAATTGGCACTGTATTTTTTTCACTACAAGCTTCTGAACCCTCAAGTATAAAATCCAGAACTCCTCCGACAGTACCGCTATATCACAATAGTCACTATCATCATAAATAAATAAATCACATAATCAGTTGTTATCTGTTGTAATGAAGTTGGTACTTCTTGCATAGATATTTTCTATAAGAATAGCTACAAAATATTCAAATGTGCAGTCATTAGTGTAACTATTTATTTACCTGTCATAACTTGAAGATACTATGGCACACTGCTAGTCACAGATCTAGTGGAATACAAGATGAACAAAGTACTGATTCAACAAAGCTACAGAGCTACTGAGAAACAAAAAGCAAACAGCTGTACAGGGGCAGAGCCATGTGGTTAGGTTTATCATTGTGGGCGGGAAGCTTTAGAATTACCCCTGTAAGCTAAATTATTGCAAGCATCCGGTATTTTTGGTGCACACACGTTGCTTGACGCAGCACCTTTTAACTAAATGAACCCTTATTCCAAAGGAATCCCAAGTATTGAAAAACTTGAGAAGTAACACAAGTTAACCATTCTAAACCACATCCAAGGTTAAAACAAAATTTATCTTGTTGACAGCCACATTTTTGTTCAGAAAGGGTAAAAGTATATAAATAACGGAGAAACACATAATGTTAAAAACAAAATATTTTTTTTGGCTTTTTTATTGCAAAATTATTACAACACTTGTAACTTGCATTTTAGCTACTCATTTTCTTGGATATTTTGTACAAATGTAGCTCTACAAAATGTTGACTGATTGGCTAGCATGATTCTTATAAGCTAAACAATCCTGGCTAACATCATGATAGGAAATTCAAATAACCAACACTCTTGCTACCTTTTCATTCTGAGTTTTGCAGTTACATGAGCATTTGCAATTATCAACCAGGACCTTGCAGCGGGACACGGGAAAGGGTCACTGCAAGGAAAAATGCACCAAATAAAAGCCACTCTTATTCCACCATCAATCTGACTTTCTTTGTCAAAGACCTTAGCTGCACCATATTATATAATAAACAAATAAGTCATAAAATTTATTAATTTATAATAAATAAATAAATTATTGAGGACACCACCTTTGACTAAGTTTCACAAAGCAATCAAGGCATAAAATATCCCGGCATCCAATTCGTTTCTGACATTTAGCAAAAAGAAATCCACTGCAGTTGTCCATAAACAGCCTTGGTAATTAGATTTAACAAAAAAAATTACAAGGCTGTAGAGGTTAACAAACTAGTTATCAGCACATTATACACTAATTATTTATGATTGTGTTTTGATTGCCAATGGACACTTTTCATGCAGTGTACTGAAGTTTATTGTGAGGGACTGAATCAAAAGATTTGGCAAAATTAAGAAACATAATCACGTGTCACTTTGACTTCACACATTTGAAAACTGGAGTAAAATGACAGTATAAGAAGTTGATGAAAGTGGATCTATCCATTTCTGATAAAACCTAACTGTGTCTTTGAATATCTAGCTATAAAATCTATTTTAGAGTAGATTGTTAATTCAAGTAGCTAGTTTTTTTAAGAAAAATTACTTAGAAAGCAATAGCAGGGCCTTTTTAGTTGATTACTTCTGATACACTTCCTTTATTGTGAAGAGGAAATAATTTTTGTGTAGCTACGTTCCTGTCCGCTGGAATTATTAATGAAATGAGATTCTATAGCTAATGACGATAATGAGAATTGAAACTTAATTGCAAGTCACGGTGAATATGAATTGTAAAAATCTGGGCTAATGTAGTCATGTCCTGGAGATTTTTGGTCTAAAGAGTTCAGTATAATGAAAAAATATTACATGAAGAATAGCTACTGCATGATGCTTTGTTGCGACGAAGGTGCAGAATGTATCCTAATCATAATATGGAAAGGTTCGTCATACTTGAATCGAAGAAACGCCACCTATAGTAAGCTTGAATTTTGAAATTGAGTGGCCTCTAACTGGACTCTTTACCTACCACTCAGCTGGGAAGGAGTCTGGAGAAGGGCTTGTAAGTAGAGATTACATGTTCAAGAATCTGGACGTGCAGAAAAAAACTGCCTTGTTTTACCACAAAAGACTGATTCGGTGCATGAAAGATAACTATGGGTAGTTATTGTGTTTGAAAGTCTGATTGCTATTTGAGTGGTTAAATGGTAGTGCCGGTGCAAGTTGAAACCATTGGTAAGGCAGGAAACTTAAGCATTCATGCAGAATCTAGTAATGCTATTTTGATATAAACATAGCAAATAATATTCTGGATACTGTAACATATTAATTTTGTTTTAGCTAGCAGGTTGTAGACTAGGCTGTTAGCTAATATTTTGTTTAGATTGATGAACAATTAGCTATATATCAGTATTGCTTTGGTTTAGATATTCCAGACTTCTTAGTTTTAGTTATTCGTACTAAAAATATAATCTTGAAGGCTTAGTTTTCGTTTTTTCCCCCTAATTCTCCCTGAAAATTTGCTCATTGATAGCTAAGTATAACCAACTAAATTGTCAACTTGATATTGAAGAAATACTAGCTAAAAATTTGACTGTGTTGTGTCTCAAATTCTTCAATAATTAGACACATTAAAGAAAGTAGTTCATGTACTTTTCTTAAAAGTATGATATATAGCTAGTTTACAGAATGTTTACTTGATGGCAATATAAGTCTTCATTATTTTAATGATGACAGCCAATTCAAGGTGAATTGGTAAGAATAAAAATGCCTTAGTTGTCAGTTCAATCGAAATTACTGTATTCTAAAATATTTAGTTTTAGTTCCTTTATGTTATCTACAGCTTAGTTTTAGTTGTTGTTTTCTTACCAAATGTAAAATGCCACATAAACTAAAGGGTTTTGGTTTTAGTTATAGTTAGCTAACTAAAACATCACTACTATGCTAATTTAACAAAGTGATTCAGATAGTTTATAATATTATTATTATTAATACGTACAGTATGTTAATAATAATTTAGAAATAAGTAATAAATGCTGTAATGGATAGCTAAAGGAGTGCATCAGATTTTTCTAGACTGTTCTGTCATTTGAGAAACTCTTGCCACAAGTGTAAGCATCCAGTGAATATCCTTATTCACTTGTCATAAATTCCATTAGCTATTGATCATAATGATATGAAAAAGTTGTATTGTTAACCTCATGTATTGGCCATCTGTTAGGTGTACTCATGAATTAAAATCACTAGTTTAAAATGTTTTATATCAAATACAAGTTTAAACCACTCTATAGTGGCCATCATCAGTTGAATGGTACAAAAACTAGACAAGCTACAGGGTCTGATTGCTAAAATATAATATGAAACATGATTATTTGATTTGTCCTCAGGGCATCCATGTAGTCAAAGCATTGTGTATAGTTTCTGGAAGTGATCCCTTCTCCCTGTTCATTGTGTCTCTGGTTGTTCTTATGTACCAAAATTCAAGCAAGCACCTCTAGATCAAATTCTGTTGGCAGTCTATTACCTCCAGCTGTGGTGGAACATGCTATGAAAGGAAACCATCAAATTGATTGGACTAATGCCAAGGTAGTAGACTTCCAACAGAATTGTAGTGCATTTCCATTTGTGATATCAATTGTATCTGACAATCAATTGACCCTATATACCAAGATGGGTGGTCGAGCAGGAATGAATATTATAATTAGCAAGGTAAACTCAGTCATATACTTTACCATATGCCCATCACATGATTATCATTATTTTTATAGTTTGTTCTAGAATTTTCTAGTGCAAAATCTGAGACTATTTTTAGTACACTCTCACTAGAAATTTATGTACTAATATGGGATATGGGTAAAACATCATTTCATGAATAACTGTCTCCTTTAGATTAAACCTGGGTCCACCTTTCGAGGGAGGGCTGTCAAGGGGGGAACCATACTGATTCTGGTGGCGGGCAGCAGCTTAATTGCTGTCACCATTGTGTGAGCCTGAACTGAGGAACTCATGAGCTTCACTGAGGGAGGGCCCACAAAGGGCAATAGTTTGCATTAAATAATAATGAGTCAGTTCATCTATAAGCTGTTGATATGGAATTTAATCGTAACCATCTTAAAACACAAAAAAAAATCTATTATAATTAAGAACACAGAGTTTACATTGCATAGCATTAACACTAACATTTGAAATATCATTATTATTATAATCAGATGGCACGAATGGCAACTGAGAAACTGACTGACTGCACACACAAAACACGAAGTCTTATATGCACAGCCCGGACAACACAACAATGAACAACAGTCATGGGACCAATAGACACTTCTCATCATGACAAGATTACACACACACACACACAGGTGACATGACTATAAAATTTAACTAAGTCCCATAACCGAAAATTCATGTAACTGAATCCAAAAGAAGCACCACGCAAACACACATACATAAACATAATAATGTTCAATTAATAGTTACTGGAATGTGGGCGGCACCGCCAATTTAGTTGGGATGTCGTCCCACATCACCCCCCCCCCCTTCAGAAGAAGGGTCATCTCCCAAACCAGGCACATCACCAAAGTCCCAGCCACGACTGAGGAAATCGGCCACCAGATTGTCGTCCCCATGACAGTAGCTCAGCTTGAAGGAGAACTCCGACAACTTCAACGCCCAGTTCATCACCCGACAATTTCTCTGAGGGTGACTCATCAGACTGACCATTGGCTTGTGATCAGTGATAACCTTAAATGTACGTCCA
>WLWI01005161.1_pt1 | contig 10936 bp, 4 predicted proteins | sample 6701501 | NCBI WGS metagenome assembly WLWI01 (sample SAMN12718690, study PRJNA515312) | sponge metagenome | isolation source: marine sponge | host: Mycale hentscheli | place: New Zealand: South Island, Marlborough, Capsize Point | collected 2014-11-01
TTTTTTTCTCTTACAGGAAAGTATGAAGCAATAACAGAAAAAAACTGAAATATATACGAACAGACATGTGTCGGCATACTGATTACATGTCACTCAATCTGAGGTCACTAAGATTTTCACACTTAAATTGAGGTGTCAAGATTTTTAGGGAGCGTATATTTTTATTTCATTGTATGTACTGGTACATGTAACTGGCTGGGGTGAAGGTTGAGGTCAGGTAGTTTTACATTTCGCGCTGTTTCATTTTCCCTTCCAGTGCAATCTGAAGGTGTCGAGGGAAGTGAGAGCGAGAGCAATGATGGGGGCGGGGCCATGTCTGCAGCGCTGCAGTCCACCAGCCAACAGGCTCATAAACTCTTCGGGTTCATGAAGGAAGGAGCCGGGTCTCTCCTGAAGAACATCAAGGACTCTTCTAGCAAAGCCATTAGTGCCATGTCTTCGTGAGTGCTGTTATACATATGTGTGTGTTTCTTTGTGTGTGTGTGTGTGTGTGTGTGTGTGTGTGTGTGTGTGTGTGTGTGTGTGTGTGTGTGTGTGTGTGTGTGTGTGTGTGTGTATGTGTATGTGTCAGGGGTGTGGGAGGGGAAGGATAGAGAAAAGATGAGGAGGATTAGTGGATAGGTGCGTACTTTTGGCAACTATATAATGTATTTTTTTTGTTTTGTGTACATAATTTAGTGCCAGTCCTAGGAGAGGCGAGTTGGACATGACGTATATCACATCGCGAATATTGGGTGAGTACTGCACTGCCTGGTCTTTTACTTTGGAGGAAACTAGAATATATAAGCACGACATCTTACTCATGTGAAATATCTTAGAGGGTGAGGTGGATAGTACACTTAATTTAGATTATGTGTGACCTTGATTTTTGTGTTGCAAAGATTTTTTAGTCTTGTCTGCTATTACCACTCAAGGACTAATGTCATTATATGTCACACAGTAACTTACAGAAAAATTAAAATGCAACCACAATTAAGTATGTCTGATAATACTTGTTGCCGTAGATGTGGAGTGACTTTTAGAAGGAGAGAAAGAAACAGTAGCCAGGTGGTATTTAAGATGCATGTAACAGTTTTTTAGAATCAAGTATTGCATATGTACATCGTAGTTGCTTGACTTATGTGTTGCAAGGATTGTGATATGCAATTTAATAAGGAATTAATATTGACCTACCTTAATGGTTGTGTGTGTGTGTGTGTGATACAATGTATGTGTTCCTCCAGCCATGTCGTATCCTCATGAGGACCCGTTTCACACACACAACATCACTGAAGTCCGGACATTCCTGGATGAGAGACATCCTTCAGCCTACCTCATCTTCAACCTGACAGACAGCCACTATGATCCTGTCAAAGTTGGCAACCAGGTGAGAGAGAGAGCATAGAGAAAAGTATAAACATGCGTGTATGAAATAATAGATGTCTAACTTTCACACTACTGTACCTGTAAACAAATGAATAAAATATTGCAAAAAAACAACAACTGCAACGTTCTACTCCTAGGATCCTAGATTTGAAACTTTCTCATTTAAAGGGGTCCAGAGAAAATCAAAGGCAAATGTGAAAACATCTTAGTTGTTGCCCGAGAATCAAACCCAGGACCCTGGCTTTAGTCAACGAACTCTGTATTTTAGTGCTTTTATAATTATGGAGTCACTAGTTTACTGAATAGTAAACTAGAGTTAAGACAGTTTTTTTTATTCAACACATTAAACTGATAGGAATCATTGCCACGTTCTATCTTATAGTCACACCCACTGCTTCTGTCAGCACGTTATAATATGACAGAAGTTTCTTATCAGTTATTGAAGGCAAGTAGGGGATGGAGCAATTTACACTTATTGCAAAACTAAATTAGATGATTAGCAGTACTGGGTACAAAAAAACAACAACAACAAGAGTTGGCTGGTTAGAAATCTTCTGTTGACTCAAGCAAACTACAAAACAGGATAATGATATTTTTTGGATGAATTGCTTGTATACATGTACTGTGTGTATTTCTACACTCTGTTTGAATAATGTGATGGTCTCACGTATCTGAAAGAAATCACTTATTCTCACAACCTCTTACTGATAGAGAAGAAAGATGTAATATCAGCTGTTCTGTTAGCTGATCCAATTATCACTGCAACCTAACTGCATGTAAATATTACATAGCATTAACTGCACGTGCTATTACTTAACCTGGCGTGCATGTATATAGGTAACAAATATACGTTAGTGCCCGTGCTACTATTGTATAGGTGTATGACTTCCCATGGCCACACAGGAATGTGGTGCCAATGGAGAAGATGGTGGACTTGTGCAGAGGAATGGACTCCTGGCTCAGGGCAGAGAAGACCCATGTCATAGTTATTCACTGTCAGGTGTGTGTGTGTGTGCTTGTGTGTGTGTGTGCTTGTGTGTGTGTGTGTGCTTGCATGTGTGTGTGCTTGTGTGTGTGTGTGTGTGTGTGTGTGTGTGTGTGTGTGTGTATGTGTGTGTGCATATGTAACTACTCCCTGACTTTCATCTGTGTTGTGTATTGCATGTTACTGTATGTGTCTGTGTGTTATATTTTTCAGCTATACCAGTAATTCTTATTTGATGTTTAACTTGTGTACTACATAGGAGGTTATTAGAAATCATATTATAGATAATTTAATGATTAGTTGAATCAAACTTATAAACACCACAGTTATGTTTTATTATTGTTATTATTGTTATTATTATTATTATTGTTATTATTATTATTGTTATTGTTATTGTTGTTGTTGTATAGGATGGTATTAGTGTCACTCCTGTAGCCATAGTCTCTTATTTGCTGTTCCTTCGCGTGGTTTCCTCTCCGCTGGCGGCCCTCACCTTTGTGGCGCTAAAGAGACGTCCAGAGTCTCCAGTAGTTGTGGCCACACCCTCTCAACTCAGGTATGCAGTTTGTTTGTGCGGATGTATTTGGGAAGGAAATGAAACACTTGAGAATATAAGCGATGGATAGTAATGGCCACATACATGATGGGGTATGCGCGCAGTATACATGTGTGTGACCAGTTTATGGACAATCTGCCCAAATGCTGTGAATGATTTTTTTTTTCAGTATCTACCAGTGAAGCCTTAGGCCAAATTTAAGAAAAATAATGCAGACTATGTCCACATTGTACATGCTTACACTGTAATTTTTATGAGTTGTATCACATGTCTGATCTATTTGCACGGCAGAGTTTACTGTGGCATGTTTTGCTTACTTGAGTGAAATGTTTGTGTTAGTTTCATAGACATGAGTTGTACTTCGTAAGGCTCTACTATTCTAGTACTGATTCTGATATCATTTTTTAAAATCTGTCAGTGCAAGCTGCTAGGAATGTTTTACTACTTCAGTATACAGCGAACACTAGAGTCTAAACTGTGTTTGAAGGAGTCTACAGTACATGTAGGAGCCAAAAAAAGTTCCGACTTCTGTTCCGTAGAATGGCCATCGCACGATTAAAATTTGGGGAAAAGCTGTACGCTGTTTGGTAAAGTATGGTCGTTCCATTCGACTGCTATACCATTTTAATGTTTCCCGTATGCCTCACTCTAAGAAATATAAAAAAATTGTTTATGCAATAAACGGTTCCGATATTTGTTTACAGGCTCCCAAGGCGGAGCTTTTGGGTTCCAATTCTCAAGCTTTATTGACCAAGTTAGATTTTTGTACGAGTGTTTTGCACTCTCCCCGTAGCATTTAGCGGGTGACTTAAGGCCTTAGTTTGATGATTTAGTTATGGAAGAGTTGCTAACTAGAATATTGCAGTGAATCAACAGAAAAGCTTAACTTTTTTTTACTGTTGTAGTAAATGGTGTCGGCCGTTTAGTCAAAATGGTACAGAACACAACATTAAAAACTACGGTGAAAACATACCATTTTACAGCTGTACTACGGAACTGAATCTGGAGCTTTTTTTTTGGCGTCTACTGTGCATCATGGTTTATTATAATGGGAATCATTACCAAATCAAACATTATTGTTTGTACGCATAAAGAGCAATTAATTGACTTGGCGAGTTTGCTCACCACATGGGACTGGAGCGCACTAACTTAGTGTTAGCTTGCATAGCAATGTATATGTGTGTGTATGTTGGCATGCTGCATGTGTGTTCTACGGTTGTTTATGCAAGTTGTCATGTTTTCAATCCCCAGTGTAAAGCTAACATTTCAGAATTTTGTATTGTTTCAAAGAATTCCTGTGAAAATTAAAAGATATCTTTTCTCTTTTGTAGGAAATTTCATAGTAATTATGTACATTGTTTCGGAGGTTAGTTTATTTGAATATTTCATATATGTATAATGTGTGTGCATGTGTGTGTGATATAGGTACCTAGAGGCCATGGCTCGACTAGTGGGACAGACCCCATACAAGCCTCATTCTTGCAAGCTCACCATAACCATGCTCAGACTAACTTCTGTACCACTGTTCAATGCCATCAAGTGAGTTAAGCTATACATATACATACTGTATGTATGTATGTATGTATGTATGTATGTATATTTGTTTCAGTCATTCAGTTGAAAAATAACAGTAATATTTTCCGCTACTACTATTACTGGTGGTGTGCTTGAGCACAAATATCGAGTGAGCCGCCTAGTTAGGTAACATAAAACTGTAGTAGGAGAAAAAATAAAGTTCCAAATTACGTTCCGTAGAACGGCCGTCGCACGGTTAAAATACGGGGAGAAAATGGTATGCCGTGTGGTAAAAAAATGGCCGTTCTGTTCAACTGGCATTGCCGTTTTAATCTTTCTCGTTCACCGCATGCCTCACTCAAAGAAATTATAAAAAATCATTTATCCAATAAAACGTTCCGATTTTCTGTTTACAGGCTCCTTAGGCGGAAGTTCTCAGGTAAAAAAAATTGAAGCCGTTCTATTCGAAGTTGTCTTGTGGAGAATTGTTAGCTCAACTACTGCACAGTATCAATGTTTTCTCAATGTTAGGGCCTTCTCAGGCTTAGATTTATTACTACTGAAAGTCTATCAGTAGCTAACAGAAGATCTACGAAGTGCGGACCTCGTTATAGCTGTGTGCCAGTCGAAACTTTGGTCTGCAGCTTTATTAAAGCAAGTTAAATTTTTGTACGAGCTTTTTTGCACTATCCCCGTAGCGTTTAACGGGTGATACAAGGCCTTAACTTGCTGATATAGCTATGGAAGAGTTTCTAGCTAGAAAATATCAGTGGATCGACAGAAACACTTTTTTTTTACCGTTTTAGTATACGTTGTCAGCTATTCAGTCAAAACGGTATGGAACACAAGGGTAAAAACAATGTTAAAAAGACTACTGTTTTATGGCCGTACTATGGAACAGAATCTGGAACTTTATTTTGTGTCCTACTGTACAGTATTGTTACATAATTTATTTTAGCTAAGTTCATGCAAAACAGTATAATAGCAGTTGACCATTAATTTGAGCAAACAATACAGAATTACTCTCTAACCTTAGTAATAGTAAATTCTACAGCGAATTGAAACCTCAATTACCAGTAACTCTTGAACAAGCTCTCAGCTACAAAAAAAATATGTAATTTTAGCTAACAAATATTGAATTACATATACTTCAGCTTCCCGGAGTAGTGGTAGCTTCCTTAGTACATGTATTAATACTAAGCCATTCTAACTACCAGTGGCTCTTGACAACCACCAAGCGGCACTTAGCAGCACCAAAAAAAGGCGAGGGTTTGAAATTATGTCTGGTAAAGGGTTTTCAGTGCCATAGTAACCAGTTGCAGCAACTTCTTGTGACTTGAAAAAAAAAACAAGCGTTTTCACAGGAATTCTCTCACAATTTGGAGTTTGAGTTTAACTTTTCTAATTGGCGAGCGAGCGTAGCGAGCGAGACACTTACAGAGTTAACACAATTGAAAATCGGGGATGTTTGTTTATTTATTTATATATATGTTTGGACGTATGTATGTCATTTTGTACTTTGACCCTCCGTATTTTTGTGTTTGCTCCGCGTTCGACCCCGTCCCAAACTTCACTAAACAGAATCCTCCGGTTTAGCGACCATGGGAGCTCCATTTATATTCGAGTTAGTCGCTATTTGTCACAATTATAAGCCCTACTCAACAGCATTAACTTGTAAATTCATTGTCCACTAGACGAACCACTAAGGTAAGTCTTGCGTAGGTATGTTCAGTTGTGTGAAAGTATTGTGCGTTACAATTACTATTAAGAATGTCACAAAGAAAACTTTAAATAATGTGACTTGATTTTGTTGCTTCTTTTTCAATTCAAACAGTTGCGGGGAGCGGTTACTATGGCATTGAATCCCCTTTACCGCATACGTAATTTAAAAACTCGATTTTATTTTAGTAGCTTGAGTGTTAGTTGTTAAAATCAACCATTTAACAATAGTGTAGTTTAAGGCTCGCTCGCCATTTGTGCTCAAGCACACCACTAGTTAAATAGACATAAACAAACTTCCTAGATATAGCTACTGGGTTCATGTCTTCAAGGGTTTCTCACCTAGCTATACAGCCAGTTGAAAGGTCGCTAAAATTTTCAAGAGATTATACTAGCTGTTTTATTGGCGAGCGAGCGTAGCGAGCGAGACACTTACAGGGGTAACACAATTTGAAAATCGGGGATGTTTGTTTGGACGTACGTATGTCATTTTGTACTTTGACCTTCTCATATTTTTGTGTTAGCTCGTTGTTCGACCCTATCCCAAACTTCACTAAACGGAATCCTCAGGTTTAGCGATCATTACCCGTAATCTGTCACAGTTATAAGCCCTACTAAACTGTATTTGCTTGAAAATTCTTTGTCCACTAGAGTAGTAACTATGAAGCTAAGCCTTGTGTAGGTATGTTCAGTTGTGTGAAAGTATTGTACCAAACGTAAATAATGCTACTTGTTTTTGTTGCTTTTTTTTTTTTTTTCAATTCTAACTGTTGCAGGGAATGGTTACTATGGCATTGAATCCCCTTTACCTTATACACGTAATTTAAACTTGACTTTTTCTTAGTAGCTTGATTGTTGAAGTTAAAATTAATCGTTTAACAATAGTGTAGTTTTAGGCTCGCTCGCCATTTGTGCTCAAGCACATCACTAGTTTTTATTTGCAAGTGGTAATTGGGCGAGCGAGCGTAGCGAGCGAGACACTTACTGGGGTAACACAATTGAAAATCGGGGATGTTTGTGTATTTGTATATATGGACGTACATATGTCATTTTGTACTTTGACCCTCCGTATTTTTGTGTTCGCTCCGTGTTCGACCCTGTCCCAAACTTCACTAAACAGAATCCTCCGGTTTAGCGACCATTACCCGTATCACCTTAGAAATTGAATTGTCTACCGCTTCGAATTGTTTTGCGGGTGCAGTTAAAACTCAAAAACTTATGGGAGCTCCATTTCTATTCGAGTTAGTGGCAGTGGTAAGTTAATACGCTAAGCCCTACTCAACAGCATTTACTTGAAAATTCATTGTCCACTAGACGAACCACCAAGGTAAGTCTTGCGTAGGTATGTTCAGTTGTGTGCAAGTATTGTGCGTTACAACTACTATTAAGAATATCACAAAGAAAACTTTAAATAACGTGACTTGATTTTGTTGTTTCTTTTTCAATTCAAACAGTTGCGGGGAGCGGTTACTATGGCATTGAAACCCCTTTACCGCATACGTAATTTAAAAACTCGATTTTATTTTAGTAGCTTGAGTGTTAGTTGTTAAAATCAATCATTTAACAATAGTGTAGTTTAAGGTTCGCTCGCCATTTGTGCTCAAGCACACCACTAGTAATGTTCAGGGGAATCTTGATATAGCTTAGTTAATCGGAAGTTTTGCGTGCAAGCCTGAGCGAACGCTGATCACTTCGTCCTGGCGTACAGTTAGCTACTGCAATCTTCATTATTCAACTTAGCTATTTCTAATTGAAATAATAGGAGAATAATAAGAAAATTATGGAATAATATATTATTCTTTTAGAAGACATGCTTTGCAGAAGATAAATAAAGTTTAATAAGAAACCTTACCAGACATTTGCAGTGGTGTAGGAAGGGGGGGGGGGGGGGTGGGGGGGGGGGGGGGGGGGGGGGGGGGGGGTGGCGGGGGGGGGTTAACCCCCCCCCCCCCCCCACAATTTTGAGGCGGAATCTAACGAAGTGATTTCTCCCATGAACACTTTTAAACCACAAAAAACAACAACATGCCCTTTGGAGCCCACCTTTACCGAAACATCCTCCTACACTGCGATTGGGGATGTGGATTGAAGGGAAGAGTTCAATAATATTAATATACTCAGCAGTGGATTTCCCTTCAACTTCATATTTGGTTGATACAATTTCTCATCAATTTTGATGTGGTTGAGTTGCATTTAGCATGATCTCCAGATCTGATGACTTGCTGACTCTGAGCCTGAGTTGGTAGCACTCCCAGTATTTCAAACTTTTCCCATTTTGGAGTACAATAACTGAGTGGCCAACATTATAAACCCAGCTGCTTTAATCAAACATTATAAACCCAGCTGCTTTAATCAAACAATAGAGACCTACCTTATGACCACATAATATGTCTATGTTCTTCTGTGGTATAACAAAGGAAAATCACACTATTGTTTTTCTTTTATAATTATGGGTTATATGGATTGATTATTCCATTCAAAACTGACTAGAATTATTCCAGTATGCAGCCTCATGTCTATTATTCCAGAAAAAAAATGCTAACATTATCTGGCAGTGCATATTGACTACAGAACACAGTTGGTATTTACATAGGGAAAATCAGTTTTCTTTGGTTTCTTAGATAAAGAGAGAAGAATTGATGATCCTGAAACAATTAGAGCACTTTTATGGTGCTATTTTGATGCATATTCATAGAGACAATGCAGATAACACTGAACTGACAAACATTGTTAAGGAATTCACAGGAAAATATAAAAACATTAAATTTAAAAACAAATTAATAGAAACTTTTACATCATAATTTTCCATACAATATTCACTATGACTTGATTCAGTTAATATTTGTAAAATATAAAAATGGTTTTCATGTGAGTAAATCTACTTACTACTACTGTTACTGCTACTACTACTACTACTGCTATTACTATTACTACTACTCTACTGCTACTACTACTACTACTACTCTACTGCTACTACTACTACTACTACTCTACTGCTACTACTACTACTACTACTACTACTACTACTACTACTACTTACTGATTGATTTTTTTTGTTTGATCAAAGAATATACAATTAGCTGTGCTGCTCTAGTTGTGACCCAGAGGTGACTAGCTCAATGGCTGGTGGAGAAGCTGACCTGAATGTGTGGCCAACACTAGAGTGTGATTGTGGTGCACTAGATTGGTGATCTTTAGCATATAGAAAGTGATGAAGCATTGTAACCATGCCATGGTGAAGCTATATTGTTGATTAGATTTTTCTGTGAGTTTTGAGGGGAATCTTGACTGACTTCAGCTCCCATTCCCTCTACGGCTGATACTGTTAAGTCTGGTGCGGTACCAGTAAGAAAATCTATAACTAACACTGAACATAAGAAAACACTTCGTAATTTTTTTTTGTTTTGAAATGTTTGTTGTTGTTTTTTCCTTCAAGTCTTAAATAGTGGCTAGAGGTTAGTTTGACATTTAAAACCCTTTATTTAAACTTCAGTAGTAAGTCAGAGCAAATGGTCCTCCAAGCAGTATGAGTGACTACATCGTGTTAAGATACAATGCACTACTGGAAATTTTTTTTTGAAACACAGTTGTTTATAATAGTGAACTATAAGCTAGTTCAATGGCTACATGTATATTTCTAGAAGTATCATTTGATGGACAGGTGGCTAAATTTGATGAACTAAATCAATCTTTTCTTTCTTTATTGTGGTCCCGAGAATTGGTTTTGGGAACAAATTCATTATTTTGAAGTAGCAAGAGTAAGGAACAACCATGTAATAAATTTTATCCTTTGGGTTATGAATAGGCTATTTATAAATCCCACCTGTACTATCAAGATCATATGCAAAATACTTCCATTGTTTCCTTTCTTCTACTCCTTTTCAATTCAAAAATACATTTTAACTGCTATTGTCCTTCAATGAATTGTTGTTTTAGGCTACTAATGGAGAGTGAGCCATAGTTCTCACTCATGAAGTTGGGAAGGAACTATTACAAGTGTTTTTGTGAAGTTTTTGTCTCATATTCTTTTTCTGATTTGTAATGAAAGCACCAAGATTAAAATAGAAAATGCTGATATGCACTTTTTTTTAGAAAGGATTCAAATCTACAACTATGAGACACTAATAATAACCAGAATTATATGTATAGCTAATATAGAAAAAAAAGCCCATCAGATCCTTATAACCAGTAATACCACAACAAACTTGCAGAGAACATCGGTGAAAATTTATTGATTCTGAAATGGTCTCTAAAGAGGCTGAAAATGGTCTCTCAAAAACAACAATACATGTTTTGCTTTCAGAAGAAACATTTTGATACTGAAAGTAAGCGTGAAAATAATCACTTTTAGTCTATATAAGTAACCATTTGGTACAATTGTCTTGCAATGAGTTAGGGAAAGCATACTATGAAAATGTATGTGTCAGTTTTACACTTGCTTTCACTCTCTCTCATCAGTGGAAGGCCGTATTTGAGATGTGAAAATATGACTCCAGAACATTAAGATAACCAAATCCAGCATCACATCTCCAATAGCTCTGTATGGTGTCCACCATGGGATTATTACTCTTCAAGCTGTCAACATGTCCCTAATGATGCCTTAATTAGTCATGGAGAAGAGTTTGTCAAGACAAGTTTTATTCTTGATTGCTATTGTGCCACCTATGACAATAACAAAGAACTTGTAGAAGTAGGCCAGTGTCCATATAATTGTGCCAGGTATAGAGAGAACAAATTGGTAGATGTTATTTACCAACCCATGCCTCCAAACATGTCTGAATGGAATAGCTACATGT
>WLWI01005164.1_pt1 | contig 10934 bp, 17 predicted proteins | sample 6701501 | NCBI WGS metagenome assembly WLWI01 (sample SAMN12718690, study PRJNA515312) | sponge metagenome | isolation source: marine sponge | host: Mycale hentscheli | place: New Zealand: South Island, Marlborough, Capsize Point | collected 2014-11-01
CACCTCAGGGTTTAATTCAAATTAGAACAAGAAATACATATAGACTAAACTTTCAAATAACCATCAGTCTTTAGAGTTATTATTTATCCTTGGCTTTGCCAGTTTCAGCATCTTCATTCTGACTCTTTTTTTCATTTTTGTCAGCTGCACTTTGAGCTCTGCCTGCCCAATCTCCTTTTTCAAACTTGCCATCGTTCTTCTTGCCTTCAGCACGCATTATTCTAGCTTTAGCATCAGCATCCATTGGTGTTTTCTTTTCACCTTTGTCCATCTGTGTATAGAATATAATTAATATATAAGATAACTTAAAAACAAAAAGTAAATCCACTTCTGTTACGTTTGAAAGTATAAAAGATGAGCTACTTGATGGTATGAAGCCTAACAACTTGAGGGATCAAACCACAGATATACTACTCAATGGGATTGGTACTACTCAATGGGATCAGCCCAGTTTATATAGTACCAGTGGGATTTTGAATATAATCTTCCAGTTACTGATGAATTTTATTGCACCCATCAAAAACCTGCCAATCTCCAGAAATATGAATTATGGTTAGGGAATAGCATTGCTCAGAACTATAAGTATATTCAAGTGTCAAGGGACACATCTGTGGGCCTGGCTAGGGTTGTTGTCACAGACTCTGTCAGCACTCCTTCCAGCTGCTTGATACAGCAAGTATATCATCAATGTACACTCTTGCGAAATCAAAATGCCCCACCAGCACCAGTCTCTGAAAGACAGATGGGGCATTCGTCAGCCCAAAAGGCATACGCCTGAACCTAAACTTGCCAAAAGGGCACACAAAACACATCTTATCCCTATCCTCCACAGCTACTTCCACCTGGTGAAACTCCTTCGACAAATCCACCTTTGACAACACCTTTCCTTTTCCCACCATCTCAATCATTTCTTCAAACCCTGGTATGTAGTAAGGCTCTTTCACTGTTAGATAGTTCAGTCGCCTGTAGTCTACACATAACCTCACTCCCCCATCCTGCTTCCTCACCAGCCAAGGGTGACGCCCACGGCCCATCACATCTTTCAATCACCCCACACATCTCCAAACTTCCCAATTCTTTTCTCACTTCCTCCCTCAGTCCCAATGGCACAGAGTAAGGGGCCTGCCTAAAAAAGGTGGGTTGTCCCCAGTCTCAATCTTCATAACCACCTTTGTAGTGTTTCCCGGCACATCCGAAAACACCTCCCTATACCTACCCAACAACTCATCCAACTCCTTTCCATCAAAACCCTCACACACACACCGCTTAACTTATTCCTCTCTTCTTCTATCTCATCCACCACCACATCCAACATTGCAATACTTCCCCTCTCAGTTCACATGCACCACTTTACTATGCTTCACCTTACCCTCTCTGCTAATCCTATAATTAACATCACCAATCCTTTCCAAAACCATGTACACCCCCTCCCAAGAGTCAGCTAGCTTGCAACTGAGCCCTGGGATCCAATACAACACTTTCTGCCCAACCACAAACTCCCTCAACCTAGCACCTCTGTTCATTAGTCCCAATCTACTTCCTTTCCCCTTCACCGTCTTCAGCTCAGCACAATCTCTCATCACTTCCAACCTCTCTGCCATATTCCTCACCCAATCACACACTCCCAGCTCTTTGCTTTCAACCTCATACAATCCATAGTACAATGCCTCAAGTGGGGTCCGTACCCGAAACCGTACACAAGGTCAAAAGGGCTAAACCCTGTGTCCGCATGTGGCATCTGCCTAAGTACAAATAAAACGTAGTTAATTTGACCAACCCAATTAAGACCAGATGCACTGCACTTTCCCTAGTATGGACTTAAAAGTGCCGTGCATACGCTCTACCGCTCTACGCACCATTCGTTTGAGGATGGTACGGGGAGGTCTGCACTCTCTCAACACCTGTCAGACTGCACAGTTCCTTGACCAACCTGGAACAGAACTGGCTGCCTTGATCAGTCAGCATCCTCTCCGGGATTGAAGTCCTTGCAAAGGTTGACCAAAGCCCTTCTGCTACTGACCTGGCTGATAGATCTAAGTGGCACAGCCTCAGGCCACCTTGTAGCTAAGCATACATAAGTCAGTAGGTACCGAAATCCCCCTTTACTCTTTGGTAACGGCCCCACAATATCTACTGCTATGTCCTCAAACGGCTCACTCAGTAATGGCCTCTCCACCACTGGAGCCTTCCTGGGCTATGTTTGCTTTTTTCTCTGGCATACATCACATCCTCTCACACGAGCATTTATTTCCTTGTGCATTCCAGGCCAAATAAAGTGCTTCCCCACCATAGCTGACACCTTATCTGAGCCTAAGTGGCCACTCCCCTCATGCGCCACAGTTAATATCTTGCTCCTAAAACTCCTTGGTATTACTAAAACATCCCTGAACTCGTCCCAAGCAACATACAGAGATTTCACCAATGCACCATTCTTCCAAGAAAAACCTCTATCCTTCCTTTCCCCCAGTTCCCTCCATTCCTTCAGACTATCATCTTCTTTCACTGCCTCCCTAAACCATTCTCCATCATTTCCACCCCTCACTGGTCCAATACTTCCTGCAAATTCTATCAACTCATCATCCTTTCCCCCACTGGGTACTCGGCCCTCTAAAGCTCACCACTGCCGTTGTCATCATCCTCACATCCATCCACTTCTTCCGAAGCCTCCATACTCAACTCCTCCTCCATGTTCACTGAAGCATCCTGCTCATCATCCCCCACATCTTATAACGCCTCCTCTTCCAACACACCCCACACATTCTCACCACCACCATCATTAATTACATCACCATTAACACCTTCACCTTGACCATTGCCAACCACAGACTCTAATCCTCTTTCAGTCTCTGCCCTGGCCTGACTTCTTGTTAATACATTCACCTTCCCATGCTTGACCATCTTTACAAAGGCCATCACTTCCTCCTCTACTCCCAAATCAAGGGGAAGGATGCATGCACTCTGATGTCTCACACCTGCTGTCATCAATTAACACTTCCCTTTCTAACTCCAAACCAGCCACCTCAAAAGTTGCCTCAGTGCACTTGTGCAGCACCATGTGACCATGCACCCCAGCAATATATTTCTCTCCACAGTCCACTGCACCTTCTGGTACCAAAGCCCTAGGCACCAACCCAAAAAATCAGCCCCTGTATCAACCAAAATCCTAGTCTCCACTCCATTCACCTTACCCAACACCACATTCTTCTTCTCTACACTCCCTGGCACTGCCGTACTCAAGGATGCAAGTCTCCCACTCCCAGGCTCCTTCTTCACTGTACTTCACACCTTCTTCTGGGGGAGTTGGGATTCTTGTGCCTTCTTTGTGGCAGGTGAAACAGGTAGGCGGCCTAACTCTGGGGGCGGGACCAGTTACCCTGTCAACATTGGGACTTCTGGCCCCACCCTCCTTACAATCAACTGCCCTGTGCTCTACTTCACCACAATTGAAACAGGTCAGCACTGGCCTGCTGCCACTACCACTGTCCCTTACCAACCTTCCAGATCTCACACCTTCACTAACGCCACTACTACCCATCATCTTGTAAAAATTCCCCTTCTGCCTGCCCGACACCCAGTCGCACCAACACTCCCTCAAATCCCTAAGATTATTGGTGCTCCTGTTCTCCATAAAGATCCTGCCTCCACTGGGAATGACCTGCCGGGTAATTGCCATTGCCAAGGCAAAAGTACACTCCTCCACAGTTTTGGCCCCCTGAAACAGCCCCTTGCACAACCTGCTGATTACATCTACAATCTCATCCCCACTCTTCGGCTTCAATGCCAGTCAAACCAAATATCTTTATGTCCATAGGTTATTGTTGTCTCGCCTACTGCCTTCAACAATGCAACTCATTACCACGTACACACAACTTCTCACTTAGCCTGGAGTACAACTTCTCCACCCACTCACCAGCATCAGTCTCACACTCCCTCATTATCCTTTCAAACTTTCCAAATACAGGCCCAAATCCACAGACTCCTTAACCACACCCAAACCTAACAGTTTCTCCTTCTGCCTTCTTTCTTCTCTCGCTTCTTTTCATCCTCTTCCCTTCTTTCCTTCCTGTCCTCTTCCTCTGCCGCACGCCTCTCATTCTCCTCCTCCTTCCGCCTCTCAGCTCTATCCCTGTCCACCTCATTCATTTGCCTGAACATTTCCCTCAATTCTAACCTCCTTGCTTCCTCATCAGCTCTCCTAAACTCCGCCTCTACCCTCCTTCTCAACTCTTCTTCCTTCCTCCTCTCATCCTCCAGCTTCCTTCTTTCCTCATCCCTCTCAGCCATTAACCTCACCACTTCTACTATGTCCGTAACTTCCTTTTCCTTCCCAGCCATCCCTGCTTCTTCCTCAACCAATTCCACCTCACCACTACAGTTATCTTATTCCCCACTCACGGGTACCTCTGTCACCCAAGCAGTTACCTCTTCTGACCCTTCACTTCCTACAACCTCACCCTCCTGCTGACTTACAAGTTGCTCTCCCAGTCTGATGTTGTACGACTTAGGTTCAAGCACTGGCTTCCTAGATGGCTTGTAAGCAAAGTCCTTTACAGTTCCTACTGGCTTCTTACTGGCCCTCTTTCTCCCCGTTTCCTCTGGTCTGGTTTCCAGCATGGGCGGAGAATGGCTTCACCGTCCAACAGAGACCTACAGAGAGAAAAAAATTCAAAAAAATAAGATACACCACAACACAGCACTACACAATTGTTCAGTTCAGTTCGACTCGTTCGATAGGTGTCCGATGTCCGGGACCGTAGGTAGGAACCTCCACTAACGCTGTCGCAATCAGGAAGATCCCACCGCTGCCACCAAATGTGGGCCTGGCTAGGGTTGTTGTCACAGACTCTGTCAGCACTCACACTGGAGACAGCAAGTAGTTGCTGCCACCAGAATCTGTCCTCTTTTATACTGCCTAAGGCACACCTTTACCCACCCTAAGGCTAGGTTTAAAGCAGATTAAATGACTTCAATAAAGAGGAGAATGTACACACACCGTGATGAGTGACATGATAACAGACTAAAAAAATGAAACACTATACATTAAATACTTGCACAGAAGCTGCAAACATCCGGTCATGAAACTGGCACAACATAAAAATAATTAAGTCTATAATTGGACACCATACATTGGGTGCAGCTGCACGCACTGACCACAAAAAATAATACAACATAATTATACCACACAAACAAGTCGGGTACAATCCACACATTCACGAAAAAAAACTCTAATGATTCCTTCAACCACTGAGCCTTTGATCACAAGATAGGCTAGTGGGGAAGTGATAAAATTGGCTGCCTTTAGTTGTTTTAAAAAAGGTGTTTATTTATTTATTATTTTTATGTATTTGCTTCTTATTCATGTAACCCCTGGGGGGAAATATATAGGCAGTAATTAAATACTTTGTACCAACAGTTTACTAACTTTCTACTCCTACAGTATAATGTTTTGTTTTTCCAACTATTTAGCAGTTATTGTATAGTAGTCACTGCTCACTCTCCGAGGATAATTTGAAATCATAATCTACTTGGTTAGATTTAAGTGCTAATCAAAACATACTATTACTATATATATGAGGATGCTCTACTATTACTTAAAATAACTTGATATAAAAAACACAAAAACAATAACAATGACAATAACAAGACAAATTAAAGGAGCTGCGGAGTTGTTTGGGCTATAATTCACGCCTCCAGCACGTTTCATCTTGTTGGCATTTCTATCAGCTGCACTCTGTGCTCTGGCTGGCCAGCTTCCTTTTTCATAGTACCCTCCATTCTTCTTGGCTTCACTGGACATTATTCTAGATTTAGCTGGGCCATCCATAAGAGTTTTCTTTTTAGAACTCATCTGTATATATATATATGTATGTATGGAGGTCAATTCCTTCTCTGCATAAGGTGCCTGCAAGATTAGAATCTTACCTTTTTTAACTTCCTTTCACTTTATATCAGCTTAAACAGAGGTTTGAAAACAACAACAACAACTAAGGATGACTGAATGTACAAGTATATCTACAATAGCTAATAGTATTTTAACTCCACCCTTAAAAACATTTGCTGGCAGGGCTGTGGAAAGGGAAACCCCCTGGGCCTCACCCTGAAATGAATCAATGATCACAGAAACAACATTTACTTCCCACATGAGTAGTGATTGTGGTGTAATAGCCATTTCCCACATTATATGAACAGAACATTCACTGTCATCTTTGTTCTCATGGTGTGTGTATTGTGTGACTAAGTGTATGTTTGTGTGTGAGTATATGTGCAGCCTGAACTGCAAGCAATAGCCTGCTACTAAGTGTTAATTAACTATGTATGATGTCATGATCATGAGCTGGGCATGTGCAGGTCCTTTATATTGTGGCCAACCATGTGCTTAGCCCCAGTCTGACTTGTCACGAAATTATCAACTTAACCTTTGTCAAACCTTAGCATCTGTAAAAGGGGCACTGTTTGGCCTCAGGCCTTGCTAGAGGGGTTGTTGATAAGCTGTGTCAGCTGCAGACTCTGGTGGCAGCAACCTTTGGCTGTCTCTGCCTAGCTACACCTACCACAGTGATACTAAAATAGGTGACAGCAAGAAATATATTTATAGATTAGAAATGCTCACTAGAAACTCATCCCGATGGATCTCGTTCGCACTGACTACTGCAGTTCGGAAAGGCAGCCCGAGTTGTAAGCCAGTGAGGGGACCTAATAGGAAGGACTTTGCTGCCCTTGTCGTCTGCCCGGTACAAGGCTCGCTGTCGAGATGGCAACCTTGTGCCAGTAACTTTCGTGGATGTTGGATTATCGAGTGGAGAACTCTATGTTAGTTAAGGTCCTAATAATCGGCTAGCTGGACTGGGTCGGTATTTACAACTTCACTGGTTCGATAATTTCAAAACTAGGAACAATAACTGAGAACTAAAATGAAAGAATACAATACTTATAACAACGGTTGGCATGGGCGTGAACCGTGACTGGCCGCGAGCAGTCAGCGAGGCTTTACAAAAATAAAGTGCTTGCGTAGTATAGTTTCTTCTGAATGTTCGTTGAGGTGCCGTTAGGTCCGCACATCCTCGGGGGGCAAGGAAGCCAGAGCCACTGGTGGCAATGCTTTGTGAGTCGGTATTGGAATCTGAAGTTTTCAACAGCAGAGTTAATCTTTGTACGGCTCGTCGAAGTGTACTGTTGCCATCAAAAACATCAACAACTCAAACTAATCCATCTGGTCCAGGGTATGTTTGTGTCACTACAGCAATAGGTACATCACGGCGATGACTTAAAGTCAATTCTCGAACTCCAACTGTCTCCTACTTGGAGATTAGATATACGTCTCTTCCATTTGCTTCTTACGTGGTGAAGTTTCAATTATTCATCCTTCCACTTTGACCAAATGCTTACAGGGAGTCTCTTAGCTAATTAGGTTCCATCAACGCAATCCAGTAATATTACCATCAAGGTCTTGCACTGGAGTTAGGGCAGTTAGTAGTAGACGTCCAAGAAGAAAATGTCCAGGAGTTAATGCTGATGAGCCATCCTCTTGGTGTGCTTCAAACTGAGCCATTGGTCTGGAATTAAGAGTAGCTTCAATGTCAGTTAGAATAGTGGCAAAGTCTTCAAAATATAATTTTTGATCACCAATTATTCTGATAAGAATTCTCTTCATCTCTCTCACTCCAGCTTCCCAAAGTTTCAATGAGGAGATTGAACGGCTATGAAATGCCATTTAATGTGCCTTGGTTAAGAGTATTCTTTAATCATCTGTTAGGCTTTCTTGGAAGTGACCATTGCTTGCAGTTCACGTTGTGCACCCCCCGATAAAGTTTCATCCAATGTCACTATAGACATTGTGTGATAGTCCTCGGCAATTTACAAATCTTCTGAACGCAGCTAGGAAAGCCTCAATAGATAAATCACAGACAAGTTCCAGGTGAATGGCCTTGGTAACGGCGCAAACAAACACTACTACATAGGCTTTGTGGTTGGTGGGATTTCTAAGGATTGCCTAAGTGGACCAGCATAGTCTAGTCCAACATTCTGGAATGGAGTGGCAGGACAGACTCTGTCGGCAGGTAATTGACCCATTAGCTGAGCGCACAGAGTAGCATTCGTTCTACAGCAGGGAACACAATCGTGTACAATCTTCCGTGCGAGTGATCTGAGTCCAGAAATATAAAATTCTTCAGCTGTCAGTGCCATCAAAACTCTTGCACTGGCATGGTGGTGTAGATTGTGAAGATCTTGCAACAAAAAATTGACAAAATGTTAGTTTTTACAGAGAATGATAAGGAGCAAGTCTAAAACCTGCACACACAGATAGATACCTTCACTTTAAGTCTCATCATCCTAGTCATGTAAAGAGAGGAAAAGTGAGATGCTTGTATCAGAGAGCTAGGGAGGGTAACTAATATGAGTGATAACTTGAAGGAAGAAGAGAAACACCTACACAAAGTACTTCAAAGTAATGGTTATGACAACGCAACCATTAGGGCAGGCTCTAAAGAGTTACCTTCTAAAGATCACACAAATACTGAGAAAAAGAAAGGTTTGATTCTTACTATTCCATACATAGCAGGATTGAGTGAGAGCATTCAGAGAGTGTGTAGAGACTTTGACATCAAAACAGCATTAAAGTCGGGTAAGACACATCTTACTGAAGTCAAAAATACCATGCCCATTACCACAGAGTCTTCCATAGTGTACAGTATACCCTGCAGTTGTGGTAAAGTATACATAAGTGAAACAACTAGAAGGCTTGAGTAGTGAGTGAAAGAACATCAGGATGCTTGTAAAAGAGGTGATGAGAAGGTTCCAGCCATTGCTGAACATGCTTGGCAGCAGCATCACCCCATTAAATGGGAAGAGGTAAGAGTTGTAGACAGAGCCAGTAAGAATCGTGAATTGAAGATCAAGGAAGCTCTACACATACAGATGACACCTGACAACAACAAGTTTAACAGAGACATAGGTAGAGCTTCCAGGATACTGGCTGTCCATGCTGCGTGCAAATCACCCTCCAGGATTTAGTAGACAGTAAGCGTACCGTCCAGAAATCTTGCTGTTTTCATTGTGTTATTATATCACCACTGAGAGTTCGACCTCAGTTGACCCCTGAAGAGGACTTCGGCAAGAAGTAGAAACGTCGGGTTAAGTTATAATTAACAAGAGATGCAGTGGGATGCTCTTTGGAATAATCTTGAGCAATACGCCTGAGTGTTGCTGTGGCTAAAATGGTGAAGAAGTGATGCCAAATGTAACTTCGTCATTCTCCAATCCTCGATCTTTCCGTCGTCTCCTCTCACCAAATAGCGGTGAAGGTCTCTGTCCTCTGGATTCAACGAAACTTCTCGAAACAAACGGGAAATATCGGCACTTGTAAGCTATATCATAGAGATGAAAACGTTTGTAAAATAGTCGTCAGTTTCGGGTACAGTGATGGACCAGAAATAAGAACATCATTGAGAGATTGTCCCGATGTGGATTTGGCAGAGGCGTCACAAAAACCCTTAACTTAGTAGTTGCTGAAGATACTTTTCCACTCCATGCATTGGAAGGTAAAAAGTCTGGTGGCATGGCTTGTTCAAATCTTCTACAGGAACCTTTTCAGCATGATTTTGAAGAGCATAATCCTTAACTTATGCATCTAGGGTACCTTTGCGTCGAAGAAAGCGTTCGTTTTGTAGAAATCGTTTCTCAGCTAAGGGTCTAGATTCTCCGAGCAATGGAGCTAATTTTTTTCTTGTTAAACAAACTTCGTAACGTCCGTCCTTTAGGCGAGTAGTTGACTTGTTGAATAAGTCAATAGCTTGCTGATCTTCCGCAGCAAGGGAAGGCTCTTCTTGGGTTGGGACTTCTTGTTAAAAAAACTTCTTCAATAGTTCATCAGTGCTTGTATCTTCATAATCAGCATGGTAACAGGGATAAACCATTTCTTTATTCTGGGAGTCTTCATTAATATGAGTATTGCCTCCGATGACCCAGCCAAAGATAGTTTCAATGGCCACTAAATCTCGATCAGGAGCGTCCTCAATTTTCATATGTCGGCGATATCGGTTGGCATATTTGATGCCAATGAGACGGTCTATTCTGCCAGATTTACCGAAGTAGGGATCTTCTAATGTTTTGCCTTGAAGAAAATCTAGTTGGCAGACGGCAGCCAGATTTTGAGCTCAGTGTCCATCACAAATGTGATCAACTACGTGAGCTTGAATGACAAGCTGAGGAGCTGTGGGATTCACTGATGAATTCAAATTGACTGTGACAACGCATTTGTATGCAGGTGGATAGTGATATCTCCATTAATAAATTTCCATTATTTCCTCACAGAAATACTCGCTTGTGATGAGTTAGTGAAAATAGTAGTGAAACTATGGTATAAAATAGTTAACCCTTGGCAACGTCAGGGTTATCGCCCGATAACTGGTCCTTACTCTCGAGCTTTGCCCTCGGGATCGAAGCAGTTATCAACTATAATCCCTCTGTGCCGCCATGGGCTAACTATTACATTTTTTTTCTTCAATAATTTACTTTCTCACTGTTTTAGCCTTGTGGGGTTTAACTATTAGTGCAATAGTTCTCTGGCTTTGTTTATGTAATTTGTTTTGTTTGTCTGTTTTTTTCCTACCCCTTTCCTTTTGTTTAGCCCTTCACTGCACATTCTCTATATAATAGATAGACAACGAAATCGAGGGATCTACCGCCTACAGAACCTCGAGGGCCGCGGGCTGTACTGTCCCGAGCGTAGCGAGGGCGGTACTAGCGTGCCCGAGGGGTTCGACGGGCGGTAGTTACCGAGATTTCGTTGTCTATCTGTTTTAGAACGTAGAAACTATAGCCCTAGTTACCAGGTGAAAAAACATTTTTTCTACTTCTCTGCTTCTATGCTGACACTGTACGACAAGGACGGTCGGGAAATTATTGAGGAGTCCACTAAGTGCGGCAATTCCGGT
>WLWI01005168.1_pt1 | contig 10932 bp, 4 predicted proteins | sample 6701501 | NCBI WGS metagenome assembly WLWI01 (sample SAMN12718690, study PRJNA515312) | sponge metagenome | isolation source: marine sponge | host: Mycale hentscheli | place: New Zealand: South Island, Marlborough, Capsize Point | collected 2014-11-01
TCTTTGGCTAGAAATTTAATTGTGCGTATTCAAGGGTTTACGTATTTATGTGCGTATGTATGTATGTAAATGCATGTGTGTGGGTGTTCGTGTGTTCATGAAATGTATTCTATGAGTGTGTGCGTGCATGTAGAGGGTTGATGGAAGAGACGTGTATGACTACAGAGACCTCAACATATCTCTGGGTCAGAGTCCAGGAGAGGTGGAAGTTACCCTTGGAAAAACACGGTAAGTAAAATGAAAGAAAGCTACAACTGTGGTACTTTATTACGACTTTCCTTCATGTCATTGTATTCAATGGTCTTACTAATTCTTGTAGGCATTAGGAGTTAGGGGATTATTTATTTCAATAGGCTTTGTGGTTAGTCTTTGAAGTAGGAGAGGGAACCTACATAATACTAATCTGCTAAACAATTTTTATGTCTTCAAGAAGTTGCATTTATGTTATTCAATTTTTATTATTTATTTATTTATTTGGTAGGTTAAAATGTAGTAGCTGTGAATCAGTTCCCTGCCCTGTATAAATAAAGAAACCTTTCTATATTACCACTTTAGCTTCTCTTCAAGACAAGTGGATTTCAAAATAGTGTCACAAGGAACAGCACAGACTTTACATGCATTTGTTTTCAATACTTATTATTGTTAAGTAGAAATTTAAAAAATATTGTGTGAAGTTTGATAAGCATACCAATGCATTAGGGATGTTGAGTAGTCTTCTGTATTGAAATTAAAGAGTTTAATATCTGCTGAGAAGTTTTTCTGTATTACCATTTGTGTATGTGTGTGTGTGTGTGTGTGTAGAGTGTATGCAGTTGTGACATGTGAGGTGGTCCCTCCCAAATCTCACAGACCAACAGACGGTTTGCTGTTTTTTGATGTGGAACTATCTCCCATGGCCTCTCCGGCCTTTGAGACCGGAAAGTAAGTGTGTGGGTGTGGGTATGTGATTAATTAGTCATGTCCATGAACATTATTTTGCTTGTGATTGTGTGTAAGTAAATTGACATAAAATTGCTTAAATTGCTTCAAATATTTTTTGCCATTTGCTGGTAGAATTTCAACAGCAGCTGTGGAGATTAACAGAGTACTAGAGAGATGTCAGAAGGAATCCAGAGCAGTGGATGTAGAATCACTATGTATCATAGCTGGAGAAAAAGTAATTAGCACTGATCATTATCTTGTATAGACTCATTATTTACTATGTTAATATTTTTATGAACCATTTAGATGTGGTAATATAATCGTTATTTTGAAAAATGGTAAGATTTAAATGATGGAAACAAATTGTTCACCAATTTTCAAAGTAACAATTATACATACTATGTCTATAAAGTTTGTAACAAGTATCAAATAGTGCTAATCATTATCTGAAACGCTTCACTAAAAGGGTTTATATGTTTCAATGCTACCCGCACATTTCACTTGTAATCCTCAGCCTTACTTGCACTAAAATATAGTTGATGTTGTTGTTGTTGTTGTTGTGTTCTTTCCTTCCTGTTGCCTGTGTATTTATTGATAAGAATGATCTTATCTGAACACCCAACCCTGTGTGTGTGTGTGTGTTAGGTGTGGGAGATTCGTGTTGAGCTTCATGTGTTGGATCACTGTGGCAACATCTTGGATTGTGCTAGCATCGCATCCATTGTCGCTCTCAAACATTTCAGGTACTGAAAGTGTTACTGGACTTCATTTAAATATAATATATAGATATAGGGAGAGAGAGAGCTCGTTAGAGTTTCAATTTCAACAGTAACAGTTTCTAACCTCTAGTTAGTATATATATGTGTATATAATATACGATACCAACAATTGGCTTGAATTGTTATACCCCCTGATTGTAGTGGTAATAACTAGAAAGTATCCCATTACACAGTGGCACTTGATGTACTAGCTTTAGCGAATTAAAAAGGCTATCATAAGGTATTTATTCTCTACCACTTGGTTTAGTCACATCAGTTTCTCCCTCCTGCTCTCCTTCTTCTTGAGCCATCTCAGTTTGTTTTTATCTCCCTCCTTTCCTCTCTTTATCTCTTTCTTCTGAAATCATGGATTCCCTTTTCAACCCATGTTTTATCTCTCCTGCTTCTCAGTCCCTCTTCATCAAGATTGTGAACTTACGCTTTGTGAAACTTTTTCTTTTATTTTGAAACTTTTGCCATCATTTTCTCACTGATTTAGCTACAATCATCGTTTCCTTATTTTCTTTAATCACCTTCTATTAAATGTGATGATGCTTTACCAACCTGGCTCAGCTAATGAATTATTCATGAATACACACGTCATCGTTGTCATTACTGGCATGCAATATATAATATATAAATAATATAGTAGTTGTTTTAGTATAATATGTAGTTTAAGTGTATATGTGTGTGTATGACAACAGGCGACCTGATGTCACTGTGATTGGGCAAGAAGCAACAATTGTGAGTATACTGTAACATCATTCCTCATGACTCTCTAATCCATTCCATCATCTTTATTAATAGCATCCTGTGACTGAAAGGGACCCTGTGCCTCTCAATGTCAACCATTCTCCTCTGTGCTTCTCTTTCGCCTTCTTTGCAGAAGGGTAATAAAGTTATGCAGTAACCATCCTGTTACAGCCATTTCTAAGTCTTTAAGTAAGTGCATATTGTGTTGCTAGGGGTTACATGGTGGTAGACCCCAGCCTGGAGGAGGAGCAAGTGATGGAAGGACGACTGATAGTTGGCATGAATGCTCACCAGGAAGTGTGCGTCCTCCAGATGAATGGGGGCGTGCCATTATTACCAGAGCAGGTAAGTTATTGTATGAGGTAGCCATTATGTTGGACTGGCCATACTTGCTGTGTGTGTGGGTGTGTCCATCTGTAGGTCATGAGGTGTACTCAGATTGCTGCAACAAAGTGCATGGAACTCACTAACAAGATCAAAGCAGTTCTCTCTGGAAAAAAGACTGACGAAAGTTCAGTGTAAGTTTTCTTCTATCTTTATTTTAGTTGTTTTGCCAGTGTCTTTACCTTATGAAAGAGTTGACTATTTCTGACCATTGGCACAATACGAAAAAAAATCAGGTTTCCGATGAAATACACTAAAAAATACACGATTATAAAAAATATATTTCTGTTGTGATGTTCTTTTTGTTGCTTTTTCTTTTTTCTTGAGTAAGGCTAGAGGTACATTGGTAACACTTGTGAAACTGTTTGTTAAAATGGCTTCAGAGAAGCCAAGGTATAACAGATTCTGCCCTTAGATTTTCCTCTCATAACTTTGGGTGGTTTTACCAGACATTGGATATGGTTTCTTACAAAGGAAAGAGCTGTCTCACCAGCTGTACTCCTCGATTTGACTTTAGTGTATAATCTATTAGCAGTAGCTTTAACATTATAATTCACAGAAATAGCACAAAAGACAGGGTAGAAGTTGTTAAGCTAGTTTTATAGATCTGCTGTTTTGTATTTAACTACATTATGTATTTTTAAATTTATTTGTGTTTAGTTTACCTGACGTCATTCTGAACACACAGCGTGAGGAGAAGGAGGTTGAGGTGATTTCAGTCGATGGGGGTGAGCCAGAAAAGATGGCTGTTGAAGGAAGCAGCGGGTTGGAGGATATTAGTTCCGACAGTGAATTGGTGGAGTCAATAGTAAGTTGAGAAATAACTACGTAGTCATGTGCAGGTCAAAACTAGTAGATATCAACTTTATGTACAAGTTCCTTGTCAGGGGTGCTAATAATAAGGAGGGATCCAAGTCTATTTAGGTTAAAACTTAAAAATTTATAAAAATGGATTATAAATGGTAAGATTAAGGAGAACATGTTAGCATTTAGTTGTCATCGACTGAATTACCGGTATGTTTGACCATTATGAACTTAATTGGGAGGAGGAGATTCCCTTGCCCTTTTTTTTTTTTTTTTTTTACATCTGCCCCTTTTTTTTTGTTTGTTTGGTTGGTTGGTTGTTTTTGTTTTTGTTTTTTCATTTTGATTGGTTGCTACAATTTCCCTAGTTATTATTCGTTAACCAAGTCCAACTGCATTATTAAACTATTATTTAATTTCATTCTTTCATTTTATTTTATTATCATTTTATTTTATTATCATTTTATCTTATCATTTTATTTTAATATCATTTTGTAATATTATAATGATTAATAACATTGATTTTATGATCATTAAAAAACAAACAAACTAGTGTGCTATTGGAATATTCTTTTTTTGAAGTAATTAAATTATCATCATAGCCTTACTAGTCTGCCAGTGAGGTATGTACCTGTGGTGTAACTTAATTAGGGTCCTGGTACTGCAGAGCTCAGAGTAGGGATGGGCGGACCTAGCACGTGGGAAGTGGTCGATTCTATAGAAATATCTGAAGACAGTGTTGTCTTGTCAGAAGAAGACCAGGCTGTGAGTATGGAGGATTCTGCTCCTACAAGTGAAGTGGTGAAAGATATGGAGGCTAAGGAAGACGACATTATTGTAGTCATGTCTGATTCTGAAGAAGAAGAAACGACTGTTCTAACAGCTTCAGAATTGGAGAGCGGACAGAAGATGCCAGCTCAACAACACCATGCAAGGACAACACCGACAAATACTCAAAGAAATGTCAGAACTATTTCTAATACGCGATCAAAGCAGAAGAAGAAAGGGGCAAAGAGCAGAAAGACTAAATCATGATAAGAGTATTTACTCTAATTCTCTGGCATTCATATTTTTATGCTTGTTTATTTGACATTCAATTTTTGTGCATGAAGCAATAAAAGATATAAAAAAAAATAATCCTTTTTTATTATACAAACCGAAAAATCTAGATCTTAAATTCTCAGTGCATTTGCCAACAGTTATTCAACAGCTTTTTATCCAAACATTGGAAGCTACTACCAAAGTTCTGCCATGATAATTGGAAACTTTGCATAACCAAAGACAAGTCCAGGATAGCACTTGTGTAAGTCTCTTGAACTATGAGAGATGTCTGCTGTACTGTAGTGATATATGAGAGGTGATCTAGAGGGGAATAGTAGTTACACAAGTGACCGGGTGGAAAATATTGTCTAATTTATTTATCAAAGTTGTAGGACACAAAATTTAATGTGAGCTGTTTTGTTGTTGTTTTAACTTCTTGGTTTAATAAATTACATACAATAAACTGTCATTCCCACTATTGTGTTTAACAAAAATTGTTTACAGTGGTCAAAACCGCTGTGACCGCTACAGTAACTATCCCTCAGTTAATTAATTGGTGGAAGTTACATTGCAGTAGATATTTGGTGTTGAATAAAGTCATAGAGCACTCTGTATTGCAAGAATCTGAAAAATGGGGTATTTTCACCACAGCAGTGCTTACATGGTTTACCAAACCTGTTTAGATTGTTTACAATAAATAATTTTTCTCAATTGCTCTTTTAGTTTACTATATTCTTAATTTGAAATTTTGTTTGTTGAAAAATAATTCAAAATTTGGCCTACCTGCAGTTTGTGTGATGCTTATTTGTTGTTGTTGTGCCAGAAAAGTGTCTATTGACAACCATAACAAAATCATAAATTAGTGTATGTATTGATAACTAGTGTGTTAACCTCTACAGCCTTGTAAATTTTTGTTAACTCTAATTAGCTATCAAGGCAGTTTACGGATTTTGTTACAGTTGTAAATGGTTTTCACGCTGTGTTTGTTGGTGGGTTTTTTAAAATTTGTATTATTATTATTTCCCCATCTAATTATAATAACAGTACTATTGGATGCTTAGGTATTTATAAATCCACGGCTACTTGTGTCTGAAAAGGTTTATGGGAAAGTCAGTTTCTCCAACAATTAATTACTATATCGAGCTGATCTAAATCATAAAATGTGTACAATTCAAGACAAACGCTACTGCACTTGGAAATCCACATTCAATGTGTTCACAGCAAGCTGTTTTTGCCTTTCTAAAATTGACACAACGCAGTTGGGAATCTTATCTTACAATCTGTTTATTTAAGCTCAAGTCATACACTTTCACTTGTCATTATTAGATTAGTATATGGAGCAACCACACGGGCACTTAGGACTAACAAAGTATCTGTGAATATACACACACACACACACACTGAAAAGCATGACTCACAAAGTTAGATGACTGTAGTCCAACACATAGCCCAGTGTTGCCCGTGAAATATAAAGTGCCTGACGAAACCAATTTTATAGTTATATAATGTATTGCTCAGTCCTTTGCTGGGCTAGTTTTCTCGCATAATTTTTCAAGATAGATTGAGTGTCTGACTGCTGGTAACAGAAGTACAAAAGCTGTCAAGTTTCATGTTTGTCTGGCTCACTTCTCTTGTAGTACTTAGTGTGAGAGTAGCACCTGGATTTTATTCAATTAGTGTCAATGTTGTCCTTAGTTACATGTTGTAGTTTGTTCACCTTTCTAATGACATACTGAAAGGGAATAATTGGTGCAACTTTTATCAACACCGTCTCATACATGCATGCATTACAGTGACATGTTGCAGTCAGCTAAAGTAAAGTTTAAATTAATGTGCTTACATTAATCTGCCTTATATACCTAGCTCTGCCAGGGCTGAAACCCATTACTAAACTCCATAATGCATGCTCAAATCACACTCGTGCAGAGCTACCATTGGCTCAATTTCTTATTTTGTTAATTAAAAATATCCACTTTGCTTGCTTGTTTGCAAGTTAGCAATTATTTATTTGGGGAATCAGATCAAACTGAATTTGGTAATTCTCTGTATCCGCAGTTGTTATTTTTGTGGTTGTTGTTGTTTTCCAGTTTAGTAGTAAAACTATGACCAAGTAAAAGACCTAAAGTTAAACTTAATGCTTTAGACGGTCAAGCCAAACTTAATGCTTTTTTTTTATCTCAAATTTTGACGATGTGACCATCTTGTAGTCTCCTTAAAACTATTAACGTTTCAGTTAATTATTTTATTGTAGGATAATTTCTAAATTTGAATCATACAAACATCATTGAATCTTAAAACCATTGTCTGGTACTACATTGTGTTCACTATTCTGTTCGAGAATGTAATACTCTATCTTCAGTCATATCTGGAATACAATTGTAGCGCTTAACTTTCCAACGCCACAGCATCTTTAATCTCTTGTAAACATGGAACAGTAAAACCACTGCTGCAGTCAGTAGAGCTACAATGACCAATAATGTTGAGTAGGTTGTGTCAGTGTCGTGAAGTGGGCAGCCAAAGCAGTGGTGGGTCCTGTTGAGATGGACGAGTGTTGTCAGAGACAGGAATATTAAGTTGGCAAAAAACGACAGATTTAGCAAGTTGAGGTACGTCTTCTTGTATACTCCCCCTAGCAAGGCAGCTAGGATTAGTACAATGGTAGACACCACAATGATGGCGACTAAGTCATACTGGATTTTTTCGTTGGCACGAGTAGAAAAACAAACTGAGAGTACCACACGAAGCAGTAGGAGAAAACCGGTCCAGAATTGGCATTTAGTTTTGGTGACATGTGGTGCCGTGTACGCATCGATCAGAGGCTTCATCTTGTGGACCCATCTTAGGCAAGACCAATGAGAGAACCTCCTTAGAGGCTGTATGAATAGCAGGATGCATGTGTATGCCAGTAAGCATATGGAGAACAGGCAGCCAGTTAGGAAAAGGGGAATGTGCTTACCTTCTAAATAGCCTATGTTAGCATCATATAGCCATACATGTTTATTTATGGCACCGTTCTTCCCAGGGTATCTTACATCAGTACAGGACAGGGCAATTATGCAGGACTGGATAGTCTGGTAAAACGACAACTCGATAAGTGTGGCCAGCACTTTAACGGAGTTACCTCCAAGAAGCAGTGCCATGTAGCGATACTTCTTGCTCAGCAATATCAAGAGGATGACAGTAAGCCAGGTCAGAGGAGGCAGAGTGAACATAAGCCATGACTTGATGTACATATCCAGTCCCTTGTACATACAAAAAGAAAACCCAATGTCCAGATTGAACCAGGAGAGGGCGATAGTCAAGTATTTGTGATGACTGAAATGGAACAGGTCAGGCTTAGAATTGACAATGTTGGCATAGAATAGAAGCCCGCTCAATGTTCCGTCTGTGATGTTAAGGTCAAGCAAGAATAGAATAATGACGATCATCATATGGAATGTGATTATTCCCATGATTATCAAAAAAGCATAAATTAAATTAAACTCTCTGCAATCTCTGCATATGTTACTTCCTATTGTAATGGAATAATTCTTCTGGCACATCCCACAAACAACTCCCGTACGATAATCTGAGCACTGGCTATCGGAATCAATTCCATTATCTGACACACTTATCAATGTGTTGTGTGGCTTGCAGTAGTTGAGTGGGCAAGTGAGACAGTATATCAAGCCAGGTTTGTAAACATGGTTTGAAATGCTGTTGTATCCAATCCAGCTATAGTCAATCCGTTCAATGGTGCGATTCCTGACATGACAAATGAATGAGGACCTGATCTTCTTCAAGCAATCGCACAGTCCATTTTTAACTTCGAATCCAATTGGACATTTTTTAAAATACAATTTCACTCCTAGAGGTGCAGTGTTGGAATAACGTCTGCTTTTTTGTACAGAATTTTCATTGTCTGATATTCCAAACAGCACATTGGCACTTGAGTTAGATGTTTTGTTAACCCTAAATGCCAGCTCCTTGCATGATGTGGTGTTTGTTATTGGAATAAAATAGGAATTGTTAATTGATACAATGCCAGCAGCTGCCCCATCTAGTTGTCCCACTAAAACCACCGCCATTGTGATCATCTCTCCAGGATATACTTCAACCGGATAGATGTAATGTCGCATGGAGCAATAGATATGTTGGTCAAAACAAAGACACACTTTGAAAGGGCTTGATGAAACTGCAGATAGGCTGCCATTGGTATTGCGAGGCACTTTGAAAATAGAATAGAATATTTGACGATTTACAGGATTGGATAATCTCCTGAAACTGCACTTTGCAACACTTCCTCCAAAGATGTCATTTCCTGTATACTCTGCGACATTGTCTTCCATGATGACTTGAGTTCCGTAGCATCTCACTATGTCTTCCATTGTTTTCCTTCGCAGACATCCATGGTCATAGATATACTGATAAAAGCAGCTTGGTCTGTCATCAATGCAGGGGTCTTCAGCGTATATTCCGCCTCCATATTTTGCATGATTGTTGGTGAAGACAACGGTAGAGTTTTGAGTTAATGTCAGGTAAGAGGAATCACACAAAGACATTCCTCCTCCATTTAGACCAGTATTATTGCTGATGACCACTGTCCCTTTGAAGTGAGGACGTCCTTTAATTATGGCAATACCTGACACAGCATTATTAAGAATCTTAACATCCCACAAAATCAGTTTTCCCATAAACTTTTCCGAATAAATGGCTGCCACTTTTACTTCTCCGTACTGCTGGCCCAATATAAAGCTTCCTTGGATGGTAATATTTTGTAGTATAATTTCTAATGTCTTCACTTTATACAAGAAATCAAGTGTGTACCCACTCAACACATAAATGCTAGCACCACCCGGTTGCACGACAGTGTTGAATCTAGTCTTCACAGAGTTATTACTGAAAGTGACATTTTTAACTAAAATGGAAAGAGATGGACAATCAGAGTCAGTAGTAATATCCAGTAGGTTTATAAGCCAGCCCCCACCAACACGAGCGCTATTTCGGGACACTTCGCTATCCGAAATTGTCAAATGGTTGTCACAGGCTTCTTGAGCGTGTTTCTTTGTCCTAGCTTGTGTGTACATAACTGTACAGATGCCACCACCTATGCCTGCTGAGCCTCCTAGAAACCTCGATTCACGGATGTTAATGTAGTTGGATGTGAAATTAATGTCATTGAAGAAGTGAATGAACAAGTTACCTCCGTACCCTTTTGCTACAGTGTTGTAATTGTTTGCCATGGTTACGTTGTACATAGTCACATGAACATGTGTACAAGATAAAACCAGACTCAACCCGCTGGCCAGAGCAATATTGTATGCAGTATCACAGTTAACACAGCTTCCATTAGAAAATATGGAGTGAGATATAGCCATGAAGGTTGGGGTTAAATCAGGTGAGCAATTCTTGTAGAGCATCAACATGTTTCCGCCATGGTGGAACCCTCTTCCGTGATTCTGCTGGATTTGGCAAAAGCTGATGGTTGAGTTTCCGTAAATATTTATGGCCAAAATTCCGTGTCCGAAACTATAGACAACTTTTATATTTTCCAATATCAAATCAGCGACATTTTCTAATACCAAAGCAGCTGTCTGGTTGACACTGAATTTAGTACTACAGTTGGAAATGGTTAATCCAATTAAAGCGAGTGAGTATACATTTTTAAATATAAAACCTGAAGATCCATTGCAGCTTATCATAGTTGACCTTTCGTGTTTGAATGCACTGGCAGAAAAGAACGAAGAATTGATGATTTTGAAATCTTGTTCCAGCCAGTGGGTTCCCGGTAGAAATACGAAAGCCGTCCGAACTGCTCCAAGAGGTGGGTTAGAGGCATAGTAAGTAATGTTCTCACAAGGTAGACCAGAGCATGACTCAGCACATCCAGTGGGGCATACATAATTAATGGTATTGGTCATCTCTTCAGATGCAAGCAGCAATCCCTGAATCAGCAAAGTACCTAGTACAAGGCAGTAGTCACTTTTCAGAAACATAGTTTAAAATTTAAAGGTTCTTCTATTCTACTTCAGCTATATAGTTCTATAGCTTTGTAAACAGTGGTTTTATGAACATGTGTTTTTTACAGATAGGTGTAAAAGGAATTCTTTATTTTGTCCCAACCGTTTCATGTTGTACGAAAACAATTTCAATTTCAAAGTTTTCAACAAACACCCATTCCCATTCCCCCCCCCCCCCCCCCCTTTTTTTTTTTACAAATAAAAAAAAAAAAACCAAAAAAAAAAAAAAAAAAAAAAAAAAAAAAAAAAAAAAAAAAAAGAAGTTTTTTTTT
>WLWI01005169.1_pt1 | contig 10932 bp, 4 predicted proteins | sample 6701501 | NCBI WGS metagenome assembly WLWI01 (sample SAMN12718690, study PRJNA515312) | sponge metagenome | isolation source: marine sponge | host: Mycale hentscheli | place: New Zealand: South Island, Marlborough, Capsize Point | collected 2014-11-01
CGCTCTAACCACATGGGCCATCTCGGCTACCCTAAAAGAGGTAGCTTCAATGGGCATGTGTATTGGTTGAATTAGAGGCTGCAAGTGAGACATTAGGAGTAGATACATCTTGGAATGTGGGGGATTTTAGGGGGATCATTGATAGTTTGTGCTTATTGTATCCTTATTGGGATTTTGCTATTTCATCTTGGCGCTGGCTGAGAGAGATTTTTATTATTTTGATATTGCACTGGCACATAGACAGCAGTTCTCACTATCATATTGGGGGTTTGGAAAGGGGGCAAGGGTGGGATGGTGGGAGGGGAGGGTAGGACGGGGGAGGGACGGGAATATCACAATCCAATTTTTGGGTTGACCTGGGTGGGGTTCGAACCCATGTTCTCCATGCCGGCAGCTTCGCCAAGCCTCACTTACTAACGCTCTAACCACATGGGCCATCTCGGCTACCCTAAAAGAGGTAGCTTCAATGGGCATGTGTATTGGTTGAATTAGAGGCTGCAAGTGAGACATTAGGAGTAGATACATCTTGGAATGTGGGGGATTTAGAGGGATCATTGATAGTTTGTGCTTATTGTATCCTTATTGGGATTTTGCTATTTCATCTTGGCGCTGAGAGAGAGAACATAGTAAACTAATTGACTGTGATAACCTTCATTTCCACGACTGGATCAGGAACAGCACCTATATGGATCTGCGGGTGGTCTTCTGGGGGAAGCATAAGGCTGGTGGTTGTAGTTCACATTCCTCACAGCTAGTGATTTATGACCATTTCTACTTAGCATCCCGCCTCCAAGGTCATCATATCTGAACAATATCAGAACTGGATTCTCTGCTGTTGGCCAACAAAGTGAATGGAGCACAATTTAGAGTGCTTCTTAGCTCCCAATTAGCTCTTCCCACCATGCCTATCAATAGTTTCGTAATTTTCGTGTTCTCCGTAGAACAGAATGCATGGAAAGTGATGTCTTTCATCCAAGGGTATTTTCCCAAGTTTTTCTTCTTCTTGCCAGCAGAGTTACATCTTTCAGCATTGCAATACCACGACATTTTAAAGATACAACAGGTGTCATAAAACACAACGATATAAAACACAGCGTCACGTGAATTTTTCTATATTTCTCTCGCTTTCGCAAGTTATGTCAAGTGACAACTTTAAGTTTGTTCAGTATGAATTATACACAACACTTTGCAGTAATTATGTCAACTGAATGAACAATGTATGTTTCAGGCAGACGAGAAAAAGACATTCGGCTGTCTTCCAAATACCCGATTCATAAACATCAACGAAGGGTGTCCAGTGACCACTTTTGTCTATCAGCAAAACTGTGAGTAAAACATTAAAAATTTAACATTTTATGGATTGGTTTATTTAGCATTAAGCTAGATATCATGTTAAATATCGTCCACAATATGGTTACTGAGTTAAGCTGTTTGCATACAATGTTTTGCTTTTTCCCCAACACTTAGACCATGTACGTCCACAGATATGTACAGTAAACTACTGACTCGTGAATTCTGTTTCACATATAATGCGTCACTGATAGCAGGAATTCTCTGCAAAGACATCCAGTCATAAAATAGTGATATCATTACTGCCTCTAATTACTAGTGAGGGCATAGCCTGTGTGATGCTTTACAATCTAGTTATTCAGATATGAGTGAACAATGTTTGTTTCAGGCAGACGAGAAAAAGGCATTCAGCTGTCTTTCAGATACCCGATTCATAAACATTGACGAGGGGTGGCCAGTAACCACTTTCATCTATGCTTAAAACAGTGAGTAAAAGGTTATAAATTTAACATTATATGGATAGGTTGATTTGGTTTAAACATAGTTTATTTCAAAAGAAAACGGATTAGGCAAGGCAAAAATGCTACTTAATAGACCAGGCAATCTAGCCTTCAAAACAGCCAATCAGGGAATTAATTACAACAGAATTTTTGACACGGAATATGTTGCTATGAGGTCCCTAGAATAACATACTAAAAGTCCCAAGAGATCGGTGTGTGCAAAATTGGTCTAATTTGCATAAATCCAAGATGGTATCCGAATATCGAGAAACGCTCATATCTTTGCTTTTAAAAGTCATATTTGAATGATTTAAAATTATGAAATAAGGTTTTAAGAGACCAGGATTAATATGAAATATATAACAACTTCATAAAATCATTATTTTGTCGCCATAAATCCGATATGGCCGTCGAAATAATACAAATCTTTAATTTAGCAGGGGTATCTACACATAATTTTGTCAACATACTCATAGGCCCCGACTTAAATCTTAAATTTAAACCATCATTACCTTTCTTTAAACTTTTTACTCTAAATTTTGGTGTTTATCGGTTATTGCTTTTAAATGTCCTACTCTTAATGTTGATGTTTATTGTTTATTTTGTCTTCTACTGTTAAGCTTCCTCCTTGTATTGTTTCATAATCCAATAAAGAACTAATTTTAAAGTTTACTCTGTTATATTTTTCATATTTTTCAACGAATATCTAATTGAATCTTCATTAAACCTATTGATATTACATTTTCTCACTTCCACATATTTTGTCTGTGCAATACTTTATGTCTTCTGTACTTTATCTCATTGGATATTACATCTAGTGCTTTGAAAAAACACATGCGATTAATTAGCGTATAAAGTATTCTGTTTATTACAATTTTAGGTGGCTAGGCTAATTAGGCTAGTTAGCCTAAAAAAACATGAAATTTCGTTGTGCAGTTACTTTAGCCAAAACTGCTTGACATATTTTCATGAAACTTAAAATGTAGGTGTATATTACTATTTTTAAGGGCTGATTAGTTTTTCAGAAAAAATCGAATGGAGAAACGCGAAATAAATACAGTCAAACTTGTGTTAAAGGACACCTCCGTTTAGAGGACACCTCCGTTTAGAGGACACCTGCTGTAAGAGGACACCTTATGGTCCTCCCAAAGCAATTTTTACTATAATTTAACACTCTTAAGAGGACACCTGTCTTATGTGGACAAAGGACACTAAAACATGGTCCCAAACTGACATTTTACCTGTCTTAAGAGGACATCCAAGTATGCTTTTTGCAAATTTCTTACAAATTTCATTGACATAATGCTACACAAGTATTTCATAGTCAAGAAATTATTAAACTGAATATTACATTATTTGTATTTCACTAAAAATTGACATTTTGAACAGCAGTCTACATTTCAATATTGTATGTCCGCCTTTTAGTTACAGTTCTACATCAACATTACACCTCTGTTTAAAGGACACCTGTTTTAAGAGGACACTTTCAGCCGGTCCTAAGGGTGTCCTCTTAAAAGACAGGTGTCCTCTAAACGGAGGTGTCCTTTAACATAGGTTTGACTGTATTGACAAATTTTGTTGTGATTCATTATTACCAACTTCAAATATTTTTTCCAGACAAATTGATATTACAGGTACATAACAGTATGAACTAAGATGAATGTTCTTTATATAAAACAATTTAGATAAAGTTATCAAACACTGTTGAAGTGGGGCTACATAGCTGAATGGTTAAGGCACCAGATACTTCATCATTGGGTCGTTTCGATTCTCACTGGCAGCTATATGTATAAATTTTGGGAACACTTTTCATTCCACATTGCTTCTGTTCATCCAGCAGTAATAGGTACCTGGGTGAAATAAAAACTGAGAACTAAGTGACGGAGTTCACACTAGCTGCCTACATGAGCTGATATTGCACATATAAGCTCTAAAATAACCTGCCTCAACATGTACTGGACATCAAGAAAGTGGAATCATTTTAAAAAAAGAACTCAAGAAACATCATTTTAAAATAGCGTATCCAAAGCATTCATAATTATTTTGTATAATATGTATGCAATTTACTTCGTGATTTTAATATGAATGAGACACCTATACTGTTAGCGCATGGAGCATTTGTTTTGCGCTCAACAAATATTCAATATTGTTTTATAATTATTATATAAATGCAGTGTACCCTAACAAAAACATATAACGTCATTTGCTGTGTGTATGGTTTCAGATGGTAAACAACTCGCCGAAAACAGCTGCTGACACCACTAGCCAATCCCACAGTTACCATGCACATAAAGAATCTATAGTATGTATTTCTTGATATTTTGCTCAGACCTCGCCACCCCTTATAATTTAGTAGCAATGGTTAAAATCTTATGGTGTTTTTACTGTTTCATTATGACTCAAGGATGCAGTGAAGTCCAGGTTAATAGTATTATAGTATTGGAAAAACGTGAAATTTCAAAATTAAGAACCATTTAACGAATCTGGTCGTTTCACGGGATGAGTGTCCTGTAGACTCTGAGCATGGCATTTGATTTTTAGATCAATTGGGTGACTAGAACTGAAACTACAGCCATTTTTAGATGCATGCTTTTACGTTACTACATTCTATACAAAAAATATCAACATTGCTTCCTTTAATTGCAATTGATTCAGTAGGCTGTGGTGACTTGCTAACAACATATTGAGAATGTTGCTGTTATAATTGTTACATATTATCTGTCAACTGAAGTGGAAACAAAGTATTTGATATGATAAAGTATGTTTCATCCTGAAAACATGCAAATAATATGTTAACATCTTTGAACAAAGTGATATCAGGTTGATGCATTTTTATATCTTTTTTTTTGCAAAGTACATATATATCAATTGTAATTCAGTACTACAAAATAAATTTATTTCATAGCTCTAGATATTTTCTAGCACACAATATGTATAGTTCAATTTTGATAATTTTATACACCAGATACATAGTTTAATTAATTCATAATGCACCTATGTTAGCTATCCATAATGTTCCCCAGTATCATTTGAAATTGTTTATTGACTGAGAGTACATTTGCATGTCTATAGTCATACAGATAATATATAAAATGTGAACTGTAGCAAAACGGCTGTGCATATACGTCTGGTCAGATTTTTGTATTAAACAAATCAAGAAGTCATTGCCCTTGTACATTTCAACCATATAGTATATTTGATCTCGTCATTTTAATGTTACAGACTAGTATGAGATAAATGCTTTCACTTATTTACAAAGGACCCACACTGGCTAATCTATAATGTCTCATGAATTAAGTATACTGGCTATTGATAAGTTTGTTCATGACATGTGATCATAACACAATGCACTCCGTGTCATCCATAATGTTCTCTAATCACTAGTTCAGTTTCCTCGTGTATCATAATGCACCCATACCCATCATGCGAAGATATCTCAACAGCTTTGTGTGTAATGTGCATTGTTCATCTCTTGCCATTAAGAGTTTGTCATTATATTTCTGAATATTCAATTCGTTTTTGTTCACAAAAGAGAGTTTTTGATGTTGCAGAAAGTCAGCAAGCTGATGGCGGACAACAAACAACATGAGCCATCACGCAACAGTGTATTTGAAGTATAGCAAGACTCATGCAGGATTCAACAATCAGCGTCGTTCTAAAGGAGTTTCAAAATCGAACTTTTCAAAATTGATGTATAATACAAGTGGAACTGTGCCTTCAAAATTTACAACTGTTTGTAAGGATTTATTGTGTGTGAGATATTGTGTAACATTTTAATATTACCATCATAGTATTCATGTCTATCAATCTTATATTGAAATCAATGTAATTATGCTTGTTACCAACATAATATGTATTATAGATTACTTATTATATTGTTTCATATGTTATGTGAATATCACTACAGTATACATATTTATTTAGCGCAAATGTGTGGTAGGCAGGAAAGCGAGGAGTAAATGAGTGATCCATCATAGGTTATTTACATCCAAGTTTCAAATATATATATACAAAATCCCCACCTAAACATAATGTTCTAGCAGCGGGGCATTACCGCTAGGTCTATCACACATAGGTTGAACAGTTAAGAGGAAAATGCAAAAATCCATGTAAATGAACGTTTAAATATATTATGAAGTTCATAATGAAGATAAAGAATAATAATATCACATTAAAATCAGATGCAGCTTGCTACCAATTTTGATAGTCTATCAATATGGGTTTCTTTTATATTAGTACTAAATTTATAGATTTCCATTCCAAGTGATAACTCTTCTCTAAAATATGACAATGGTACTTTTGAATTTCTGTTTTTATCCGACAGCGATAATAATAACCCCTCTTTGTATATCAGAAAACATATCATTGTTGCAAAAGCATTGTATTGATAACCTTTATCCAAACCTAAAACCTGATGAAAAACTGTATTTGTGCTAAATACACAGTTGACAGTCTTCCATATTGATTTAACATAAATACATTCATTCAAAAGATGTTTAATTGTTTGTGGTTGATCACAAACATCACATATATAACTCGCTCTGATATTCCAATTTATCAAATTTTTATTGCAAGGAAGAATGCCATGTAATAACTTGAAATTGAATTCTCTTAACTTAATTTCTTGCTCTAATACCACTTTTTGTGTAAATGCGAACAATTCATCTTCCTTTGAACAGTTTAGATCTAAATCATTTCTAATACAAGTATATATGCATTCTTTTTCTCTTATGTATTTAAACTTACAATAAATATCCCTAGCTTTTATAGGCTTGATAGCATTCACTGGAGCTCTATTATCTAATTCAAAACTCCCTTGGTACAAATGTAGAGCGGTTTTCACCATCAGAATTTCACAATGTATATTTGCTTTGCGAATTAAAATATTACAAATAACCTTCATCTAATAAGCCATTTACAAAGCGCAAATATAGTTTCAAATATATCCGTTATAGGTGTGCATAAATGATTTATCCTTTAGCAATATGCGCTGCAGGCAAGTGTACTGATTACGTAGTTTTGCATTGATATCATATTATATTGTTTGCAACTCTTACAAGGGTCATATGTGATGTGAATCAATGTTGATGTATATTTGCTGCCATATCAGCGTCAATAAAATTACACTAATTACATTTGTCTGAGTACGAGTTTATTTTGCAGACTCATTACATGCAGTCAATTGTCTACTGGTTCAGTATTCAAGAGATCTGTATTGATGCATCCTATATTGGGGAAAACATGCTTTAAAATGCAAATACAGTATAAATATGCAAGCAAAATATAAGGAAGAAGCCAATTAGTTGAAATCATGTGGTTTATGAAGTAGCCTTATTGGTGGTTACGTTACTCCCATTCAGCATGGCCAGGACAAGGCTACCTGATGAAGTAGTAGGTGGTTAATGGCATAACCAGATACTCACTACATAACGTGAACATCCATGGTCTTACCCAATGGCCTACCCCTGTGGCCACCCAGTAGCCACCCATGTGGCCCTGAGATGTCCTCACGCTGTACCACCAGGTGGTCACTGACCGTTACGTGTGGTGACTATATCATTAGGCGAGATGACATTTACTGGAGGCGTCTATTACCACTGGTCACTGCATGTAGCAGCCGGGCTATTGCTGGTGGTTATCACATGGCCACTTGACATTTCATCTGATAACCACCATGGTATCCGGGTGGGTGGGTACTGCCTTTTTCGCCCAGTGTATGTCAGCTCATGTGACATCAATCAATCACCTGCACCAGACCATAAAGTAGTTACTTTAGGGCTGATTACATCAACTAAGACAAGAGGAAAGGGTTATTGGAAATTAAATGTCTCTATTTTAGAAGATAATGAATATTTAGATATGATCACAAATGTTATAAAAAACACAATACAACAATACAAAAATACTATTTCTAAATGCGTTCTATGGGATTATCTTAAAAAATTGATTAAAGAGCACTCTATCAAGTTTTGTATAGATAAAGCAAAATGCCAAAAGGATAAAATAGGTGACTTGGAGAAGAGATTAGACCAGCTTGATAAAAATATTCAAATAAATAATGATAGAAACTTGCTAGAGGAAAGAAAGCAGATGAAGCAGGAACTTGATTTGATGTATCATGCTAAAAGTAAAGGATATCAAGTAAGATCAAGGGCACGATGGATTGAAGAAGGTGAACGAAGTACATCATATTTTTGTGGATTAGAAAAAACTAGACAAAGTGGTAATTGTATAGATTGTATAAAAGATAAACTAAAGATAAGCAAAACCACCGACCAAGAAATATTACAAGTTGCACATGAATTTTATGATGATCTTTACTCCTCACGAAATATTAGTGATGATGAAGTAAATGCATATCTTGTTACAGTGCATCCAGATAGTGTGTTAACTGAACTTCAAAAAGACTCCTGTGAGGGAGCTGTTACATATGATGAATGCACTTCAGCAGTTTTAAAAATGAAAAATAACAAGTCGCCTGGTTTAGATGGCATTTGCATAGAATTTTATAAGAAACTTTGGCCTATCATTGGCGAATTGGTGGTGAGCGTCTTTAATGAAAGCTTTACTACTGGTACATTACCTTCTTCACTAAGAACGGCTGTTATGTCATTGATGTTTAAAAAAGGCGATGAGGAGGATATGAGCAACTACCGGCCAATAAGTCTTACTAATGTTGACTATCGTATCTTAGCATTTGTATTAGCGAACAGAATGCAAACTGTTATATCTTCTGTTATAAACAGTGACCAAACAGGATATATAAAATGTAGATATATGGGTCAAAATATAAGACTCTTTCAAGATGTATTTGACGATTATAAAGAAAATGACAAATTAGGTATTTTGTTAACCTTAGACTTTATGAAAGCATTTGATAGCTTAGAATGGAAATTTATGTTTAAAGTGATGGAAATTTTCAATTTTGGAAACATGTTTATCAGTTGGATAAGGTTACTGTATAACAATCCTATTTCTTACATAAAAAACAATGGTTATTTATCTGAAAATATTAATATCAGCAGAGGAATAAGACAAGGCTGTCCTGTATCTGCGCTTCTGTTTATCTTAGCTGTTGAAGTATTAAGCATAAAGATTCGAACTTCAACTAACATCAAAGGAATTCAGATTGGTAATATAAATAAAGTTGTTAAAATATCACAATATGCAGATGATACCATTGTGTATCTGAATGATAAAGATGAGCTGTATACAGTACTAAACATCTTATCACATTTTGGAAACGTTGCCGGGACAACACTAAATGTAAAGAAATGTGAAGGCTTGTATTTAGGTCAATCAGAAAAAGACATTAATTTTAAAGACATGTTTGGAATAAAATGGACAAGGAGTATTAGATGCTTAGGAATATATATTGGTTTTGATTATAAACAACAGTATATTAAAAATTGGTCAGAGAAAGTTGATATGATAAGTAAATGTCTAAAAATGTGGGAAAGTCGAGATCTGACATTATTTGGAAAAGTTCATGTGATAAAAACGCTTGCATTACCAAAAATTATTCTTCCTGCAACTATTTTACCAGTTCCTGCAGAAATTATTACGGAATTAAACAGTATATTCTTCAAATTTTTATGGGGAAAAGTAGAAAGAGTAAAGCGTATTAAGATGATTCAGTCTGAATGTGTTGGAGGTGTAAACATGATAGATTTAGAAACTCTATTCGACTCTTTTAAAGCTGCTTGGATTCCAAGAATGATAAAAGCTGATGCTGAGTGTGATACTTGGGTACAAATACCACATAGCATATTTTCTAGATTTGGTGGCTTAGATGTTGTTAAAGATTTCAAGTTTGTAAACAGTTCAGAGATTATAGAGTTCAAACAAATACCTTTGTTCTACAAACAGGTCATAACATGTTATAGTAAAGCTTTTAGAATTAATTATGACACATTTACAAACAACATTCTTGAACAACCTATTTGGTGTAATGAGTATATAACTATAAGGAAAAAAGGAAAAAAGAATGTTTTACTATTACGCAATTGGATACGAAGTGGTATTCGAAAAGTAAAAGATTTGATTTTTGTTAATGGTATACTAGATAGACAAGTATGTAATAAGATAGATGTTAAGAGAAACATAATCTTAGAATATGCTTGTGTTAGAAAAGCGTTATCTCCCTATGCACCATGTATTATAGCTGCACTCAATCAACGTTCAGATTTGCTACTATCTCACTCGAAATATGAATATATTAAGTCAAAGTTATACTATCGAAATTTCTTAAAAGATAAAGTTTCTGACATAACTGTGATGAGCAGGTTTTTACAGCCATATTGTGTCAGAAATGAAACTGAAGAAAAGGAAATTTTTGTTAGACGTGTAAGCTCAGAAAAAGAGAAAAAAATGAAGGAATTTAATTTTAAGTTATTGCATGGAATTCTCCCATGTGGAGTTAATTTAGTAAAGTGGAAAATTCGTGATTCTAGTCAGTGTGATGTGTGTGATAAGGAACAAACTATTATTCATTTGCTTTTTGAATGTAAATATGTCGAAAAGTTATGGCGAACTGTTGATAGAACAATAGGTTGGTCTGTTCAATCAGATAATATAATTTGTGGTTCTACTATGTGGTTTAGTCCAGATGTTCATAGCGAAAATACGATAATTACAATTGTATGTTTTTTAATCTATAAGGACTGGTTATTACATTCTTTAGATAATAGGAAGAGGCCTCCTTTATTAAATGAAAATCTGTTCAAATTTGAATTAGAATTGCGGCAAATCATATATCAGAAATGTAAAATGCAGGAAAATGCTCAATGTATATTGCGAATACTAGCAGAGTTCTAGTTATAGTTTTCTATGATGTATGTTTTGTATATGACTGTGTGTTTCGGGTAAAATTGTAAAGGCTTAGCGGTAATCCTCGCTGCTACGTCTGCTGTGTCAAGTGAGTTTTCTATGATGTATGTTTTGTATATGACTGTGTGTTTCGGGTAAAATTGTAAAGGCTTAGCGGTAATCCTCGCTGCTACGTCTGCTGTGTCAAGTGAGAATTAAAAAAAAAAAACACAAAAAACAAAAAAACAAAAACAAAGGCAAACCAACCGACTTAGACAATTTCATCTTGCATTTTAGATTAATCTGAGTTTTGATGACCTTTGGTGACATACTT
>WLWI01005171.1_pt1 | contig 10931 bp, 3 predicted proteins | sample 6701501 | NCBI WGS metagenome assembly WLWI01 (sample SAMN12718690, study PRJNA515312) | sponge metagenome | isolation source: marine sponge | host: Mycale hentscheli | place: New Zealand: South Island, Marlborough, Capsize Point | collected 2014-11-01
TACCAGAATTACTAGTTGAGGGCAATTGGTTCTTGCAGACATTTTAGTATTCATTAAATAAATGACATAGCTACTGTATTACTTGCTTACTGTACACTTATTTTCGTATAGTAGGCAAGCAATATGCCTAGAATTAGAACAGTTTTGTATGAGCAATGTGTTTTGAATAATGTTCATGAATATATTGGGTGAATGTTGGTAATAACTAACTTACTGAGAAAATAATCAATTTTGGAAAATAATAAGTTAGTCAATTTTCGAGAATAAAAAAATAATATAATTGTAAAAGGTTTGAGCATAATCTGGCAGGCCCTAATAAAGATATGGCTAAAAGTTTTATTCTTTATTTTTATTTTTACTCTAATTTTTGGATTCAACTAAAAATTGAAATGCAGCATTTAAGATAAAAGTTCAGATATTTTGTTTTTTAAAAACCCAAGATTCGGCTTTTTAAAAATAATTGTTGAACAAAAAATTGTTCACAACGACTTTCTTCACCCGTTATAAAAACTTAGAATGTAAGCTTTATCACTTTCCAGTTGTACTGAACTCCATCATTGACTTTGCTAATGGCCCTTCCTGTACAATTGATTTGCCAATTGAGGAACCACTTCGACATAAATCCGAGAAGCAGTGCTCAGGAAAGATTAAACAGTATAGTCAAGAAATGACATTAAACAGTATAATCAAGAAATGACTTTGTTTATGAAAATTCAACAACAAATTCTGTAACAAAATTATAGTTTTACTTTCGCGGACAATTACACTATATTACACTTTCTTATCTTATGATTCACACCTCTACAATATAAGCCATAAAATTTTGTAGTAATTTTCAAAAGTATAAACAATGTGTTTTCCAAACATTCTAAAGTTTTTCTGTGACTCCAAGTCACAAAGGGTTTGGCCACGAACTAGTCCTACTGAACAAATTTTATTTTAAGTATACTTAGACTTTTCATGAAGTACTGAACTGAAAAATTACACAAGGGCAGTAGCTATGTGTATAGCTTGTTTATAAGTTAAAATGAATTCATAGCCTTTTTAATTTAAAATTTAAATCACCAAACAACAATTTTTTGTAAACTTTATCACTTTCCAGGGTGAGGGAAAACAAGATAAAATGTGTGAAAAAACTTGGTCGTCGCCAGGGAATCGATGGCTTAAACTAGTGACAGAAATGTTTGTGACTTCATAATTTAAGTACTTAATGACATTTGCAAATAATATGTCTTCCAATTTTGACCAGCTTCCTTGTGCTTGTTTGTTTTTTAGAATAATTGCTGTGTTATTTTAATTACATTGGTAATGTAAAGAACAAAGCAGAATTGATGGGTCCTCAGGGAATGTGTTCATTTGTGTGTGTTATATTTTGTTGCTGTTGCTGTACTGCAAGTATGATTTAAGGTAAAAAAATAGTGTTACTATAGTTATTTTGTAGCCATTGTTGGTAGAAAATCTCTGGCTTCGATAAGGCATCAAAACTTAATTAAGACAATCTGGCTTCTCTCTCTCCCACAATGGTTACAAATTTTAAACAATACATTTCCCTCAAATATACAAATTGTATATCTGTGTGTATTATGCTTGTATGTGTTGTATGTGTGTGTTGTGTTGTGTATATGTTGTGTTTGTTTGTGTTGTGTATGACAGTGTGTAGTATGCATTTGTGTTTGTGGCGTTGCAGTAATATTTTTAGTTCCACCATATATTTTAATCTAGTGGCCCTGCACAACTTGATGAGGAATGCAAGACAAATATTAATAGAGAAACTACAGAGGAAAATTCCTGTCAAATATTCCATTTGTAAGCCAATTTAAAATTCTAAATGCTCTCATTATAAACATGCTGCACATGTGTGCACACGTGCAGACATTTTACATGCACACTCAAAACTCATGGATACTTGCATGAACTCACACATGTAACTGGGAGTGGAAAACAGTCCATGTTGGTATTATATATATTGGTTTTTTGTGTCTTTTGTGGTATATTACAATATTTTATATTGCCGTTTTAATTTTGAGTTTACAGTATTTTCATGTTGATAATAAAATATCTTTTGCATAAAAACAATAACATTAAAATGTTTATAAGTTTGGAGAAAATCATATTGAATAAATTATTAATCTGTACAAGGGTTGGAAAAAGGAATCAAAGTACAACTAACCCCGCCCCTTCACCCCCCTTCCCACTCCAACTCGCATGTGATCTAGAAATAATATGATAATATGGCATGCAGGTGTCTAAAATATAGTTTCTGGGATACTGTGGAAAACAAATTGAGCTAAAACTGTAGCTTTTAATATGCACCAATTAGAACATGCTAGTTTCACCCCCTACATACCCTCCTTCCCTTCCTACCCTCATTCTATACCTTGCTGACCTGATTGTTAGCAATCATAATTATTTTTTCAAGCCTTATCAGGGGATTCTAATGTGTATATGAGATTTATTGACCTGTGGTTATAGGACGTCAACAACTAACTTACAAGAGACCTAATATGCACTAATCCGGCTGTTGTGTGATTATGGACTGTTGCATCATTGTTGTCATGGTTATTGAAACTTAAACTGAACTGGTGAGATCATGTATTATTCATAATAGCTACAGTTTTCGATAACTCTTCCCTCTCGTAGAAACACACAAGTTACCAAGACAAAAAACAACTAAGGAAAGATCATGATAGAATCAACAACACTGTCTTAGTAAGATCTTACGTAAGATCTTTTAAAAAATTATGGGTTTCATAGCTCATTTTATCGTTAATATCTTCAATAATTCTTAACAAGATCCTCAAGTTCCTATAAACGTTGACTCCATTCTTGTCTTGTCTTCTTTTTTTTTTCTTCCTGTTTTGACTGAATTTATGCATGTTAATGGGCTTGCCTTTCTCTAGTCATTGTAGACTGCTTAATACTGAATAATTGGATTCTGAGCTGGTGAGTAACTAAATAGAGGTGGAGCTGCTTGTACATCAGATAAGCATAATAGTAGTTTTATGTAGTATCTATACTATCAAACATTTACCACAACCTCTTCCAATTCATTGATTCTGATTATGAAGTAATATCTCCTATTTAGGAAAATAGATCTCAACAGCTAAAAAATCTGAGGGGTAAAATTTAAAAATAGGGTTTGAATCTTCCTGAGTGTATACACAAGTAATGAAGTCTACATTTATTGTTTTCCATAGACATTAAAAAGTTATCATAATAATTTTTTTAATGTATTGGGTAATAATGAAATATATACATATGAAGTTCCTGCGGAAAAAAAAAGTATCCAATAGTTTATTGTGTATACTTATAGGGGACTACTGAAAGCATTTCTTCAGTATCAGTAGAGAATCAGAATCCTATTTTCTACATAATATACAATTGCCTGTTTGTTTGCTCCAATGATGCTATTTAATATGACTGTAGGAAGTGTATATGTGTGTAGTTTTGTATAGGTGTGTGTGATGACTTAGTAAATTAGATAATTGAGCCCCCTCTGCATTTTATCATCCATATATAGGTTTCAAACTGAGGTATAGTCCCAATCCAAGAAATAAATCTCAGCTTACCAACAATTGAACTGAGAAGGATCACAAGCCATAGATTTGTGAATTAGTTATAGGAAGCATCAAGAAATATGACACAGTAGTAAGTGTTGAGATCTTACTTGCACACATGCCACTTATGTGCCCACACACACATACACAATACACACACAAACATACACAATACACACACAAACATACACAACACACACAAAGTAACATAGATGTGGTCGTGCCAACATGGTATGGCTGCCACCTGAGTTATTACTTGCCTCGCATGCAGGATAACCACCAGGCGCACTTGATATCTACTAATATTATAACAAGACAATGGAACAACTCAACAAAACTGGAAATGAACTAAGTTAAATATATAATGATATGATGACCTGTACCACACAAGAAATGTTAACGATTCTGAAATGATGACGATTCTGAAATGACGACGACCCTGTACCACACGGCAAACTATGTTGGGCTTGCACAAGCTTGCACAACAAATACACTCACGCTAGTTTTTATGCTGAGAGTATGTATAAAGTAAGTCACAACATAGCATGTATGTATGCGTGATAGAAGTGGAATTTAGTCACATCACACAAAAGACTGAACAAATAATGCAAACACATTATATAATTCAATTCATTTTAAAATTATGAAGTATTATAATTTATTAGTTAATTGCTGTTTAGTGACACTAATGGTATGACCTCATAAAAATTTATCAGAGAATATGTCATAATAATATGTATAGCCATCAAAAGAAACAATACAGATAATGATACACAATTTGATTTGAATATGACCATGTTCTCTGTGTGTATTGAGCACAAAATCAATTAAAAGCAAATGAATCCAACCCACCCACCACACTCACACAGCTGGGAACACTTTGCCTAACTAACTTACACCAGTAGAGGCAGGAACAAAAGAGGGGTCTGCAAATAGCATAAGCAAATTAAATTAAAAATAACTTTGTAATCTCATTGCATTGCCGGTGGTGCAGGAAGAGATGTATTGGTATAAGTTGTCTCTAAGGGCATGTGTTTTGTGGTTTGCTGGTGTTTATTCTAGAAATCACATTTTTAAGTTGTGCCAAACATTATGGTAGCTCCCCAACTTCCTAAGACTTTGATAACCCTGTGTGTCTTGCTCTTTTTCCCCGCTTACATAAATAATATGATAAAAATAATAATAACAATGATAATAATAATAATAACAATAATAATCTATATAATAAAATGTATGGATGACAGTGACCAATGACAATGTGTATTCACGAATAATTCATGACCTTAATCAGTTTGGTAAGCATCACCATTATACATGAATGGGTACAAGTGTCATCACATAGAGTAAAAGGTGATTAATTGCAATAAAAAGCTGGTCTAAGAGGACGAGAAGGCGGCATAGATTTAAAAAAGAATGGAAGAGAAGGCAAAAAGGCGAGCAATTAATTATAACTAAAAGGCGAGTGGAATCAGTCGACGAGTAAAAGTGGCATTAGTTTAAAAAAAGAAAGTGAAAGTACGAAAAGGAAGGCAAATGTGTAGCAAAGCTTAAGTCCACAATCATGATAGTAGGACAGAGAGATTCAGAAGCAGGAGAATGGACAAGAGTTGAGAAAGGTGGGGGATAAAAAAAGCTGAGCAGAACAAAGGGAATGTTATGTAACCATAACCAATGGTAGAGAATGATAACTGAGCAAGATGACTTATGCTACTGCATTCTTACTTTGCAATACCTCAAGTGCCACTATGCCACTTGCTAGTAAATAATAATATAATAATAACACTAATAGCTATTAATTAATAATATTACCAATAATAATTATTAATATAAAACAATAAAGTAATATTAAAATAAATAATAATAATAACAACAACCAGCATTATAGTGCAATTGATCTTATCACGGTGAAACATGTTTTGATTAAATTGGCTCATTGTGATATCATATAGTGAGGTCATTATTTCAGTTTTAATTCATTTGCTGTGTCATTGCATCTGGTGATATTGTATGTTGTGGTTGTATAACTATGGTAACAATATAACTATTCCTCAAGCATAGTGGTAAGAATGCTGAGTCATTCTCATGATACCAATGTTATCCAATTGCAACTGGACTCTGAACTTACTCATGAGATCATCTATGCTTGTGTCTCTCACATATACACAGGTAAACACACAAACATTACTATACTATAAATTTTCTTAGTTACGTGTGTGTATATGTATATGCATACACAATTAATACATTATATTGATTGCTGTCAACATTGAAAAAATGTCATGCATGCTCAGCTGTGAGATCATATATTTTAAATTACATTAAATAGAAATGTGTGCTTGTTGTATGTGTGTATGTGTGTGTGTTATATGCGTATGTGTGTGTGTGTGTGTCATAATCTATTCTACAATATGGTCCCCATTGAAGTCAGTGGAACGAGCTAAGGGGGTAGGTTAAACAGAAAGCTATAGCTATAGAATATAAGTTAGCTAAAGTAGTTTTGATATAAATAACTATTACATATCTTATTGTCTATTTTTCTTCTCCTGTTCGTGAAACTCTATGCACCAGTTTTCTACCAATTTAAGATCCCTAGCTCCCTAGCTATTTATTTTCTGCTGATCATTTCTAACAAATTCAATAAGTAGTCCGCAATAAAACGAAGCTATATATTGCCATGGAATTTCATAACATGCGCAGATGTATTAAAGTAGAAAAGAGTCCACATTATGGCTATGTAAATTATAGTGAAGACATATAAACATATATAACTATATATATCCCGAACTCATAAGTATACAGCTTCGCTTGATCACTTGAATTAACAGTAATTTGGGTTTTTGCAAAAATAACGATAGGTCATCAGAAATACTAAATATATAATTTTTGTTATGTTGATGGTATCCAGTTAAATCAATGTGAAACTGAAGAAGGTCCTCGGACTGAATTAAATGTTCTTTCTACGAAAATTCCTTGCTACGCACCAGCGGAATACCCTCTTAACCAGTTAAATCAACACAATGTTTTGGTTACCTCTCCAACAGAATGACAATGTTGTGGTTGATATTACATCAACACGGCCTTGTTGATGCATAACGGATATTGCATAACTTTCTGTGTCATACAATCACAATATAATATATGCCTTAACATTATAGCTATGTACCTGGACAGCGTTTGGGGAGAGGATGAAAAAAATGTGTTAGTTTTTTCTTGTCTTCAGATGCTGCCTCACCAGCTCCAATTACTTTTGTTAAGTACATTACAAATAGAATGTAGTAATGTGTACAATAAGAGGCTGTAAAACAGCACCTAGTGTGTAGTACATTTATCAAAACTGTGGTGGTAATACTGGTAGATATTCAGAGAAGGGATTGTCCCTACCACTTTAATATTATTCCCTTGGGTATAGCGATAATGTTATGATGTGCATATTGCCTTGGTTGGTATGTTTGTGAACCCATGGCTTCCTAATAATGGAATTGATTAAATTGAATAAAGTCTGTGAACATTAATCGTAATGCATTCCTTATTATGTTTTCAACTTGTGTATTTATGTGAGTGGATGAGCTTGTGTTTGTGTGCATGCGTGTGTGTGTGTGTGTGTGTGTGTGGTGCATGTGTGAGTGCACATGTGTGTGTTTTCTGTGTGTGTGTGTGTGTGTGTGTATATGTGAGTGCACATGTGTGTGTTTTCTGTGTGAGTGTGTGTGTGTGTATGTGTGTGTAGTGGTGGCTAGTATGTGGTTGTGTCAATGTGGTTGTGTCCTTGGCCCAGGGCCTGAGCTTTTTGGTTTACATCAGATCAACATCCTGGTTAAATTGAAACCATTTAAAATGTATGACACACCACAAATGGGGTGATATGCTGGGTTGTGTGTTATGTGTGTGCATATGTGTTCAAGTATTGGAAGTGCATGTGCATCAGTTGAGCTAACACACGAACATTGCATCTTAACAGAGTGGATTTGAAACAATGACTTGAACAATTCATTCTAGTCCAATTAAACAGTGAAAGAAATCTGAACGTAAGATGCAAGCAACGATCAGCCTGACAAAGTGACACCCGAAGTTAGCTCCGCCTTCTTCCTCTCATTCCTTTCTTCCCTTACAGCAGTTTATAATTATCCACAGACTGATATATTCCTTTGATTATAATACTAATTACAAAATTAGTTAAGCTCGCATTTAAAGTCTGGTTGGTTAATCTTGCTATTATTATAAGATCTTCATCCAAAGATATAATTGGTGGTTTTTTTCTGTGTATGATTATCTGGAATATAATTGTACATAGCAAAGCCAGCTAGCCTCCTACAACCCCAGAAAAGATAGATGAGAGAATCACTGGCCAAAATTGAATTATCCTACATTTCCCACACTGTAGGAAAGTATATCTGTCCTTATACACCTGTCCTATGTAAGATATAGAGCCAAATTTCATGCAGTTATGAAATTTGGCTCTATCCCACATAGGGTAGGTGCAGGATAGGTACATTTACTACGACTTGGGATGTTTATGAAATTTCATTTTTCGCCTAGTGAATGAAAATGTAACAACAAGAAAAGTACACTATTATATTTGTGTGTGAATGAGTAAAGAGTATGCCTCTGCAGTGATGACACTGTATTATTTTGTGACTTGCATATACCAATTGTTCGTTGTAGCCACTGGTGAGCTAAAAGAGCACCAGTAGAACATCATGGGAACTGCCACCAGTGGAACATGTGTTTTGGGTTGACCAACTTGACCAAGTTTCATATAAGATCTTTTTTTTTTAGCTGATGGTCGTGTTTTGCCTACATTGACCAAGCAAAGCACCCTCTACACTTTAGCTGATGTTCTTGGCTAATTCCTCAACTCATTCTGCATAAGTGATAACTTCATTTGCCTTCCATAGATCCTCTCTGTGTGTGTGTGTGTGTGTGTGTGTGTGTGTGTGTGTGTGTTGGTTTAGTGGTTGTGTCCTGGGATCAGGGCCTGAGGTCCTAGAGTTCAAGCCCAACTCAGGCATTTTCCATCTGATTTTCCATCTGTCTCCTACCAGCCCCACCAGTCCACCCAGCTGTGATTGGGGTACTTGGCATTTGCTGGGGTGCAAATTCAAGGCCTTTTCTCATGCAACAGCAATGGTCCAGGTGGGACTTCGGGTGCCCACACCACTTGCTGTGAGGAAAGGCCTGTTCTCCTGCGAGTTCCTAGCATGGCTCCAGGAGCTTAGCTTGCATGGCTCACAGTGCCTGCTTAGTGCACAGGCATCCTGGCTCTGCCAGGTGCGCGTGACCGCCTAGCGGCAGCAAGAGAATTTGCATTTTTTGTATTGTGTGTGTGTGTGTATGTATGTGTAGCAAAATCTCCTAATTTAATTCCAATCTCTAGATGTCTATTTAAATGAGAAACATTTGTGGTGCAATAGTTGAGGAAATGTGATAAATAGCCTCATACTAAAAATACTTATCAGCTACTAATAACATAATTATAAAATAATAGCATTATGAACGAGCCTTTTTTCTTCTGTCCATATTGAATTTATTTGTTTTTGCTCGATATATCGATTGTTAAGTTAAGAATTATTTTTTCTGTTGTACACTACGTTATAGTATAATAAGAAAAAAAATAATAATCTGAGCGGCCGAGTTAGAGACAAGATGACATTGACATCAATGAAAATACAGTATATACACATAATTGTGCTACTCAATGGTTTCTTAATCAATAAAAAAAAAATTAACTGTTAGGCAGTTCATTTGTATATCTGTCTAACCTCCATGGCAGGTTTGTCAGCACCACCACTGCAGTCTTTGGTCAGTGACTCTTCATATACACTCAGCGATGACTCATTAGAATCCAGGTCAGCTTTAACTGAAGGAGTTGAAAATTCCAATCTACATAATTACATACATGTAAAGCAACAATCAGAAACTAAACAAACAAACAAACAAAAAACACAAGGGTTGACACACCTGACAACTACATCAAATACCCATTACTACTTGTTCCAATGAACTAGAATAGAACTATGTTAGTAGCCGAAATAGTTATTGGCAGAGTGAGCGAAACGAGCATTATCAGGGGACACAATTGAAAATCGGGGATATATACATAGTTGTCTAAAGCTACAGGTAATTCAGATAATCTGATGACAGAATAGCATTATATTGCAGAAGATACCAGTACTCATGAAACAGAGGTAAGAGTAGTTCTGCGTTAGTCAGCTTGTTGTATAATGGTCGCAACAGCTACATACTTTTAGAACTGGACTGCTGATCGTTTTGGAAGAAGTGTTTTACCTCATTGTGTGAATTACTTGTGCACAGGCTCTCCCGCCATTTGTGCTCAAGTACATATCACTAGCTATATGATTAGGAGATCATATACTTACTTACAGAGTATAGGCTCATTACTACGTTGACGAATGCTATATACGATATAGAACACTAGTATTGATCAGCTATTATTTAACGCAGTTGACTTTTGAAACAATAGGAGAACGTTTCAGACTCGAAGTCCTGTATCAGCTCACAATACAGTGAACAAAGTGATGTGACACAACTATATATAGGGTTAGAGAGGTGTCATTGCATGGTGGTGATGTGCGATGGTATAAATTGGATGAATGGTAGCCACTCTAACCCCCTATGTTCAATATTAGTATTCTATATCATATATGTGTAACATAGACTTACTTCCCAAACTCGGCTGGCTGACGCTCCCCAGAAAATACTGTGAGAGAATTATCCAATCCATGACATTGGGGGCTGTGTTCAGATACACTGGAATCATCATCGTAAATGACAGGTTTATCATCACACCGATCCATTCTGCAGACAGTTTAGATGTTAATGGTAATACATGCATAAATGACTAGGTGACAATAAACCAAACCCTTGAAACTTGAGATAGTCTAGATTAGTACAACTATTACCTAAAAAGGATTAGAGACAAAATAAAGTTCCAGATTCCGTCCGTTTGTATGGCCGTAAAATGGTAGTTTTTTTACAATAGTTTTTACTGTTGTGTTCCATATTTATGTATTTTATTATATGTTATTTATTAACCCTCAGCAAGCATGCCAAGAGGGTTATAGTAGTCTGTTTGTCGTCTGTCTGTCTGTCACGCTCTGATTTTGGAGAATACTGACGATTAACAGTTGACATGAAGCTTTCAATCACTACGATACATTGTATGCTCAGCATTTTTTCGTAAAGAAATAGACAAACAAAGCTAACAGCATAATAGACAGTTGTGTACCCTTCAAACGATACAAGGCTAAAAAAGTAGCCATAACAGAAGAAGGCATTCATTTCTTACAATTGCTTTGAAAACCTTCTTCCTGATTGATTGAGCCGTATCCCGTGACAAAATTAGGGTGCATGTGC
>WLWI01005172.1_pt1 | contig 10930 bp, 13 predicted proteins | sample 6701501 | NCBI WGS metagenome assembly WLWI01 (sample SAMN12718690, study PRJNA515312) | sponge metagenome | isolation source: marine sponge | host: Mycale hentscheli | place: New Zealand: South Island, Marlborough, Capsize Point | collected 2014-11-01
CACACACACACACACACATGCACGCACACACACACACACACATGCACGCACACACACACATACACATTGCTACTGATTTCTGCAGTGTATCCCAGTACCAGTTGCAGCTTCTATTGGAGAACATTGAGCAGATGATCCTACTGCTTTATGGATCTATGCACATGTAAGTTCCTAGGAGATGTCTTACACACAGTACTTGTTCTGTGACCATGCCACTGTGTCTAGCTGATGTCACATAACGTGCACACCTCCAATTGTTGTGTAGAGCTATGACAACTCCCAACAACTGCCTGTCATTGGAGCACCTCGTGGGTCTCATGCTAGATGCTGTCCTCTCAGATGGGGGAGGACCCATGACTCCAGGTCCATCTAGTCCACTACTTGGAGTGCCATCCATTCCTAGGCTAAAACTCCCTGCTAGTGTCGCCGTGAGTGATGTTTGAGAGGCTAGTGTCCCTCTACCTAGTGTCCCTCTACCTAGTGTCCCTCTACCTAGTGTCCCTCTACCTAGTGCTCCTCTACCTAATGCCCCTATACCTAATGCCCCTCTACCTAATGCCCCTCTACCTAGTGTCCCTCTACCTAGTGTCCCTCTACCTAGTGTCCCTATACCTGGTGTTCCACTGATACACAAGGTAGAGGGACATTAGGTAGAGGGACACTAGGTAGAGGGACTCAAGGTAGAGGGACACTAGGTAGAGGGACACTAGGTAGAGGGACACTAGGTAGAGGGACACTAGGTATAGGGACACTAGGTAGAGGGACACTAGGTATAGGGACACTAGGTAGAGGGACACTAGGTATAGGGACACTAGGTAGAGGGACACTAGGTATAGGGACACTAGGTAGAGGGACACTAGGTAGAGGGACTCTAGGTAGAGGGACATTAGGTATAGGGACACTAGGTAGAGGGACACTCAATCCATTGGGTTTTGTACGGAAATGAACTTGGACGGTGATCTGTAGTACAGTAATTGAGTTGCCCCTCCCTCCTTGTCTTCATCCCAATGTCATTTAAGAAACACACAATGATAACATTACTGCTTGAATACTCATGTCTTATTTGACTGGTGGGAACTAGGAAGAAAAACCAACTGCGAAGGAACCTGTGATAGAGAGTTTAGACTATCAATTAGTCAGTAAAATACTGGCCGGGCCGTGACCAACCAACTTGAAATAAGAGCTCTTACTTCATGTATAATTTAACTTTAGTGTGAACTGATTGAAGAACAGTAAAATATGCAACTCAAAAGCTGTATTTTTGCCTGGAACACTGTCCTTCATTGGTTTGTTGTTGCTGTATTGTATTCAGATCAAACTCCATGCCATACTGAGTGGGTTGGAGTCGGCTGACCACAGCAGTCAGTCTGTCATGCAGCAGATGTGTCGACCATACATCATGTTAGGTTCCTGCCTGCTGAACCGCGGTGCTCTGGCATGCAGCCACCTCCCCCCGGCACATCTGAAGAAGGTGTCCCTCTTCCTCCATGCCTATCGCCTGATTGAACTCACTGGGACTGACAACACTTCACAGATTGTCATCTGGCAAGAAGTAAGCACTCATGAATCCTGTCCTTTTGCTTAAGTGTGTTGCTAATTTTCTCTGATCACTCAATTGTGGGAGAATTCACTTTGCTTTGGTAGTGAACTTGCTCCTTGTTGTTGTTGTTATGCACAATGTTCAAATTCAACATTGTTTTCTTCCAGATTTTTCTGCCTCTAGAAAGTGCAAGTCGTGGTGACGAGAAGGAACTGGAGCAGCAAGATATTGGTGGTAGTGGCTGTAGAATGTTCCTTCTTGTAGTGGGCTTGGAACAGATGCTCCTGTGCATGCTCATGCAGGAAAGCTTGCCACCTCCTCCCGACCAGTTTCTGCACATGCCCAGTGTTGATGCTGTGTATATTGACAGGGGGCGTGCCTTGTTGGTGCAACTCAAGGCACAGGATCTCTTTATGCAAGACTTTGAGGGAATATCGGCTCTTCCAAGTATCCAAACTGCTGACTCAGCACTCTCGTCTATGACCACCAAGCTAGCCAGTCTGTTGAAGCGCTCCAGCTCCCAGCGCAGCAGTCCTTTCATTTCAAAGAAGTTGTCAGATTCACTTGGTATCCGCTCCTCGGTGGTAAACCGCTCGTTTAGTGTAAGGAGTTCGAATGCCAAGACAGGCGGATCAGATTCAGACAACGAGGGATTGCCAACCAAAGGCTCTGCCTCTCCACAACGCTCACACTCCATGCTACATCAAAAAAGAACATTTAGAAAGAGAAAACTATCTGCAGGGATAGTGCCTCCTGCTGTAGCCGCTGCTTATGATGCACAAAGAACTCAGCAAAATGTCAACTCGTAAGTTAAACTATTAAATAGTGTAATATTTTTATCAAAGGTTATGTTTGTGTGACAGATTGATGGCAGGACTGGACGACATGCTCCTCCATTATGTCTGCTTAGAAGATGGTCATGGTCTGATGTTATGCCCCACCCATACCACTCCCCCTGGAGTCGTACACTCGGAGCTGCTGTTGTGCTTCCAATCAACAGCTTCACGGGTGAGGGAGGTCCTGCTGGGGAGAGCCACACGGAACAGAGAAGTCAGTGATGATGACGATGATGAAGAAGAAGATTATGATGAAGAAGATGAAAGTGATTATGATAATGATAGTGACTTGGAGCAATCTACAGAGGAATTTGAAAAATCTATTATTTCTGCCTCACCTTTTATTCCTCGAAAGAGCGCAGTCATAGAGCACGGTGTTTTGCTGGAGTGTAATACTACATCCAGTTTGAAAGTTAGAAGTTTCCTCCAGTATTGGGTCATTGGGTAAGGATTGCAGCGCACACATGTTGTTGACAATCACCAGACCACGTAACCTACATATCAGAAAGTGTTGAGACCCAGATCCAAAAATATTCTCTCCTCACTAGCATTGCATTGGAAATAGTTATACAGTAGAGCCTCCGAACTGAGAATAATTTGGGGCCAGTCTTTTTAGTTCACAGGTCAGAAGTGGATTGCTTTAAGAGGTGATAAGCATTCTATTTTCTATTATAAGAAGCAGGTGGAATGTTTGCAAAATAAAGGCAATTTTCTGATTAGAGAGTTCACTATCAGAGGTTGTATTTCCACTTCAGCTTTAAAATAGTAAGCAAGAACTGTTTCAGGTACCTCAACACCTCAAAGATACCCCAGGAATTCTGTATTAGCTTGCCAATGTTGATACCCTAAAAATACTGAAGCTGCAATCATCATTTTCAACAGAGTTAAAAAACAAATCTTCTGAAGTCCAGCCCAGTTAGCATGAACTAGCAGTGCTCTTGCAGCACAATAAAATATCTTTTTGTGTGAATTTTGTAATGTGGAAAAACAGCTGAATAAATCAGCTAATGAAATATTGAGACGTGTAGAGAATTGGGTCGGTAATATTGATATTGGTCAAATTGTAGAGTCTCACTACCTAATGTTGAGTTAGAGGTTTGAATTGATATACAATAATACATTCTATTGTGCCTGTTACTTTACAGAGTACTTATATAATGTTAGAATTGTTGTCTGCTTGTAATGTAGGCGACTATTTGTGGAGGAGAGGAAGGAGTTTTATGTCTGCTGTCAGGAGTCTACATCCAACAATATAATTGAAATGGCTTTCAAATTGTTGTTTGGCTGGCCTGGATAGAACTGTCTACTCATTTTTTATACCATTTCATTTCATTATGATCAAATTAATGATTAAGTCCAAGTTTCTTTGCACAAAATTAATTCAAATTTCACTATTCCAGCACTGAGAAGCGGTTTATGAAGGTCAAAGTTTGTATGTGGGTGTAAGCGGAAACTCCGCCTCTAAGTTTGAGTAAAGGTAAGAAAATTACTCACTCAACCGTCAACGTTCGTTATGGCAGCAAACGGGAAGGAGGAGATCGTGAGAAGGAATAGGCCTGGTACGAAAGCGGAGGATTTGTGTAATTGGCCTTTCCAAGACTACACCGACATGGACAGCACCCTGGACGGTAAGCGTCGTGTCTAAACGACGTGCAGGCCCTGGTCCCTTGTGATGTCGGCTACCTTTTAGATTGTTTTTTATGGCCCTGTATAGAGTGGTATCCAGGAGGCCTATAATTTCAGCGTGTAATAAGCTATTAACCTCTGTATGTTTCATTCAGATGACCTATATTTTTTAATACCAATTTTAATTCATTCATTGTATCTATATTAAATTTTATAGTTCAGCAATACATCCAACAGATGATTCGTAAAGACCCTGCTGATGTAGAGGCCGTATTAGAGCCACCTCCTACTCATAATAGTGAAGGGTGTTGGAAGTATGAACACCTGCGTCAGTTCTGTAACCAGCTCAATAGCCTGGCAGTTCGACTGCAGCAGGAATGTGATCCAGCCACCTGTGTTCAGATGACTGGCAGTGAGAAGTACATTTTTCTTTGTGCAGCTCACAAAGACCCGAAGGAGTGCTCGGCATTGGATTATACTCTTCACACACTCCATGGAGCTGCATCTTTTCTCAATAACAACAAATATTTTCCTAGTCGCTTTGATATCAAGGAAAGCTCCTTGCAGAGGCTCAGCTCTGTGGCAAGAAGAGTGTATCGCATTTTTTCTCATGCCTACTTCCATCACAGAGGCTTGTATGATGAATTTGAGGGTGAAACACATTTATGCCATCGTTTCACTAGATTTGTCACCAAATATGAACTTATGTCTTCTGATGGACTGAATGTACCTGTTCCAGACTCCAGTGAATCATCTGCATAAATCATAAAATGCACCAGTAAATTATTAGTATGTTTTTAATGTTTATTTTTATTCCATAGAAAGTTGGTAAAATAGGCACAGGGTCGCTGACCCAAGCTCACGTGATAATCAGCTTTTGGAAGTCGGAATGAAATAGCGCGGTTTAGCTACCTTGGTAACAAGTTAACGAAAACACTTCGTGAACTGAGGAAACCGGGAAAATTGCTGGGTGGCTGTCTGTTGGAGAGAGATGCTGAAGCTGAGGCACTGGAAGACATTTCTTCCTGCGCAGGTGGGAGGAATCTTTAGAAATCCCGAGCTAGCTTTAAAAAGTGTGGTGTGCTTTATTAGGAAGGTGCAGCTAAAGTTGTTGCAGCTACGTGGTCTCCTAGCAGCGAGAAACTTGCTGTTTGCACCATAGATAGAGTTATAATTTTATATGACGAGAATGGAGAACAAAGAGACAAGTTTTCCACCAAACCAGCAGACTCAAATGTGAGTTCATATTCAGTAGCAGCACCCCAAGCTGAAACTTCTTGCTAGCTAGCCAAGTCATATTGAAAAACTGATTTATTCTGAATCATTGTACAGCTCAGAGTAATCATAATGTATAAATAATTTAGTGCAGCGGAAAGTTCATGCCAATATGTTGTTATATAGTGGTTGTAAAGTTATAATAATAATAATAATGTCAATTTTACAAGATACTTGTATGATGGCAACTCACTTTCCAGTGTCTTCATGCTCTTGGTTTGTTTGTGTGTGTCATAGTTGGGCAAGAAAAGTTATCAAGTGAGCTGCTTGGCTTTCTCTCCGGACTCTACCAAAATTGCAGTGGGACAGACAGATAATATTATCTATGTTTATCGCATTGGAGAAAACTGGTAAATATTTTTTTTCAATAGGTAATAGTCATAGCAAGCATTGATAAATGTGTGTGCTTGCATGATGACAGGGGTGAAAAGAAGGTGATCTGTAACAAGTACATTCTCCAGAGTGCAGTGACATGCATGCTATGGCCGGTACAACAAGCTAACTTTGTGTTTGGTCAAGCTGATGGCAAAGTCAAGGTTGCTGGGGCTAAAGGCAGCAAGTCACAGGCCATCTACAGCATAGGTTCCTATACTGTCTCCTTGGCACTTAGGTAACTAGTATAAATGTACATATGTGTGTTAGTTTCATGCTGTTTGTATACAGTCCTTCAGGAACAGGAATACTGTCTGGTCATGCAGACGGCACTATTGTTCGCTACCTGTTTGAAGAGGATGGCTCTGATCTCAGCAAGGTAGACTGCGAGAAATATTGGTGTAATGCTCGGGTGAATATTTGTGGTGTTAATTACAGGGCCCCATTTGTCGCCATTCCTGTCCTCCATACGGACTTGTTTGGGCAAACTCATCTATTCTTGCTGCTGGATGTGATAAGAAAATCACAGTGTATGCATTTTCAGGTAGGACTATTTGATATGTGGTTGGGCATGGGAAAATTAAATCTTCAATGTAGTACAGGGAAATTAACGTCTTTTTTCCATATCACTTAATATTTTTATTATTATTATTACTATTATTGTTGCTGTTGTTATTATTATTATTGTTGTTGTTGTTGTTATTTTTTTGTGAATGCAGGAAGAATGGTGCAGAACTTTGACCACTTTACTAGTAGCAAAGACAGGGAGTTCATGTGTGCAGCCTGCAATATCACTGGGGAATCGTGCGTGTTTGGAAGCTATGACCGCCTCCGAGTTCTCACTTACTCTAGTCGCAAGGGAGCCTGGGAAGAAAGCCCGCCGAAAGACGTTGAAAACTTATACACAGTCACTAGCCTCTCATGGAGAAGGGACGGCTCCAAGATTGCAGTGGTAAGGAGAGTAGAGAGAATAGATGACACTCACATGATTTACTCTGTGTGTATGTGTGTGTGTCTGTGTCTGTCTGTCTGTCTGTCTGCCTGTCTGTCTGTCTGTCAGGGTTCTCTTTGTGGAGCAATGGATGTGTTTGATTGCTGTATACGGAGAGTTATGTATAAGAACAAGTATGAACTGACTTATGTCAGTCAAAGTCAGGTGAGTTGGAACCCTTGGCCCAACCTCATGGACACATTGTAGCATCACGCATGTGTGTGTGTGTATGTGTGTGTGTGTGTGTGTGTGTGTGTGTGTGTGTGTGTGTGTGTGTGTGTGTGTGTGTGTGTGTGTGTGTAGGTGATAGTGAAAGACTTACATTCAGGGATCAGAGTAGTATTCAAATCACACTTTGGTTTTGAAGTAAGAAAGCCATGTGAAATGTACAAACATGTTATAAATCTTTAATGTAGATAGTGCAGGTACAGATCATGGGCAAAGACCGATACTTGGTGGCCCACACCACGAACACTTTACTTATTGGAGACATCCAGTCCTGCAAACTTAGCGAAATCAATTGGCAGTCTACGGGCAATGAAAAGTTCTACTGTGACAATGAAAATGTATGCTTGATCACCACCTGGCATATTGTTGTGGCTAGTGTGTTGTATTCAATTAACTAGAATATTGCTTGCAGCTGTGCGTTTATCTTGCTGTGCTATTGTTTGTGTGGGAATGTTCCATCAGGTGTGTCTAGTGTACAGTGGAGGAGAGTTGACTATCATGGAATATGGCTCCAGTGAAGTACTGGGTTCAGTGCGCACAGAGTTTGTCAACTCTAACCTCATCAGTGTGAGGGTCAATGAGCGGAAACTCAAAGACACGGAGCAGTGCAAGAGACTAGCCTATCTTCTTGACCTGCACACCATTTGCATTAGTATGACTGGCTACTCTGATGTCTGTGAGTCATCTTTTATTGTGTTTTTGTTGTTGGTTGTTGCAGAGGATTTGTACTACGGCACATCCTTGGCTAATATTACGCACGACTCTAAGATTGATTGGCTGAAGGTAAATATGCAAATGTGGTTTCTTATTTTTACTAAATGATGTATTTATGTTTATAGCTCAATGAAACAGGAAAGAAATTACTTTTTAAGGACAAAAAATGTCGAGTAAGTACCTTATGTAATTGTGCACATATAACTTTTAAAAAAGGAATTAATTTTAAAGAAGACAATAATGTATCTGTGAAAGATAAACCATAGTTTATCTTCTCGAGGGATTGTAATTAATAGCACATGACATTTTTATGTATTCTTTCCACTCCAGCTGAATATTTTTGATTTGGAGAGTCAAAGTCGGACATCTCTTCTGAACTACTGCTCGTATGTGCAGTGGGTGCCTCAGAGTGATGTGGTTGTGGCCCAGAACAGGAACAGTCTGTGTGTCTGGTACAACATTGACATGCCAGACAAGATCACCATGTTCCCTCTCAAGGTCTGTCATCCATCGTGTGTAATTTTGAGTTTATAAATGAATACCACTCGATCGATTGAGTAAATTAATGGTGTGCTAGCACAAGTGGTGAGCGAGCTAGCCTAGCTACATTTTTTCTTTTAAACAATACAGCTTCATCTGTATTTTCGAAATATGCCAAATAAACAATAGATGAAAAGAAAATGTACGTTAAACCCTTTTATAAATGCTCATTTCTGGTATCCTTGAACTGTAGTCTTAAAGTCCTTACCCAGTGGTCATCAATTTTATTACTCATTACATCTGCTACTGATATGCCTGCCGCTCATATGTCCATATACAATTAACTCAAAATTTATACCCCTGATTGTGTATTGCTTTGCTCACTTTCTTATAATACATTTATTTCATGCATCCGAGGGATTGACTTGAAATGGTTGTGTTTACATATATGTAATAATTTATTTGTTTTAGGGTGAGGTTTTAAGCCTTGAGAGACGTAGTGGCCACACAGAGGTCAGGGTACAAGCTGGTGCAGAGACGACGTGTTACACACTGGATGAGGGTCTGATAGAGTTCGGCACAGCTGTGGACGATGGAGACTACTTGAGGGCACTCAACTTCCTGGAGTCCTTGGAACTGAACAAGGAGACAGAGGCCATGTGGAAAACTCTGGCTGACCTCACTCTGTCATCCAGGGAACTCATCATTGCACAAAGGTAACATGTAATTACTTTAGTATTCTTTTGAATACATATTCAATAAGTTAGCTATCTCACTCACACTGGTCACTTGTATCCACTATTTGATTATATTTGTGTTTGCCAGATGCTATGCTGCTCTTGGAGATGTGGCCAAGGCAAGGTATTTGGAAAAGGTGCTGGAGTTGGCCAGGGCTAAAGCAGCTGAACTGGTGAGAGAAATAGTCTTGTGAGTATATACAAAATTTTTTCAATTGGGGATGTCTGCAGGGCAAAGGAGATGGCACAGATCATTATCAAGTTCGTGCAAAATTGGCCATTCTGAACAAGCAATTCAAGACTGCAGAGGATATTTATCTGGAGAAGGTATTTGTCCTACATGTCACTGAGCTTGTGCTGTTGTTACATGAGGGGTTTACATCACTTACTCATTGATTTGTTTGGTTTAGGGAGAAGTAGAGCAAGCAATGGCCATGTACCAGGAGCTGCACCATTGGGAGGATGCCATTGCCATTGCTGCATCCAGAGTAAGGGACATAAAGCCACTAGAGCCACAAACCTCAGGTGTAATACAAATATCCAATGGTCTAAATTATTTTCATATTGTGCTAGAATCATCCTGAGCTAGACAGCCTTCGTTCAGCCTACTTCCAGTGGCTGATTGGCACTGGACAGGATGAGAAGGCTGGAGAGATGAGGGAGAGAGAAGGTGATCTCAACTCTGCCATTACGCTGTACATGAAGGCAGGCCTACCAGCCAAGGCAGCTAAGCTGGTCATGCATCATCAGGTATGATGTGCAGTAGACAGGTGTGACAATGTGATATGTTTTCTTATCCTTTGCCTGTGGTACTTACTAATTAAGCTGGGGTTTTGCCTTTTTATTGCAGGAACTATATCAGCACCCTGACCTGCTGTTGCAGGTCAGCACAGCTCTAGTCAATGCTGGACTCTATGAGAAGGCTGGAGACTTGTTTGTGAGGGCCAATAAATTACAGCAAGCCTTGGAGTCGTACAGAGCTGGGTCCTCTTTCAGGAGAGCCATTGAGCTGGCTCGCTCTAGCTTTCCTGCCGAAGTGGTTGTTTTGGAGGAGCAATGGGGAGACTACTTGTCTGAGCAGAAACAGCACAACAACAGCATTGCCCATTACATTGAGGCTGGGTAAGAAGGATATAATGGTAGCAGGATATATATATTATATTCACGAGTCAGCATACAATATTTCATGAGAACGTGTAAGTATTTTCACTAGCCAAAGGCAGGTGAAATATGAGCGTGAGAGGGAAATGTCATTCCCATATTGTACAATAAAACAGTTACTCTGCCGTACTTCTAAAAATTCAGTCCAGAACTACGCACTGGCACATTGAAGCGTTCAATATGCAGTGTTCAATGTGGGAAATGTTGAGCATTTGCGTGATGTGGAAATACCCGAGGGAAAATATCCCATGTATATTAAATATATTAGATATAATATATATGCATGACCCAACATTGCAATTACGATATATGAAAGTCAAAAACTAAAACTGTGTTTATTTGCAGTTGTTTGGAAAAGGCTGTGATAGCTGCCATGCAGGCTAGGCAGTGGGTAAAGGCCATCCAGATCCTGTCCACACAAGACCCTGAATCCTGCAAGGATTACTACCTTAAGATTGCCAACCACTTTGCATCCGTGAAGGACTTCAAGCAGGCTGAAGCCATCTACAGCAAGGCGGGGCTGGAAAAGGAGATAGCGGACATGTACCTGGAAGCAGACATGTGGGAACAAGCATTCCATCATGCCCAGTCCTGCATGGATCCTGGGGAAGTCAAACAGCTCTACCTGAGTCATGGGCAACAGCTGGAGGAAAGTGGCAAGCTTCAGGAGGCAGAGAAACTGTACATGCTAGTTGGGGAACCAAGTCTCTCTATTAACATGTACCAGAAGGCCAAGCAGTATGATAGTGTCATTCGATTGGTGGCCAATCACAAGAAGGAACTTCTCCAGGAAACATACAGCATGTTGGCAAAGGTAATACTTGCTTGAGTGTCCTGTGAGACTGGGGGAGAGTGTATAGTTAGTCTTCCATTTATTGTTATTGGTGAATGTGCAAGACATGTTTACATCTAACAAATGGATTTATTCCTATATATCACTTTGTCGTTATTTGAATTGGACAGAAAATGA
>WLWI01005174.1_pt1 | contig 10927 bp, 12 predicted proteins | sample 6701501 | NCBI WGS metagenome assembly WLWI01 (sample SAMN12718690, study PRJNA515312) | sponge metagenome | isolation source: marine sponge | host: Mycale hentscheli | place: New Zealand: South Island, Marlborough, Capsize Point | collected 2014-11-01
TAGGTAGTTGAGCAACTGCAGACTGCTGGCCTGGGCTAGGTAGTTGAGCAACTGCAGACTGCTGGCCTGGGCTAGGTAGTTGAGCAACTGCAGACTGCTGGCCTGGGCTAGGTAGTTGAGCAACTGCAGACTGCTGTCCAACAGTTTGCCTTAGCCAAACAATATACTCGAGTGCTATGAATAAACGATTGGGTAAAGGGTATTGTTTCCTGGGACTACCACTGGTCATTCGACTTCTTTCAGCGATGTCATTAAAAATGGTTAGCTATCTTTCAGCGATGTCATTAGAAATGGTTAGCTATATTTTTAGTTTTGAATTTTAGTTTTCATCAGCTCAATGACTTTTAGTTTTAGTCATTATCATCCTATGTGAAATTTAGCTCTGGTTAGCTTACTAAAATGTTTTAGGTGTTGCTAAAATTAATTTTAGTTTTAGTTTTAGCTAACCAAAACAACACTACTACTGAGAGAGGAAGTTCACCTTTAAATATAATATGAACCTATTTCAAACTTTTCTTGAAGTGTTCGGGTTTTACACAATTGTGTGTGACATAAAGATTAATTGAGTTCCAACAAGTTATTCCATGTGGGTACAGGGAGTTGCATGATGCAAAGCCTCAAAATTCAATTAGTCCTTTTAGACTTAAAAATTATAATAATAGCAAATTTCTGTTTTAACAACAAATGTATATTAGCCTCAAGTAGCTGTAGTACTATTTATATTTAACCTGATGGTCCAGAAAATGGTAAGAAACTATTCCATAACTATTCTTTTATTCTTATAAGTATTCTCAACAAACATATCTTGGACTACTACTAGAGCTGTACATTGTTCAGGCTCGCTCATTTGCGCATGCGTAATAAAATACTGAAATTATAAAAATTACGGCTTTCTGGTGTTATTTTGTTGGCGGCGCGCGCGCGGTGTGTATGTAAATGATGTGGTGGCAACACACGTGTGCAGGCTGTGCTTCTAAACGCGCGCGCACATTGTTTACACGTGCTGCAATTGCGTCATCACGTGAAAGCTTAGTCACTTTATTTGGTTTCACACGTCACCATGACGTCAGGTCCAAGGTCAGTTTTTTGTAGGGAAGTATTTTCAGTGCCACCTGAACGTTAACCGGCTTTATAGTTCTTTCTCGGGAGCAGGTAACTTCAACGTCTTCTAGAGCTATCAAGTTGAATATTTTTATTTGGTTATAGCGTTCTGACGAAATCCAAGGACCACATGTTTGTATGTCTTTCTTCAGCACAGAGAGTAAGCTTACTTCCCTAAGCCTTTATTTTGTCTTGATAGTTGTTATGTGTAGGTATATGCTTATCCTCCTCGAGTCCCACCAAGGGAAATACAATTGAATCAAGCTTTGAAGAGACTAAAGCTGTGGCTCATGTCCACGTGCCAGAATTGACCTTAAGAGGTACAAGAAGCGCCATTGTGAAGTATCTGGATGTTTGAAATAGCCCTGCTGACAACACAGAGAGCTACGCCATACTGCTGCTGACCCTGTCCTGTGGGAACGGTTATTGTATCGTGCATGACAAGATAAAGGAGATTGAAGTGGACAAATTTTAGTTGAAATAGAGTAGCACAATGTCTGTGAATGTGAACAGAGAGAACCCTGACCAGTTCTATCGCTACAAGATGCCTCTTCTGATTGCTAAGGTAGTGTCCATGTTAAAGTGGGTGGGCACTGTGTGTGTGCATACATGTGTGAGGAACAGGTAGTACAGTAGTGTGTGTGTGTGTGTTAAGTGAGGAATAGGACTACAGTGTGTGAGGAACAGGTAGGACAGTGTGTGTGAGTGAGTGTGTGATGAACACGTAGTACAGTGTGTGTGTGAGTGAGGAACAGGTAGGACAGTGTGTGTGAGTGAGTGTGTGATGAACAGGTAGTACAGTGTGTGTGTGTGTGTTAAGTGAGGAACAGGAGTACAGTGTGTGTGTGAGTGAGTGTGTGAGGAACAGGTAGGACAGTGTGTGTGTGGTTTCTGAATGTGTTGTGAATGGTTTCATCTTGACTTGTGTTGTCTTTAGGTGGAAGGCAAAGGAAATGGCATAAAGACAGTGATAGTCAACATGGTGGAGGTCGGGAAAGCTCTGGGGAGACCTCCGTCTTGTAAGTTGGTGGTTTCCTTGTCAGTAGCCTGTGATATAACACGTTTGTTATGGAATATTGTATTACTAGATCCTTGCAAATATTTTGGTTGTGAATTGGGAGCCCAGACTCAGATGGACCACAAGATCGGCCGGTACATTGTCAACGGTGCTCATGAGGGCACAAAGCTACAAGACATGTTGGATGGCTTCATTAAGAAGTTTGTGATGTGTCCAGAATGTGAGAATCCTGAAACTGAACTGGCAAGTGGATAAGATTTTAGGATATTATGGGACTGTATTTGATTACACCGTTTCTTTGTTACTTTTGTAGCATGTCCAAGTGAGTAAAGGTCGGATCACTCAAGGCTGCAAGGCCTGTGGTCACCATGGCATGGTGGATCCCAGGCACAGGTTGACCACGTTCATTATCAAGAATCCACCCAATGCTGCTGATGAGTCTGCTGGAAAAAAGTATTTATAGCAACTTGTTTGTAACTATTGTTGAATTGCTTTCTGTGTGTGTGTGTGTGTGTGTGTGTGTCAGGGACAAGAAGGCACGCCGTGCTGAGAAGATGAAAGGAAAAAAGAAGGATGAGGATGGTGCAAAATTGATGGGGAGTCATTCTAACCACACCCCTTCCTCTCCCACCGTTGCAGAAGTTAATCGTCAGGATGGAGAACCGATACCAGATATACCACCAATCTGTGAAGAGGTGGGTGAATTAGGTAGTAAAAAAGTATGATTTGTTAGGCGTAGGAGTAAGGACAAAAAATTCAGTGGGTTCGTTGATTAGGAATGACTTGTGAACGTCATTATGTTTGTATGTATGTGTGTGTGAGAGTTCTTGTATGTGATTTGGAGTTGAAAGGTCTTAATTGTTCAGGTGTGAAATTGTTATTGACTTGTTTTAGTCCTTGATTATGTTGTATGATGGTGTGTTGTGTTGTGTTTGTTCCCAGAATGGAGATGAGGATTGGAGTGTGGATACAAGTGAAGAGGCAGTGAAGGCGAGAACAGAAAACTTGTCTGAACACATCTCAGCACTTGCCTTGTCTGGAGATGCAGAGTTGTCTAGTTACCAGAGGGTGGACAAGTTTTATAAGTTTGTGGATGTAAGGGCAGAGATAGTTAGTATTATGAAATACGTGTTACATGTGTGGTCATGTGTGTGTGTTATCTAGGACATGAAGCAGTCAGGAGGCAGTGCTGCCATATCTACTAACATTTCAAAGGTCAAGGCGGAGGCTGAAAGGTTGGATGTTATGGACAAAGCTGCTGGTATTCTAGCAGAACTCTTGTATACGGACCAACTACTGAGTGAGATCAAGCAGTATCGTGGCATCATGCTCCACGTACGTTATACACATACTACCATTCAATTGGGGGAGGGGCATTAAGTCGTGTTAATTATTTGTAGTTTGTAGTGGACAATCGCAAAGCTCAGAAGATCTTGTTGATAGGATTTGAGAAGTTGGTAGAGAAGTATCAGAAGCAACTGCTGCCTAAATCTGCCATCATCCTCAAGATGTTCTATGATACTGACATCCTGGAGGAAGATGCTATTCTGGAGTGGGCCAGCAAGGTAGGTGGAATGAACTAGCCCACGAGTCTTGCTGACCTGGTTCATTGGAGTTATCACTCCCGAAGTGACTATTGAACATGTGACTAGATTTTTTTTTGTTGCACACATAGTCAGGTTTGTTGAATTCCTGTCCAGATACATGTATTCCTATTGTTAGCAAGTCACTGAACACGATAGGGATTGACTATACTAATCATGCATGCACTGTATCTATGGCTTACTTAGTTGACCAATCACAACAATTGCATGCGATATATATCTACAGTAATGCTCAGGGAACCCACACTAGGTGGACCAATCACAGTGATAATATCCTCTGTATGTGTGCTTGTGTACATGCAGGCCTCCAAGAGACATGTGAATGAGGATGTTGCGAAGCAGATTCATGAGAAGGTAGCACCTGTTATCACATGGTTGCGTACTGCAGAGGAGGAAAGTGACGATGATGACGACGATGATGAAGAAGAGGAAGTTGAAGTGGTATATTCCAACCAGGCATCTCACACCAAGATAACGACAGAGACAATCCAAGTAGAGAATGTAAGTACCACACCCACTCATATGGCAGGCACATGCTACTGACTAGTGAGCAGACTAGTGTTGAGGATGCCTAGTTAGCAGACTAGTGTCGTGGATGCCTAGTTAGCAGACTAGTATCGGGGATGCACTAGTATTAAATTGTAATATTATGATAGTGATCTAGCAATACAGTATGTATAATTATTGTGGATGGCTTAATTGCAGGGTCAGGAAGACGATGGGGATGACCTGGACATTGATGCCATTTGAACATATTTTCCGCTGAAAGAAACTTATAACATTGTATACATTAAAGTATTTTACTATAATAAGCTTGCATTAATTACACAAATTAGATCTGTAGCATACAAAACTGAACATAATTATGTAGTATATTATTGTTTTAGATAATTAGAATGTTTGTGTTTCATGAGTATTAAAGTATCTAAACTCCAGTTGTATTTACCAGTGAGAAAACAGACAGTTATCATGAATAAATAGTAGCCCCACAAGAACCAAGTGTTCATTAAGCCATAACCAAGTAGGCACAACAGCAAACTCCACATCATGATAGCTCTGACTGCAAAACTCATTCCTTCCCAATTCTTACCACCTTCCAGGTATGCTGCAGAGAACCTTTTATTCTTGTAAAATTCCTCTAGTTGCTGCTCTTTGTTGGCCCAACGTTGTTCTAACCAGGATATCAAGTGGTCCTCTTGAGATGGCAGGTCACATAATGCAATTTGATGTGCATAGAAGTGTATTTCTGTGGGCCAATTACCTCTTGCAAAATCCATTTCGTTCTGTGCTATAGCACCGATATAGCCAACCGACATATCCACAATAGTCAAAGGCAGTGACCCCTTTCGCATTTCTTCCACACACAGACAGAATCCCTTGTATTTAGGATGCAAAACATACTTGTACTTCTGTAGGTCATTGGTCTCGGCGTATCGGTTACTTTTGGCTATGTTAGACTCAGATAAGTCAGTTCCTTCAGGGAACAGGAGAAATTGCAGAGGGAAGTTTGTTTCTCTCAAGAATTGAAGGCGTGATCTGATGGCAATCTCATCCTCTGACCACTTGCGGGAGACAAAGAAATACAAAGCTGTCTGCATAGCCCAACCTACGGTAGTTAGCAGAATAAGTACAGGTTCGAATGTTTGTTCATTCTCTATCATTAGTAATACTTACCAGCTACTGGAACCTTCTTCAAGCTAGCTTTGAGCATTATTTTCAGCAGTGGCAGTTGTCCCATTCTGATGAGGTAACACCAGAAGAACATCCAGTCCAGCCGAGTTCGATGATTCATAATTAGCAGACAAGGACCTTTCAATTTCATCAAATCCCCGCATACTTTCACTCTGACCCCAAACACAAGCTCTATATACACACAGTGCAAAAATGCAAATTCTCTTGCTGCTGCTAAGGCGGTCATGTGCACCTGACAGAGCCAGGATGCCTATGCTCTATGCAGGCACTGTGAGCCGTGCAAGCAAAACTCCTGGTGAATAGTCTAATTATACTATTTAGGATAGCAGTAGAAATTTTACTGTATAAAAGGTCGCCAGTATTTAAGTCCAATGAGCCTAAATGTATTGTGACTTCATTATAAAGTTCATGCCACTAAGCAACAAACTAAATTCCTATGCTAAAACAACACTACCTCTGAACCAACTTGCACTTCATATCATACAGAAAAGATAGCAGATTCTTTCTCAAAAACAAGTCCAATTACTGTCTACTTGTGACTTTGCATACAAACTACCCAGTCACACCCACACCATTTAATTAGGCAGCTAATTGGCAGTTTGTTGAAGATAATCGCTACTATTATGATTACCCGCAGGCTTTAGATGAGCTTGATCAGATCTACACCTATGGTATGGGACCCACATCCACATAATAACCTCATGCAGGTTGATTGCACAACTAGAGTAGTAAGTGTTGTCTCATCACATCATTCCAACACAACAAAACGGTTTTTAGTTGCATTTCACAACAGAGAGGAGTGCCACTCTGAACATGGAGATGCCTCTTACCTAAAAGTCCCTGCAGAGAGAAAACAACAACACTAAATAAGTATTTATAAGCTCTAATGGTTACACTTACTGTAACTAGAGCACAGAAACTGGCTACAAAGTAATTCACAATCGTTGTGGTTGCTGAGAGGCCATAATGTGGAATAGCCAGGAAGAGAAGACAGGCTGGAATCACTGCTAAGCCACCAAAGAATACAACCACGCCTAAACACAGAAGAAATGTCACACTCTTTACTGTTGAAGTGGCGACCATCTCAATAAATTCTTATCGACCCTTTCCTTGTGGGCTATCCCCCCCCTAGAAAAATATGTGTTGTGTAATGACCTTATCATGTACTTTTGCATTTGAACCATAGATAGCGCGTTTTCTATCTAGCTATGATTGAACCCTTAGTGAAATTAACTGGTGTTCCCCGGGGGAAAACCCACTAGTGAGTCAGCGAATTATTGCGTGGTTTTTTTTATTATAGTACCACTCTCCGCTATGTGGAGCTTTAGCAGTTGCAATGACCGAAGAAGAAGTTTATAGAGATGCTAATTCATCTTTTTCTAATGCTGGAGAAACTTTCTTATCATCTAAATCTACTGCTGATTTCTTATCTAGTCCAGAAGTGGGAGGTGACATGTACGTCCCTTCCTCATCTAAAAGAATTGTGCAGACAGAAGATATCCCCAGAATGGACAGTAAGAATGCATCAAAAAAGCTCTCACGGTCCCAAATGGTGACTACAGAGAGCCTTAGTAGTAGTGGAGCCAGCTCTAACTACGACATGGTAATGGGCACCATCAAGTACATTGGAGAGGAGAAATGGGGGATCACTAGTCCTCACAAACCCAGGTCTAGATCTCCACGCAGCCCAAGCTCTTCTGGTATTGAGCACTTATCTCCAAGTCAATCAGCTGTGGCTGAACCAAAGGATGTTCGGAAGCGATTTGCTACAACAACTGCGTTCTCTTCGTCTTCTAGAAATAGTCCATCAACAACTGCTAGTTCACTGCTTTCTGATGGCCTTAACTCTCAGGGTAATGCTAGTCTATCTGACACAAGTTCAGATGCCTTCCCCCACTCCCAGCTTCTAAAGAGTGCTGCAGACTGTCTGCATGCCCAAGATTTCTCTAGGATGCTGGAAACCCTGCGATCTGCTCCGGACGACTCAACAGCGGTGTGGTTTGGGCGTGGCATTGCATGCTACAAGCTGCGCAAGTACGACTCCGCCCATTCTCACTTCACCCAGATGCTGCATGTCATAACTAATGTGGACCAATCGCAGCGCTCCAGTAAGTACCTGGCCGAATATTACTTGGGGGAAATAGCGTTCTCCAGGAAACAGTTCAACGAAGCAGCAGAGTATTATGGCAAGGCTGTCAAGTCTCATTGCTCAGAGACCGTTGCTAAGGTGTATCGCATGGTCCAGCCCAGTCTAGCGTCGGTGTATTCCAAGCAAGGAGCTGCTCTCCGGCAAGGGCAACACATCCTGGAGGCGGTTCACTCTTACAAGTCTGCCTTACATCACATCTCTACCAGTCGAGACCAACTGGCAGTGCACACTTCCCTGGGCAACCTGTACCAAGGCCTGGGGGAGAACAAGCGAGCATTGGAGCAGTATGAGCACACGATAAGAATAGCTAAGGAGCTCGGGGACTTTGTCTCCCTCGGTTGGGCCCATGGCAATTTAGGGAACTCTTGCTTAGGTCTGCACGATAAAGATAAAGCTATCAAACATCTGCAGGAGTCCTTAGATCTAGCGCTAGAACATGAACCTACGCCTCAAGCCATTGGAAGGGCGTACAATAACCTGGGCACCGCCCACCAGTCCTGCGGCAAGCTGGACGAAGCTGAAGAATATTATGACCTGGCTCTGAATCAAGCCATATATGGCAGTGACCTTCCTGGTGAGGCGCGTGTCCGTGGCAACTATGGGAACTTGCTGATGTTGAAGAAGAACTATGACCCTGCTATTTCTCACTATACTGAGACTTTAGCATTGACTATGGACAGAGCCACAAAGTCTACCGCTCTGCACAACAGAGGGTGTGCGTATTATGAGAAAGCTGAAAGTGAGAAGAAGAAAAAGATGACCAAAACAGACAAGGACTCATATGCTGTAACCTATAGTGGTCCAGTTGCAAGGAAAGAGGAACTTGATGTGGAGCTCACCAGGTCTATGAGAGAAAGTTATGAGAAGGGAGCTGCTGATTTGTGGGCAGTTGTCGGTTTCCATGAAGAGACGTTCCAGACCATGCGAGGCTCACAGCACGGCCTCAACCTGTCCGTGTCTCTGTTTGAGACCAACTCTCGCACTTTCCATCGTCTCCAGGACTGTCACTACACTCTGGTGGAATGGGACAAGGCATTGGAGTTTGCAGAACAGAGTCGGGCCAGGACCTTAGGGGAACTGTTACTAGAGAGGAAGTATGGACAGCTGGCGCTGGAGCTGGTCTCTCCCCTCAGGATGAGTCATATCAATGAGATAGTGAAACTGCCGGGACACATTATAGTGTACGTGTCGTACACAGGTGCGAGGTTATTAGTGTGGGTGTTTGTTCCAATGAAGGATGGGCAGGTTGCTACCAACATGTTCCAAGTGGCACTTGAAGAGGATCAGTTTGATGGTCACTCGCTGGACTACTTCCTGCGCTACGTTCTGGCGGAGTCGCTAAACGAGAAAGAGGTCGACATGTACACGCAATGCAGGTATGAAGAATCAGTTCTGTCCAAGTTGTACCACTTGCTGGCCACACCCCTTCTTACTATCCTGGATCGTCTTGATGACGGGCAGGTGTGTTCATCAGTCAGAGATGTCATTATCATAGCTGATAGCTATACCAACCTCATCCCAATGTTTGCTCTCTTCAGTAGCACGGGCCACTTCTTGGGAGATCGCTTTAACTTGAGGTACATGCCTTCTTTACTGACTCTGGGAATCTTGTCCCAGCTTCCTCCTGTGGTGGTCTCTGTCCCAGCTGATAGCACCACATTCTGTATCGTTGGGAACCCGACAATTCCACCTTTCAAATATGACGGAGATACATGGAACTTGGGGAAGTTGCCGTTCGCATCGCAAGAGGCGGAGTCAGTGGCACACACGCTCAACTGCCAGCCTATCATAAACGAAGAAGCTACGAAGAACCTGATTATTAGCATGCTCTCCAACTCCAAGCTAGTCCACTTGGCTACTCACGGCAGTGCTTCAGCTGGCTTCCTGGCATTTGCCGGCGTGGGATCTAGTCTGGGTGGGGCAGTGACAAGTGCTAAAAATGTCTTACTGTATCCGGAAGATGTGGAAAAGATGACTATTAGTCCAGCTTTAGTTGTCCTCTCCAGTTGTGACTCAGGAAGAGGCACTGTCAAGGCAGATGGCATTCAAGGTAGGCTTGGATCTAGGTCACATGTTCCCCACATGCTGCTCACATGTTGCTCACATGTTCCCCACATGCTGCTCACATGTTGCTCACATGTTCCTCACTTGTTGCTCACATGTTGCTTACTTGTTCCTCACTTGTTGCTCACATGTTCCCCACATGCTGCTCACATGTTGCTCACATGTTCCTCACTTGTTGCTCACATGTTGCTTACATGATTGCCTGCAACTTGTTATGTTTTGCACCTGTGTGTGCATAACTGTTTCCTATATCTTGTGACCACATGTTTTCTTGCTCTTTGTGTGTGCGTGTGTCTGTAGGCATGGCGAGGGCCTTCATTCTAGCAGGTGCGCAGGCGGTGCTGACCACTCTGTGGCGCGTGCCTGATGAAAGTGCAGCAGTGTTCATGAAGTTTTTCTACCAGTATTTGATGGATGGCTTCAAGGCGTCGCAAGCGCTCCGTAAAGCAATGCTGAGTATCCGTAGCTTCCAGAGATATTCCAAATACATTCACTGGAGTGGCTATCAGCTGAGTGGGCGGGAACTGGAGTTCCAAGTGACTCCTCCCACCTACACACTCGGACCGAGTCCGGTGTTTCCAAGACTAGACATCATCAGTAAGTTAGAGAAGGCTCTGGTGAAGGATCGCTTCGTTCCTACTGACGTTCAGGTAATGGATGGGGTGGGCGTAGACTTATGTTTACACCGTAGTTGGTAAGGTGTGACTTGTTGGGACTATTTTCTAATATGGCTTCAATTCTTACATATGTTACAGATAATTTGTGGGTTGCCAGGACTCCGACCTCTAGAGCCCGTGCTACAGTTTGTATCTAGGAACCACACCCACTTTCCTGGAGGCGTGTTTTATATTCCTGCTCACAATGATCATTTCTGCTCTGCAGCTATGCAGGCTGTTGCTAAGGTAACAAAGAATGCATAATTAGTGTCTTATATGTGGTGAGTGGGGGTTGCTAAGCTGGCTTACATGTGGTGGGCGGGAGGTTGCTAAGCTGGCTTACATGTGGTGGGCGGGGGTTGCTAAGCTGGCTTACATGTGGTGGGCGGGGAGTTGCTAAGCTGGCTTACATGTGGTGGGCGGGGAGTTGCTAAGCTGGCTTACATGTGGTATGTGGTGGGCTGGGGGGTTGCTAAGCTGGCTTACATGTGGCGGGCGGGAGGTTGCTAAGCTGGCTTACATGTGGTGGGCGGGAGGTTGCTAAGCTAGCTTACATGTGGTGGGCGGGGGTTGCTAAGCTGGCTTACATGTGGTGGGCGGGGAGTTGCTAAGCTGGCTTACATGTGGTATGTGGTGGGCTGGG
>WLWI01005175.1_pt1 | contig 10927 bp, 6 predicted proteins | sample 6701501 | NCBI WGS metagenome assembly WLWI01 (sample SAMN12718690, study PRJNA515312) | sponge metagenome | isolation source: marine sponge | host: Mycale hentscheli | place: New Zealand: South Island, Marlborough, Capsize Point | collected 2014-11-01
AAAAACAAAACAAACAAATATACATACATTTAAATTTTATCTCTCTTGTTGGCGCCTGGCGGTCATGTGCACCTGGCGGTCATGTGCACCTGGTGGTCATGTGCACCTGGCAGAGCCAGGATGCCTGTGCACTTAAGCAGGCACTGTGCAAGCAAATTTCCTGGAGCTGGGCTAGGAACTCACAGGAGAACAGGCCATTCCTCACAGCAAGTGGTGTAATATGAAAACTGTTTTATATACAACTCTAAATATTATTGAAACTACTAAGAGAAGAATTCACAGAAGTAATTAAATAAACCACACGAACTTGTTTAACAAGGAGCGCTAGATAAACACACACACACACACACACATGTACATTGTATTCACTAGTATTAAACTACCTACTACACAGAGTAGGAGACCAGAAGCCCTAGAGCCATTGAAAATTGATCTTGTGTGTCTTTTCACCTGCCAGCATCCTTTTTAAATGGAAAGTCCACAAACATTAGAACAATCCACAATGGGCACTGCCATATGTTGCCCTGCTGGTGGTCCAACTCTGGATCACAGGAGAGATGGGAGACCAGACTCACAACAGACATTCCCTCTGGCATGCAGCATATGGAAATCCATCAATTACTGGCCCACCACTTATTACACACATCATTCAATGCCCTGTGAGGCCTTCACTCTGTAGTAATATTATCTATTACTCAATCTAATTAATGGAAACGCATTATGTTGTACACCTGCTACAAACACTCCTGTATGGATACGTGGACTTAAACACTCCTGTATGGATACGTGGACTTAAACACTCATTATTACTACTCCAACCTTCAAGCATTCGTATTCAACCTTCTCTATGCCAAGGCAGTCAAGTCAGTTATAATTCAAACCTCTGGAGTGAAAGTAGTTGAGTAGTAGTACTCAGTCACTAAAATTTATTCCTACAAATGTTAGCAATAGAATTAGTTCATTAAAATTAACAATAATTAGCATATTGAATATTGGCCTGGAGACTAGTCAAGTGGAGTCTGCTTCTTAACCACTCCTAGTTTAGCTTCTACAGTTTATCAATTTCAATTTTTTTTAACAATAAACAAAATTGAATAGCAAATGATAGAAAGTGACTGCAGTTTTTTTAATATTTGTATTAGCTACTCCACAAATTTCAATGAATTTTCATTGATTTATATTCATCAAACACACGTGGAAGCGATTGTGTACTTGAAGATGATTAAATAGGATATTCTAAAAACAGACATTTTTTAGAGTAAACCTTTTGTTCTTCCTTTTTTCTTTTTTTTTTTAGTCATTTCAATCTGTGGTTCATTTTCTGTCCACTAATAGAACTGAAGAAAGTCAACAGGTAGCAGGACAGAGAAGAAAAGTTAATTCAACAAGATCGACTGAATTTACATACAATAGTTATGTACAATGAACACGTCTTGTAATCATCAGCGTTGAACAGCACTAGCTACATAGGGAAGGCGTTATGAGGTTCTAATTCATCAGCACTCCAGTTGGCCTTCATTAGCTATAGAGGTAGTTGTAGTTTTGTTGAAACAAGAACCAGCCATAGTGAAAGAATCACTTCATGTTCACACACACACGAACACACACACACACACACTCATAACTTGACACAAATTTACATAAAACTAAAGTCCACCTCTCATTGTACTCACATACTGTGTTTATACATACACACATTTAAAAAAGACACTAGAAGAACTCCAACCACTTCTTAGCTCCACACATGTTAATAAAGAAAATTCCATTTAAAATCAGCCACAATTTTAAAATAATCCCTGCACACCTCTCTCAACCATGCTGGACTGTGTGTGTGTGTGTGTGTGTGTGTGTGTGTGTGTGTGTGTGTGTATGTGTATGATACAACAGGTGTGTAACTAGTTTATCTTTCTGTACCAGTAGGACTTGCCAAGGAAATGAGACCAGATAATGAGCAGAACAAGGGACTAACTATCCTCTCCCATTTCAAATATGTGCCCACGTTCACTATAATCTGGTTATCTTTAGGCAATCATCCATTGAGCAATTTGCAGTGACTTCATTAACTCATTTAACCTCACAGGAACTACCGCCAGTGGAGTCCCTCCTCCGACCATTGGTTAGTGTGCTTTGACAAAATACACCCACCAAATGAACAAAACATAAATAGTTTCTTCTTATTTACTATGACACAACTTTTAGTGTAAATTGCAGTATTTAACAATCCTTATTATTTAACTTCTTCTCCTTAGTTTTAGGTATTATGTTTCAGTTGAACTTATGGGAGAATAATTAGTGTTAATAATTATGAAAATGGCACTAATTCTCTCTCTCTCTGGTAATCTTCTAGCTGGCAATGTCAAGAAAACGTGCATTAGGAAACGCCTTCATATTTTGTAAAATGCTCGTCACCTTCTACTAATCAGATATTGGTGTCAGTAAGTGGTAGAATCCTCAAGGGAATAGACTGCCTGAGGGTGACCCACACAAACACAAGATGAACACTGAGTCAAGCTGAGTGAGACCTCACTCTTGTTTGTTTGAATAAAACTCACTGCCACTAACCTTGAACTAACCATTGGAAGAGCAGGTGTATTGAAATCAGTTCACTATACAATTCAAATTAATAAATATAACAACAAAATAATAATTACAATGATAACTAATAATAACAACAACAACAATATTCAGTCATTCTCGGCTGAAATAATTATAAAATTTTTCTCTTTTAACAGTTAATATTTTTAATTATAACATAACCTGACGTTTCGACTTCTTGCTGAAGTCCTCTTCTGGGGTCAACTGAGGTCGAACTCTCCGTTGTGATAATTAATAACACAAAGTAAACAGCAAGATTTCTGGAGGGCACGCTTACTGTTTATTATGTCCTGGAGGGTGATTTACACGCAGCATGGACAGCCAGCATCCTGGAAGCTCTAAACCTATGTCTCTATTAAACTTGTTGTTGTCAGGTGTCATCTGTATGTGTAGAGCTTCCTTGATCTCCAACTCACGATTCTTACTGGCTCTGTCTACAACTCTTACCTCTTCCCATTTCATGGGGTGATGCTGCTGCCAAGCATGTTCAGCAATGGCTGAAACCTTCTCATCACCTCTCTTACAAGCATCCTGATGTTCTTTTACTCACTGCTCAAGCCTTCTAGTTGTTTCACCTATGTACTATACTTTACCACAACTGCAAGGGTATACTGTACACTATGGATGACTCTGTGGTAATAGGTATAGTATCTTTGACTTTAGTAAGATGTGATCTTAGTGTCTTACCCGACTTAAATGCTGTTTTGATGTCAAAGTCTCTACACACTCTCTGAATGCTCTCAGTCAATCTTGCTATGTACGGAACAGTAAGAATCAAACCTTTCTCTTGCTCAGTATCTGTGTGATCTTTAGAAGGTAACTCTTTAGAGCCTGCCCTAATGGTTGCATTGTCATGACCATTACTTTGAAGTACTTTGTGTAGGTGTTTCTCTTCCTTCAAGTTTTCACTCCTATTAGTGAAAACTTGAAGGAAGAAGAGAAACACTACAAGTTTGTTAATCAAACTCTGTTTACCTGATTGGTAGATTTCTCCTGTGTGTATGTATATGTGTGTGTATTTGAGCATCGTTATGTATGTGTGGGTGTGTGTGTGCGTAAAGTTGTCACAGTGGTACGAGCATATTGTGGTTACTGTTGTTATTATTATTGTTATTATTTATAGGGTTGTACCTGTAGTACATTATAGATACGTTTACAGTCATTCTAGGCTGAAATAATTATACTAATAGCAAATTTTTCTCTTTTTAACAGCCAGTGTGTAAATATGTGTGTTCATGTGTGCGCTTGATATGAATATGTGTTGTTGTTTTTCTCGGTATTAATTAAGACTATAATTATGTTCCTACTTCAACTGGGGAATTTTCATATTAACATAATCATCAGAATTAGTAATATTGTAATGGAATAGAAATTAACAGACGTCACTAGAAGCAATGGTTGCCTTGTCATGGGATGTGCACTATTCTACCAGATGAACCGCAAGGTCACACATGGCTGGCTACAACTTCACAACGTCTATCTCCCCGACACACTGAGTATCCAGCAGCTGCTCATGACAAGACACAAAGAAACTGAAGATAAACTAGACATTATTTTAAAAAATTCCCCTGCCCTTTCCCCTCCACGAACACACATTCCATCAGATGCAAAGATTCTCCTATGAACTAGAGAGAATATCTTTTTCTAGTTCATGTTTTATTTTTCTGTATATGGAGTAAAGTCAGCGTACATTGTGAGTGGGTGGGTAATGAAATGAAACTGTTTTTGTGTGTTTATGTAAATTATAGATAAACATAATTTGCAAATTTCGTCACCTTGGCGACCACAAGTGAGATACTATTAATCACTGCTAAATTACACACAGGCAAAACTGTCAACTTTCATAATACCTGACAAAAAATAATGATAAAAATGGAAAAAAGAGTGATATAAAATAAAGAGATTTAGTTAGTATGGTGAAGTCCCCATCTTCCCTCACAGGCAGAGCATGTTTCAATATGTGGCAACATTATGAACCAGACATGGTTAGAACCCACTTCAGAGTATACTCTATCCTCAACCACAAGAATTATTCTCCTAGCCAGCTATGGAGGCTAGTCAGAGAGACCACCACTAGCAGAGGTGTGGTGAAGGACCTTGGCCTCTGTGGAGTGAGGTTTGGCCAGGGAGAAGAGGATTGCCACCAGGTCTTTCCTGTTGCCAACCAAACATTTGAGTTTAAAAAAGAAAGAGAGAGAATTCATCTAATGAGTAAAAGAAGGCTGAGAAAAAAAATTGTGAAGCATCTTAATGGCTAGCTACATACATTTATTTGATCACAACAAAACTCTAGAAATTAAGTAGCTAAATGCTACTCCAATATACAGTAACTGTAATATTGTTGACACATTGAACTCATCAAACAAGAGAAAAGTAATAAATTCTTACATTTTTGAAGTTCAGAGTTTAACTGGTTGGTGATCTCAACTTGTCATTTATTGAGGCACTACGGATAGCGTGTGGGACTACTAATTAACTTGACCATATGAGGGACGAGATATGGCTGATGAAGTGTGAAGTTCTCTCACCATGAGAATGTTGTACCCTCTGTGTGTGTGCATGTGTGCATGTGTGGTAACGTGGGTATGCATTCGTCAACATCAAGTTAAATATGTCACAAATAAGAATTTATAAAAGAAAATACAAGCAAATATAACAGCTGTATTTGAAATCACAGCTGTGGTGATTTAATTTAAACTTTAAAAAAATAGAATTAAATCCGAAGGGAAAATATATAGTCAAAAAATTATTTGCATCCATTGCATGATTAGAATAGAGAGATTGAAAAAACCAAGAGAGACCCTAGGGTGCCTGCATGCTCAACCTCTGAATTCCACCATCTTTGTTACTTACATGAACCTTACATACCATTATTAAAAGAAACCACATGTCCAATTTTCTCCAGTGTGTGTGTGTGTGTGTGTGTGTTTGTGTGTGAGTGTGGACTCAACATCGCAGCTGCCAATTATTAGCTTTGTAGCTAAGTTCCATTACACTGATAATATTGTTAAGTTACACGTACTCTTACTCAATATCTTACTCAATATCTTACACACGCACACACACGATTACCTAAAGTGTGAGAATACACACACACGCTCACACATGCGGCCACAAGCCTATTGTTGCCGTGATTGTATCAGACACAAAGACATCTTCTTTACATTCTAACTTTATTATTTTGTGCACACAACTGACACACACACACACACACACACACACACACACACACACACACACACACACACACACACAGCCCTAGGGAAGAACCTGGTGCAGTAAGACATCCACAAAGTGAGAGAGAGGTGTGAGAGAGAGGTGTGAGAGAGAGGTGAGAGAGAGAGGTGTGAGAGGGAGGTGTGAGAGAGGTGTGAGAGAGAGGTGTGAGAGAGAGGTGTGAGAGAGAGGTGTGGTGGAAGTGATGAGAATAGTAACAGGTTTGGTCTTCACTGGAATGCAATCTTTGTCATCCATAGAGCACACACACAACACACTCCTCTGGAGGTTCTGTTGGTCTACATTCTGACTTTGAAGCTCACACGCTGATATGGTTGGTGTTAATTATCAATGATAACATATTTAAAAATGCGGTCTTATGCTATCTTATATCTTAAAGCATTCCAGCCTACAATGAATCACATCTTTAAACTGATGTAATTTGCAAGATAGTCTTGGATGAATGTTTGTTTACCCATGAGAAAAATAAAATCATCCCAAAATTTGGAACACAATTTAATGCTCTAAAGATGACACTGGTTCACAATGTACTGTTGTTAACATGATGCCTTCCAATATACCCTTCAAGGAATTTTACAACGTAGCCATAATATGTAGGTGTGGCTTGTTGCTAACATGTACTCTGACCGGCACCCTTTCTTAGGCTAATTAATTAATTAAATTTGACTGTATGTCATTATAATTTCTAAAAAGTCCCTTATCCCCCAACTTGATGTGAACTTACCCAGCAAGTTCCTTGTAAAGAACAACTTCTGTCAATCCTCAGCATATCCCATAAATTGCAATTCCCTACGTATGGTAGAGAGTGAATGGTTGCTATGCAAACAATTGGAATTTCAGCAAAATAGCAGGAAAAATAATTTCTAAAAATGTGTGTCAAGCCTGAAATTTATATGATAAACTCTGTAAAAGTCATTGACATCAGTATAAACTTTTATTCACTAACACATTTTGAACATGATACTGTGTAATTTAAAATAATAACACTAACAACAACAACATAATAAAATAAATATATAACAGTATCTTAAATGTATTTTCTATCTTGCAAGTTTTTTTAAAAACAATACAGAAAATTAGGCTATCACTGGAGAATTAAGACTACTTGAAAATAATAGAGAAAAAAGTTCATTTGACTGTCGCATTGCTACCCAGAACAGAAGAAATGGATAAAAGATATGGACCACCAAATAATTTCAAATGAACGCGTCTTACATGGAATGTCATAGTGTGCATACCTGTTTAGCCTCCACTCTTTTCGGGAAGGGGAGTGGGAGAGCGCAACCACAGACAGGTTGTGAAAATTTCTACAGTTCTGTGGAAATAACTTCAAGGAATAAGAATTATAAACCAATTTTCCATAACAAATGAACACAAAGTATTTCTCTAAGTAACAAAATTGGAAGCAGTCTTTGCACTTTAGAAGTATAATAGCTTGCAGAAACATCAGGAAATATTTAATATAACTGACGTTTATGCTAAGCTAGCTACTACTACTACCACTAATTTAATTACAACAACAATGTCAGTGTAAACTGATATTAAACCTTTTAAAATTTCTACACCATTGATGAATCAAATGATTTACCTAGCAAGTTTGCATGGGCAATTGGAATAAAAGGTCACAGTGGTTCAAAATGTTTATACTTGACCCTGGGTATAGTAGTATTCAGTCAGCCTTTCTAACACCCAGGCGTATAATACCACAATACCAATAAGAGGACCGAACCATCTTCGAACCATCTTCGAACCATCTTCAAACCATCATCTCTATCCCGCGGTCTCCAGCCAGAAGTTGTAGGTGTGGTTTCTGGAGTTCCGTTACATACAATTTTTGAGCCCGTCTTCTTCCGGCCAGCTGATTCAAAAGAATGTTGCGATAACTTGAGCGGGTCAATCTACTTTAGTTCGTTCAACGGTTCTCGTTTCGTGGGGATATGAGACTAACGTGTTTTTTATCGTTACTGGGTAAGTTACTTCGTGTTTTACCAGACTAGCCTTTGACGTATTGTGGTATTCCATAGCAGTAGCTTCACTTGGAGAGAGTGTTGCTGATCTGCAACCTCATGGAGTAGAGTATGTCTGTGCTGGTGCGAATCTCTCCAGAACTCTGGACTGTTCTGCATCTGGAAATCATATAGATTGGATGATTACAGTAGGAACAAATTCTGTTAATACTCTTCAAGTATTAAATGTCCAACCAACTTCAATGAATGAAGTTGCAGTTGCAACTCTAAAATCTGAATCAAGTGACAGCATATTATCAACGTTAGTCACATATGGCAAACCTGAACACATTCCATTATCAATTCAATGTAAATCTGGAGAACAAAAGTCGGCCAACTATGAACTGAAATACAAAGGTGAGAACAGGTCACCAATGATGTGAGGACTAATAATATACATTAGATTGTTCCTTTCAGAATTACCAGATCCACCTACTAACTTAACTCTAGTAAAAAATGAAGACATGTCCTCTAGTTATACTCTCCACTGGCAGTCTTCCAGTAACAAGTCTAGATCAGCTGACATCTACACAGTCACCATCACTGATAGTTCTTCTCCATCTCCTCCTCAGACATCCATTACCAGTGACTCCTCTCTCTCTGTGGACCTCTCTCACAACATTAACTATACAGTCTCTGTGAGGGCTACTAACTGTGCAGGAGACAGTGCAGAATATGTGGTTTATTATACTATTAATGATGGAGGTGAGAAGTATGTTTATGATTAGTATTTTAATCTAATTGTGAATAAAAGGAACGTTTAATCCGTAAATTTTGACAGAAATATTTGAGATAAGATGAATAAATATAGAGGTATATGTGCTGAATTAAAACAAATACGGGAATGAAGTTGGAATTCATGACAATAAAATCCTGGTGGCTTTTTTATTATTATTATTATTTTATTATTTGAAGTGAGGACTATTTTAAGTTATGCAAGCAAAAGTGGTTGTGATTAGCAATTTATCATTATTTTAAATCTGAGGATCATTCATAGCAGTTTTAGTGCTATTAATTGGGCTACATTTTCTAGCTCAGTATTGTGTGAAGGTATTGGTATGCTCACTTCCTTCCCTTGTTGATTATTCAATAATACAAGTATTCTACAAATGGATTAATTTATTTAATTAGAAAATGGCCAATTTGCACTTTTGTTGTATATCAGCCCTTTTTTCAACTTGAGATTCCAGATAGCATTGGCAAGGGAGAGACCAGTGATAATCTCATTAATAATCTATAGCCTCTAGAGAGGAAGCAGCTCAAGGAGAGAGAGTGGGTGGGTGTGTGGTTGGTGTGTGGCAAGCAGGGAAATGGAGGAGTTGATGACTCCTAACAGCTGTTGCACATCTCTCCGGTGCATTCCTTCACAGTGACTGGGCTAAGCCTTGAGATTAGGATCTGTTGGTGGTTGATTTCTTTCAAGTGTGTGTAGAAGTTAGTATTAGTACCATGGTGTACCCTCAAATTAACACAATGTTGTTGTGAGAAGCTGAGTATGTTGTTGAGTACTCTCACAATCTGTGAAGCTGTGTTCCATGGCGTAATTACTTGTATACTAGAATTTAAAAAAATAAATATTTATTTTATGCTCCATTTGTTCAGTAAGTTTTTATGCTCAGTGCTTGTAGCCTGTTCCTCAGAATTCTGAGAAAAAATACATTTATTTGTGTATTAGCCCATGAATGGAAGTAAACAATGACAGCAAATGTTTCTATCCTTATAATTATTTTGAAGACGAGAATTTCTATTGCCACAATGTGCTTGTGCAATAGTTCAGTGTTAGAAGTATTTGTTTAATACAGAGAAGTCTGAAAGTTATCACTGTAGAGGAAGTGTGTGCAGTGTATGTGTGTGTGTGTGTGTGTGTGTGTATGTGTGTGTGTGTGTGTGTGTGTGTGTGTGCACATTCTAAGACCCAATAGAATTATTGACTTGTATTTCTTATTTCTTTCTATTTGCAGCCATTGTGGAGTCAACGACCACTGCTGAAACCCCATCTACCTCTGAAACCTCATCTACCTCACCTACTCTCCTCTCAAGTGAGTTTCCATGGTGACAAGACTGATTGTGGCACGTGTGTAGGAGGGTGTGGGTCATATTTTGATACGCGATGGTAGCGTGTATATAGCTAATTGTGTAAGCACGGGACTTAAAAGAGCCTAATTACTATTGTCAAATAATCAACATGTGAACATGTTATTTATTAATTCTGCATCTATTTAATATATTGGTATATTTGCTTTCCAATGTAATAAGTGAGTATTTCAGACAAATGATGAGAACAATGCAATATTGTAATATTGTATGTCCATATGAACTCAAATGGCACAATTGAGCTTCCTTTTAAATTGGATGGCATCTCCTAAAAGAAATCGCTCCTGATTTGTACAATAGACCCACAAACTCTTTAAAGCCAACAGGAGCTCACTCACTCACTCACGCTCTTGTGGCATCATGTGATCATAGGAACAGTACTGTAGTAATGGCTGACCACTCCACCCGGAGGCGGAGGGGCTGGGTTACTTATTGTGTACATGATTTGTTTTGTACTGTTTAAACTAATAATTGTTACAAGAGCAGGTTAAATTTCTCAACAACAACAGGTTCAGCTTGGTTTAGCTTGGCAGCCATATTATATATTCCCAGAACTGATCTGTCAATTAATTGTGGTAAGATTCGTACAAAAATTTTAAGAGATAGATAAAACAAAAATTCAGTGCCAGTTAGAGGTGTTAACTTTCACTGCAAATATGTCATTTTTGTTGTTGTTTACGATAGACGCTTTACTAACTCTCACTTGCGTTTTAAAATTGATTAATCAAATTAATATATTAAATCATGTATTGTAATCCTGGCGTCTGTCTTGCTGAGCCTGCATATATTATGACACAGCCAATGGAGTTGAGTGACATTTTCACGTTCTATTACACTTGTACAAACACACTAACTTCAACAAAATTGCTCACTCTAGCTTATTATAAGGATCAGTTCCTCCTCGTCCTGTGTACGCTGATGGAACTTAGTTCTCTAACTTTGAAGTGAATAGGATAGTCACTTATTTAACAGAGCATGTGTGCCAGTCTATAGCA
>WLWI01005178.1_pt1 | contig 10922 bp, 10 predicted proteins | sample 6701501 | NCBI WGS metagenome assembly WLWI01 (sample SAMN12718690, study PRJNA515312) | sponge metagenome | isolation source: marine sponge | host: Mycale hentscheli | place: New Zealand: South Island, Marlborough, Capsize Point | collected 2014-11-01
TGTGTGTGTGTGTGCATGTGTGTGTGTGTGTGCATACGTGTGTATGTGCATACGTGTGTATGTGTGTGTGTGTGATAATCTGGTATGAATATACTCTTATATTCACACAGAATTAACACTGCAGCGTACAGTTAATTACTATAGAGTGAGTCTCGTTACATTTGAATGGGTATGTTATCTGTAGAGAGTGCATCAATTCTAATGTCACACAGACTCAGTCACACAAACTTGGTCATAGCCCCATCACATGGCTCATTAGTCAGGGGGTGGGAAGATGCTTGGACAAAGTGGTGGTGCAATAGGTACAACGGGGTCACGATACTACCTGCCACTGAGTCTTATGTGGGACTTTAATGAGATGGTTTTATTGATATTAAAGAAAATATTACTATAAGACCAGTTTTTGCGGAGAGTGCAATAGCCACATACACATATTGGTCGTGTCAACGTGGAACTTAATTAGCTAATGATGGTTACCAAAAGCTAAATATATAGCTATAGCCTATAATACTAATTCAATGTCACTTAGCACCAGGCTGTGCCATGTTCTCACACCACTTGTACAGTGTGAGGACACACAGAAGTCCTACGACTGAGGAACATTCATCACAACTGCACATGGTCCAGGGAGATTCTAGAAAAGAAAAGGGAAGCTAAAATATGAGCGTCAGATTCTATTTTCACATGTCTAGACTTTTAACTTGCTCTGTGAAAACATACCATGTACCCAGCTCGACTCCATAACTTCTAATCACAGAATAATGCCTTCATCTCTTCAAGCACTAGAGGTATGTCTAAGAATATCACATCAAAAAATATTGGCTAAAGCACTTCGCTACATCACTGATAGCTTGACATGTAATGAGGCTAATAGAAATGTCTGTAATTTGTCCTTTTTACAAACAATTAGTAGTCTACAAAATGCCAAAGGATTCTATTTCTTCTTGCCCAACTCGCAGAATGTGTACGGAATTCACCGCAGAGGTTAGGCTATGATCTTGCTCAAACTCCGCTTTAACGTAATTTAGATTACAGGTAAGAGTATAAGAAAATTAAATTCCACAAATATTTTTCATTAATGAAATTTAAACTAATGGGTGGTCTTAAATCTAGAAACCTGAACAAAGAAGTGTCCAATATACACAGTATTTTAGGATTATATAGAGTTACTAAAATTGGATTAAATACTTACAAGAAAAAAATTTGCAAAATTATTATGAGTCAAAAATTCTCAGCATTGGACTCTTCTCAACTTTCCAATTAAATTTTTTTAAAATCTAATATAACGTTTTTTTATACACTGCTAGTACTAAGAATTATTGAAATGAGTGCACCAGTATCTTCCTTACAATTTTAAAAAATATGGCTACTAAAACGATTAGCGCAGAGTGAACTTCTTTTTTTTTTTTTTTTTTTTTTTTTTCATAGAACAGCTGGTTCACAAGCTCAGACTTCAAGAACTAGAAGATGAAAAAGCTGTGCACTCTGTGTTAACCTCATAGGAACTTGGAGGTTGTTGGGAATTGAGCTTCAGCTAGTACCATTAGTAACAGTAAGTCCAAATTTTTAGCACTTTTCTTTGCAGACTAATACTTTTTTTTTTTTTTTTTTGCATAATAGTAAATAGACTTGTCTTAACATGCTTTTAAAAATTCAATTCTTGCTGGAATGACTTAACAGGAAATAAATAAATAATTAAATAATAATATTTTTTCATGTTACCCGACTGGTCATTATAAATATAACAGAAAGAGACAATCATCCAAAGATTAATATAATTATTATTACATAGGTTGTCAATGCAGAAAAATACTGTTATAACTCAGTATGCTGTGGAGTTCTGATTCAAGTACTCCTATGTACTCAGCTTTTACAACAAGGCACATGCGGTAAGGTACTATCCAACTCCTCCTAGCTTACCTAGTCTGACTCCTTATTCCTCTCACCACATTATTTGTGATCGTGTCTTAGTGACAATACCAGTCCCTTGTTACGTATATATATGTCCACACATGCAACTAACTAAACCTTCTAATGATTGAAGATGCTCTTGTATCATTAACACGGCTACTAACGACAATAAATCACTGCAGTCTTGGTTTGCTTTCTCTGTTAAACCCCATAAGAGTATCACAACCTAAACAAGTCAATCATAAATAACACTTCTTGTAGCTCCTGGCCAAGTGTTTGCAAAACAATATCGAGGAGTTAAGCATAAATAATTAACACTGGAAAAACTAAACTCTTCACTGAAATACTATAACATATTGCAGTGAACTGAACACATCTCTCATTCATACCTACTAAAACAATGTTTTAAGGTACGACTACCTCATAATTCCAATATAATGTCAGGATAACTACTGTAATTTTCCCACACCCCCTTCTCCAGCAACAGGTTAGCACACAGTCACCATGTGAATAATTAATTCCTGAGCTTGTGTCACAATTTGTTGAGACTCATGGTAAGAATAAAGGACAAGAAGATGAAGAAGTTCTGTTTGTTTGTGCTGGCACAACAGCCAGAGAAGTCAAAGCAAAAAGCAAAGCAAGCACAATAAGCTACATTTACTCTACTCATATCTAATACTTCAACTATTGGTATGTCTGGGAGCTACACATAATTGGTGGTACAGGAAAAGCAAACAATCCCAGGGCCAGTGGAAGCCTGACACAGTCATAAAGTTAATATGCACACTATTCTGAACCTGAGGTAGCAATTACTGAATTACTTCAATAATTAGTTATTGGATATTTTTATTCCTTTGATCAATCATATATAATTTTGAGCCCAGGAAGTAAGAGAATAAGTATAAGTTGGACAAGTCTAGAACACTATATGTTTGATAAGTGGTAAAGTGTGATGTAAATTCAAGTTCTTATTTCTATTTAACGGTAATTCTGAACTTAAATTCTACAGTTTGTTCGTGGTGTTGTATTTATGACTTGTCACATGTAAACCCAAGACCTTCTTACTGTTCCACACACCTTCCACCCTCCCTCAATTCATACCTCTCTTGACACGGTGATGTGAAGGAAGGCAGTCTCTGGCAGTGTCATCCTTGCATTGCTTATGTGCATTGTATCCACAATCTAAATCAACAGCAACAACAAAGTGTCATAACTACAAGAAATACAAACCTTAAGTGTGACTCGGCTACAATGATCATTAGCTGGATGAGCTAGTAACAGCAGCTTGAGAAATGCAGTGATTAAGTGCACAAAAAGAGAGGAAGCAATCAACTGAGTAATTTAAAAGGTTGAACTTCTCACTTTTATCTCATAACTCATGACTCTGTAGTCCTTCAGTATGTGAATCTCAAAGAGGCAGCATTTTAAGCATTTTATCAGACTAAGAACTCAAACATTTTTATGTCTTTACTTCATTTTACAGAAAAGTGAGGGTAATAAGTGGAAAATGAAGCATAATTGGCCCAGGTCTATTGAGGACTCACACTGGTGGTGGTTAAAACTAGAAAATATTTCTTACCTCTGCACTTGTAACCTTGGTTACGCAATCCCCACATGAAATTTCTGCAGTAGTCACACCATGACATTATGCCTATATAATTGTGAAGCTGAACACACACACATACACACAAAACAACAGCATTGAATTATGGTTACACAAACCATGCTAGAAACTCAATAGAGTAAAGGGGAATTGGGAATTAACTTTCAGGATGCAAAAATGTTTTACTAAAAACTAGACATCTTCTCACAACACCTTGCCATGATACAGTCTTTCATTAACCTTCAGCATGCATGCGCGAGAGGGTTACAGTAGTCTCTTTGTCTGTGTGTCACTGTGTGTGTGTGTCATTCAACAACGGATCTCGAAGACAACGGCCTTCCGGGCTCTGAAACGATGTAGAGATAGAGAAATTTGCAAAGTAAGTCCCTTTAATGTGCTAGAATTTTTTGTTTGACTTAGTTTTCAAGAAAAAGCTAGTCGATTTTAGCCGTACGTACGATCATTGTGCTATTGCACTACCGGTAACTCCCCTTTACCGCACGTTATAATCACGTGAGCTGAAAATTGCAGCTAGAGAGTGGCCGGCCGGCTTGTACTGCTGTTACAATTGTCGCGCTTCACGCGTGTAAGGAGGCTAGAGTCGAGTTATATACCGCGGAGCTGATCTGTTTTAACCTAGAGGCGTTCCCTTCGCTCCGTTGTTTGCTTCTTTCTTTGTATCGTCGTAAGTAGCAACTGTCTGTGTGTAAATGCTAAAGGTTTGAAATGATTTTTAACAGACGTTCGCTTCTACTGCTGATCTCTGCAACGGAGAGGGGTTCACCATGCAGCCCTTATTGCATTATTTCCTAGCAAGCTACATAGCACTATCATGTGGTTTAATCCTACCCTGTGGCATCTATTTAATTGATTGAGGTAATCTGGTGGACATACGCTGAGGGTTTGCACCTCCTGGTGCTTCATTTATTCAAGAGTGACCAAACCACACATACACACTGATGATCTCTCTCTCCCCACCTCCATGTAACAACAAACTACTACACATATCTGCTTAATGGCTTCAAATTATGACTTCAAATTCCCACCGCTGGCCAAAACGAAACCACACCAAGAAGCCTAACTCTAACCACGCTTCTCAGCCCCTCCATAACTGAATATGGCACACATTGTTGGCAACCTCCCAAGCACACACATACACACACGGTTCCAAGCACACACATACACACACGGTTCCAAGCACACACATACACCACGGTTCCAAGCACACACATACACACACGGTTCCAAGCACACACATACACACACGGTTCCAAGCACATACATAACTACATACATAATACACATGGTTCCAAGCACACACATACATACACCAGTTCCTATTACCTTAAAGTTGTGAGCCTTTTCATAGCTGTAGTGCATGATGCTGCCTCTTCTGTCTCTGTTGTGAGCAGGCTAAGATATTAAATATATATCAAAACTTAATACTACATGGACAGTGACTAAATAGCCCCAGGCTACCTATCATCAATACTAAAACGATGATCTATTAATTGTAAAAATGGTAAGTTTAAAGAGTCTCCTGTATTAATTGATGTAAGTAGCCTCGTTGTTGAAATTGGTATCAATGCCATAATATTGGCACTGCCAGTAAGGAATGGCATGTCAATGTTGACAGTACCACTAACTGGAGAGTAACAAATTATTGTTAGTCTAAGAAGAATCTAAATAATTAAATGTTTTCAAGCAAACGTAAACTGTCCAGAAAGTGGATCAAAAGGAATGAGGTCACAGAGCCAACTCAACATACGTACACTCCCCACTCCTTGCCCATCCTTCAAACTTCCCCGCCATTCTCCCACTCTCTCCTCCTTCTCTACTCACTGGAATTTCGTCATCCTTTACCACATCTTCATCTAGTTCCGGAGGTGACAGGTTAGTGCAATCGCGCCTCAGAGGGATGGTGCACGGCTGGTAATGCTTGCGAAGTCTCGCTGGTTTAGGCGGAGGAACCTGGTCTCTGGCTGTTTCTTGATCACCCGGTGTAGTTACATTAAGTCCACCTAACTTCCCGGCCAATTCCTCGTCTTCTTCCTGTGATGCTGGGGCGCCATTTTTACTTTGCTCATCATTGTCATTGGGATACCCCTCCTCCGGATGCTCTTCATGCTTCCCAAGGGCGTGTTGCCCAGCAACGCTTTCCATCATACTGGCCTGACGGGTTATTCTAGTCTCTCTAGCAGACTGCAAGTATTCCTCCACATTGTTTGCCTCCATGTAAAGGATAATGAGACCATCCTGTACTAGGTCTTCAATAGAATCAAATGGTTTTTCCCCTGTAATCAAGAACAAGTAGAGATGGTAGGACTGGCAAAATAGTATACAATCAAATAATCTAATAAATAAATAAACTGACAAAAAAAAAATGAACAAATGTAAATATGATTAAATCATGAGAAATCATTTCTTGATTAAATTTGACGTTTGAATAAATATTTTGTCCTTCACTCCACACAAATACACACAACACACACTTGCAACACGCACACTCACAACACGCACACTCACAACACACACACTCACAACACACACACACTCACAATACACACACACACCCCTACTCACCCACATAGTGATAGCCATCTTCATAGTAAAGTTTGTAGTGGCGTACTTGCCTTTCAAATCTAAAAATCCAAGTCAAAGAATTAAATGATTAGGTCTACAACTAACAAAGATAAGCATGATTCACACACAAACTCTCTCACACATGTACACACACACATACACTCACATGCACACGTACGCATATGCACACATGCATACAAACACTCTCACACACACACACACACACACACTCACACAAATGACAGGCTGTATGTGCCTGACTGTGAGAGTCCCTTGCGCACTAGATAGTTTCCATCTCTCTCACCGAGCAGCTGCGCAGTTTCCTCTCTAGTGATGCTCCCATGATACCTGCACACGTGCAAAACAAGACACACACGCACACAATCCTCATAATACATGGAACCATTTCAAGAATCTTGAAATACATAGCAGAAATTTTTGCTTATAACAACTATTAGAAATTTGGGAATATAAAAATTTTTTTCCTTGTTCTCTTTACTTCTCTTTATGTGGCAATGAGTTCTTCAAAGCATGGAATTGGGAAGACACATGTGCACGTACAACATGCACACACACACACACACACGTATGCATGCACATGAATAGCACATTGAATTAGCCAATGAAACTAACTTGACTATGTACAGCAATATCAACTACACACACTATAATTACTACTAAAACATTCCAATGTCCCAAACTGTTTCGTATTATACAGGTATACATCCTTCTAGTCCTGGTACTAGCTGGCACTGACATGGAATACTACTGGTACTAATAATATATCGCTGCAAGTACATACCATACAGCCATCGTAGTGTCAAAATCTCATGTGAGTAATATAAACACTCAAAAAAAAACTTTTTCAATTATGGGTACATGTGTTAGCATGAAAATTCTTGAAAGTCCAAAAAAAGCGTATGTATGTGACAAAATACATCTATCTAATTACTTTATTCAAGAAATGACGACAAAAAACACTTCAATGAAGATGTTCTCACAACAGTATTATAAAAATGGTGGTGTCATGAAAAATGTAAAAGATTGATATCGCTTACTGTTCACTTCCAAAAATGTAGAGACACTGCTACCTGAACTTCCTAAGTAACCTCAGACGAGAGAGCTAGTTATCACTCGGATATTGCAGCTTCGATATCACACAAGGGTGATAATTGAATGCATGGGAGGGAGAGGGGAGAAAAAACCTACTACAGTTAGCACTCCATCTCACTCTGAATTTTTATTACACTACTTCACACGTTTCCATTTGTGAAAGCTAATTATTGATTAGCCAACTGCTGGCCAAGAAAGCGGCTTATCAAAACGTGCGCTAATCGCCTCTTAGGGGAGTGTACAAAATAATACTGGCTGCCAAAAGATAACACATTTCTTACGTGGTAATAGTGCTAACCGTGCTGATACCAGCAGAAAAAATAACTCTAACAGTATGTTAAATGTTTACCTCAAAACATGACATGTTTACAACTGACTTACTCTGGTCCGTAGAACTTTGGCCTGTCAGGAAGGTGGCCCTACATACAGAGAAACACACAGTTACTTGAAAGAAAGTTTTCTCCATGTAGTTGCAGTTAAATATATTACAATATTATGTACATATATATGTGTACATTATATATATATATATATATATAATATAATATACTTAACTTACCCTTTTAAGATATGGGATGCAATTAGGTTTTGGAGCTTGCAGCTGCAGTCGGTACACTGTAATGGTTAAAATACATAATAAAATAGAATATTAATACTACACGTGTACCTCTGAGAGAGGATAACAATTTTAATAAACTAAAGACTGTATTTGGCAAAATTTCTGCCACTGACAAAGAATGCTTATGGTCAACTTTAAACTTGCTATGAGAAACAACCGCATTAACGAGCATGTGTGCCATCTTCTCCCGGCTGCTAACAACAATGGCTGATTTATAGATGTATTCTTTCTAAACAATACAAATAGCCCCAAAATATCTCGTTTCCAAAGTATAAACACAATACACTAGCCATAACTCAAATCAAATTAAGGCATAACAATTAATATGAAATTAACATTAATATGTGGTTATTTCTAAGTTACAACTTTACCATAACTGTAGCAAGGAACCAATCTATGTAAACTATCCTTTTGGCAAATTTAATCCAGAAACAGTGAGAAAAATTTTCACCCAGTTCCTAGTAATACAGAGGCCTAACCAGCAGTGATAAACTTACAGTAAGGGTCCCAGTAGTCTGCTATTTCATCGCCTTCGCTGAAGTAGGATCCTTCATCAGAAGAAGAATAAATGTCGTCGTAGGAATCCTCACCTCTGGAGCTGGAGCGAGGGGAAGCACTAACAGCTGCAGTTACCGACGTAGCCTGAGGGTAACCAGTGCGCGTGGAGTTGCCTTGGTAGCTTTGCTGCTGCTGCTGTTGTTGTTGGTGAGAGTGTAACTTTCGCTGTTGGTGCTGTTGATGGTGCGAGTAGTTGTGGTGAAGGTGTGAAGGACCGTCTGCTTCAGCCGCCGAAAATTCACCCGAGCTTGAGTCGTCCAGGTATACCATGCCATGTCTGTGCTGCAGACTAGAAGAAGCTGCCATTACTCAACCAACGAGTACCAGGTGACACACACAAAAACTAACAAGGAGATCAAAACTGTGCAACGGCAAATATAAAAACGTTGCGGTCAGTTGACTATATTCATAGCCAACTCATCTGTGGGCCTGGGGGCGGCGCTGATTTGTATACATATTATTCATTTTGGACGTTTTAGATGTGGTAAAGGGTCTAGCCCAAGTGAAGGAGGAGAAGTTGAGAAAATGCGTCATAAAATCTGGTATGTCAGTCTTGTTGTATGTGCATTCCAGTCCATGTACCAGCAAATGTTACAGTATGATTTCAGACTTCTTCTTTCCTAACATGGGAGGGGTGGAGAATCACATTTACCAGTTGTCTCAATGTCTGATAGCCAGAGGCCACAAAGTGGTAGTGGTGACACACAGTTATGGGGATAGAACAGGAGTTCGATACCTTTCAAACTATCTTAAGGTAATACAGAATGAGTGTGCACAAGTATATTCAAATTACAACATTATATATATGTATATATATATAATATATAATATATAACAGTAACCATCCTGATAGAATTAACAGTCCCAATCCTGAATGTGAAGCCTGTGGTAAAAGGTGGTTATCTGGCGTTCCAAGAATTGCATACCAATTCAAACAGTGTAAAAGACCAATTAATGACAGGATATTGTTGTTTTATTGTGGGAAAATATACATTAACTGTTTTACAGCAAGGGTCACTCCAAAATATCAACTATAAGAAGTATACTTTGTTCTGTTTTCGCAACCTTCAAGCAAAATCAGCGGTGATAGAGCAATGATATTCAGTGACGTAATTCTCAGTTTTAGTCTAGACTTAGGCAGAGTAACCGTTCAAAAATCAATCTTTGTACAAGTGAAAATAAATATTTTTTCTTGGTAGCTGAAAGAACCATGACATATTACTTTATAGCATAATTATTTGTACATCTCACTCTGTTTTGTCAAAAAAATTATTCCGTGTTATGCTATTTAAACACTACAAAGGATTTATTGTCTGCAGGCAATTTTGAGGGTGATATCACTTATCACATGGCTGTTCTAAGCAACATAGTATAACAAATGTGTATAATATGTATATATATATATATATATATATATATACACATATATATTTATTATACATTGGATATTTACCTTGAGTATTTCTGCATCACGCGAGCAACACTGCATATTGAATGCTCCTGGGCGTAGTTCTGGACAGCTAAAGTTTTAAAAGTATGGCAGAGTTACCTCCAAATGGTTACTTTTTTTGAAAAATATATCCGATGTATAATAAAAATATAATTATGCTTGTCGTACAAGAATATGGTGATGACATTTCACTCTCACATTTCTATTTTCACGAGCTGAAGGCTCATGAAAATACTTACGCATAGTCATAAGGTATCTCCCCATATTGTATGCTGACACACACGATGAGTATTATTTATACAGTAGTAGCTGATGTGTGATAAAAGTGATGTCACCCTAAGAAGTAATATCACCCTCTACAATTGCCTGCGAACAACATAGTGTTGTACCACTTTCTTTTTTAGTTGTACTCAGCTTGCTTTGCGAACGGTCACTCAATCCCTGTCTAAAGTTGACTGAAATGAAGATTTATTCATTGGAGTACAATGTCTTGTTGTCTTGTGAACTTCACTGGATATAAAATAGTTAACTATGGCAACTCTCGGAATAATCGCTATAACTGCCCTTTCTCTCCAGTTTCACCCTTGGATTGAGATGGTTATCATCAATAATCCTTTAAACCCATGGTTTGACTATTACAAGCACACACATGCACAAACACACACATGCACACACACACACACACACACACACACACACACACACACACACACACGCTGTTATTGCTGTTGCAGTTAAAAAATAAATAAAAAACAGTCAAAGTTTGAGCACTTTAAAAGTAAGATACATGCTGTAGAGCCCCAACAAGTTCACACCTCTATAGTGAATTTTCTAAAGGTGTAGAACTTACATTATTTGCTGAATTACAAGGAGCATTGATAATGCTTACAGTGCCACTGTCAAATTTTCTACTAAAGAATTTCTTGGATGCACTGTGAGCATTAACCACACCCACAATTCTAAATCTAGTGTATAGTTTTCATTTGTTGCAACAAGAATGGTCAAGCGCAAAGGGAGACATTTTCAGGTGTTGCCAATGTGAGTATTGTGTGTGTAATATATAATATATATATATATATATATAT
>WLWI01005179.1_pt1 | contig 10919 bp, 2 predicted proteins | sample 6701501 | NCBI WGS metagenome assembly WLWI01 (sample SAMN12718690, study PRJNA515312) | sponge metagenome | isolation source: marine sponge | host: Mycale hentscheli | place: New Zealand: South Island, Marlborough, Capsize Point | collected 2014-11-01
CTCATGGGATGGAATGAACAGTAGGAGTATCTGTAAGAGGGACAGGTGAACATCTCGTGGAATCTCATGGGACCATGGGATGGGATGGACAGTAGGACACACATAAGGACACGCAGACATCCCATGGGACTGTGGGATGGGATGAACAATCATACTGTCCCATGGGACAGTAGGAGGATGGGATGGACAGTAGTACACATATGCATCGAAAAGAGGGACAATTGGACATCCCATGGAATGTCCAATTGTCCCTTGGGACTGTGAGAAGGGATGGACAATTTACGGCATTTCTGGACAACTATGAAGGGAAGCAATGAATATTTTTACCCCAGGGTGTATATAGGTACCTGTGCTTTCTCAATGTAAAGTATTTCTCACATACTCTTATTGTGCTTTTCTTTACTATATAGCTACCAGAGAATAATACAACAGTAAATTATAATAATGTATATGTGTTGTTTGTGTACATGATACCTCCAAATTGAGAACAATATGGGACCAGCAGGCAGTTAATATACAAATAAGAGGTTGCTTGCATTAAGAGGTAATATGCAATACAGTTTCCATTGAAGGGGCAAGTGAAACATTCAATAAATAGAAACAATTTGTTCATTAAAGAGTTCATTATTAGAGGTTCTACTGTATCAACTTTAGAACAATAAACCTCTCTACTAAAAGACTCTGAAAAGCAACATGACTCTTAACAAATGCCAACATGAATGGAATAAATAATCTTCCACAATAGAAAATAACATCTGAAAGCAGCCAAACTCTCTACAACGATCAAAAGACTGGATCAGTAGAAATACATGATAGCAGCCAAATACATGGATGACGTGATGCCTCGTGCTTGGATGTCGCATGATTAAACTAGTGACCAGGTGCTACGTATTAAGTATCACTGAGTACACTCTACTATTCCTGTTGATGTTTTCTACACTTAAGGTTCTGGTATGCACTAATTGTTATTAATTATTCATGAGTTACTATTTTGTCCTCTATCATTTATAATATATATTTTTGTATCTCATTCTTGCTGCATTAAAAAATCTGATGTTTAAATAGTTTTACTGTAGAAGTAGTGTAGTTATTTAATGTAAAATACAATTGAACAAGAAAAATGGTAAAAACTAAACCATACAATAAGTTTGCAGTTAATACAATAGTTAAACTTAGCTCCTAGAGGTGACCTGCCACCCGCGTCAAATTCTCGTATCTTGGGCACAAATAGCTAGCCATTCAGTCATTCCCCAGTTAGGCTAGACATTAATAAAAGTCAGGTGAACAAGTTTGAGCTTCTGTCTACCTATACGGAATGAAAACTTAGCTAAATAGGTCCTATATACATCCTCAAAGATGCAGATGTCAAAATGTTAGACGAGCATCAGGAGAGAAGTCAGCGCTTATGACAGAATGGTCATGCAAACCTATAAGTTGAGAAGTGTGACCTTTTTGTACGTCTCACTAGAAACTCCATGGATAGCTGCCTTTCCTGATGGTTGGTGCATGACCCTGCCTTATCTCATCCTTTAGGTCTATTATGCTCACCAACTTTCTCTAAATGAAGCTGTGAAGATGTCCCCATTTTGCTTAGAATAAAAAGAGAAAGATTACATTTTTGTACTTAAAAGGAAGCATGGTTTTTACTATCAAATACAATGTCAGCTATATTGCACAGACTGAAATTGGTGTGACTTTGTGCTCATAACGGATGTAGCCATGAACGTGCAAATAATAGAAAGGGATAGATTATGGTGGGATTCAAATGTTGTGAAACTAAAGAAATTGTAATTTTCATCTCTCCTGCCAGAGCTAGCTTCTCCCAGATTTCATCAAGAGGAGCCTATGTTTTTCTGATAGTTATACCAACTCTTAGAAACCTCAACCATTGTGGGAACAGTAAGTACTTATGTGGGAACCACAACCACATGTTTGCATGTAGGTTTAAATGCTTCCGAGTAGTATCAGGGAGAGCTTTACAACTCGGGAAGTGCAGGCGTTAGGAATTCTTGATACTTCTTAGACACCTGCATTTGGATGCATGCAAATTGTGGACAAGAGATGCAAATATATTGCTTTCCATCACACAAGCATGTTGTTCTAAGGAACAAGTCTATTCTGGCCGGTGGGTATCATAAAGAGTTTGGTTTTTCCTCATAAATGTTCCTACACACTCCACGGCAAACCACACACTTATCTTCATGGATCCAGTGACTGATGTACACACACACACAAGAAATGGAATTGTATTGGAGTAGGGTGAAATTAAGTTAAAAATAATAAAGTTGACCTTCTAATTAGCGGGCAAGCTAGCTATTTAGCGAGTGTATATGGATGGAGAGCTATCAAAGAACTAAAAATCAAGCTTTCCACATAAAATAAGTATTTCCTAACAATAGCTACCTACAAACTAGATAATAATAATACATCTTTGAAACCTTGTCATTGATATTATCTTATAATTATGCTAGATATATCTTGATAACTTGATAAAACTATCACAGTCAAAAGTACTTCAAAATAAATTTTTAATATAGTACTTTTCATGCTTTTTACCACGTGCTATATTTGATCTCGTCATTGTGCCACATCTGACCACATAGGTGCCGTATATTCCAATTGATACAAATGATTTGACCAAATGGGTGGGAGGCTACACTGTACACCCTTTTATTTCATCCATTAATGCTTATTTTCAACTTTTGCTCATTCCATTTTAATACATCATATAATATATAATTATTGTAGTAAAAATATTATGCTAATATGTGAGGGTTGTATTCCAATAAGTTTTAGCAGTCCAGGAAGTAGGCATGGGTAAAACACTCAAAGTAGACACACAACAAGCAAGAGTTGTGTACCAGAGGACTTTACGGCCAACAAACAGCTGTGATGAAGGCAGAGGTAGAAAAAGGGGGAGTGGAACAAGGCCAATGAATAGCTATCACTAATGGAAAAAGTTACAAAAGGCAAACTCTAGAATTACTTTAAAAAAAAAAGGTATAGTATGAACAAAATAGTTATAGAGCTTTGACATGATACATACATTATCTAAACTTTAAAATCAACTTCAATTAACTATTACTTCCTTTAAAATATTCACGAGAATAGCTATCGAAACTAAACTGGTCAAATATAGTCCACCCTAAATTCTTGCCTCCGAAACAATCTACTAATTGCCATAGCTAATAGCCTACAGGAAAAAATACTAGAGGCATAAAACTATACTTAGCACTCACCTTTTTTCTTGTCTACGCTGCGTGTTCCACCAGTGAAATTAATGTTGTCTCCACTAATGAATCATTTTTATGCGTAGGCGTATTTTTTTGCCGGTCAAGGGTCGCCCGCTAAAGGGTTAAAAAGCACCCTTTTTCTCTGCAATGTCATTGTTGGCCTGCCATTCACTGCTATATTAAGTGTTGCTATATTAAGTGTTCCGTTGGTTTTGTCTACTACTGATTGGCACTAAGCCCATTAGGTACCCCACGCTGTTAAGCACCCATTTGCCCTTGTTTCGAGTTTTAAATGGGGTGCTTAACAATCCACAAATACAGGATATATCTCATTGATAATCAGGTGATACAGACAATAAAGTATACGATAACAGAACAATATAATTACAATCATCTTTAAAGAAATATCAACATGCCTCAGCTGCATAAAGTATTGTAGTTTGTGAAGTTAACTCAACTACTTTTAAGTGACTGATAAAAAAATTCATCAATTGTAAATTTCCATTCATATAAGCTATTCTATTAGCCGTTAGTCCTTCATCACTTTCCAAATTTAATAAGGCTCCTTCTGACACAAGTTTAACTGCCACCTCAGTGTGGTTAGAGTTACATGCTACCATTAGAGAAGACCAACCTGTATTTGTCTGCGTATTAATGTTGACACCTGCAGTTATAAGATAGCATATTACGTCAATATGGCCCATTAGACTGGCTATGTAAAGTGGGCATTCTCCAGTGTTACTTTGTAGATCTATCTGTGCTCCTTTTGCTATTAGCTCCTTTACGACTTCTATATGTCCGTTTTGACTGGCAATCCATAGAGGGGATTCTCCAGTGTTCATTTGTAGATCTATCTGTGCACCTCTTGCTATTAGTTCCTTTATGACTTCTATATGCCCATTTGCACTGGCAATCAATAAAGGAGATGCTCCAGTGTTGTTTTGTAGATCTATCTGTGCACCTCTTGCTATTAGTTCCTTAACGACTTCTAAATGTCCATTTACAGTGGCAATGAACAAAGGAGATACTCCAGTGTTGTTTTGTAGATCTATTTGTGCACCTCTTGCTATTAGTTCCTTTACGACTTCTATATGTCCATTTACACTGGCAATAAACAAAGGAGATAGTCCAGTGTTGTTTTGTAGATCTATTTGTGCACCTCTTGCCATTAGCTCCTTTACGACTTCTATATGTCCATTTTGACTGGCAATCCATAGAGGAGATTCTCCAGTGTTCTCTTGTAGATCTATCTGTGCACCTCTTGCTATTAGTTCCTTTACGACTTCTATATGCCTATTTACACTGGCAATAAACAAAGGAGATAGTCCAGTGTTGTTTTGTAGATCTATTTGTGCATCTCTTGCTATTAGCTCCTTTACGACTTCTATATGTCCATTTTGACTGGCAATAAACAAAGGAGATACTCCAGTGTTCATTTGTAGATCTATTTGTGCACCTCTTGCTATTAGCTCCTTAACGACTTCTAAATGTCCATTTACACTGGCAATAAACAAAGGAGATAGTCCAGTGTTGTTTTGTAGATCTATTTGTGCACCTCTTGCTATTAGCTCCTTTACGACTTCTATATGCCCATTTTGACAGGCAATCCATAGAGGGGATTCTCCAGTGTTCATTTGTAGATCTATCTGTGCACCTCTTGCTATTAGTTCCTTTACGACTTCTATATGTCCATTTTGACTGGCAATAAACAAAGGAGATAGTCCAGTGTTGCTTTGTAGATCTATCTGTGCACCTCTTGCTATTAGTTCCTTTAAGACTTCTATATGCCCATTTTGACAGGCAATCCATAGAGGGGATTCTCCAGTGTTGTTTTGTAGATCTATTTGTGCACCTCTTGCTATTAGCTCCTTTACAACTTCTAAATATCCATTTTGACAGGAAATCCATAGAGGAGATTCTCCAGTGTTCATTTGTGGATCTATCTGTGCACCTCTTGCTATTAGTTCCTTTACAACTTCTAAATATCCATTTTGACAGGCAATCCATAGAGGGGATTCTCCAGTGTTCATTTGTAGATCTATCTGTGCACCTCTTGCTATTAGTTCCTTTACGACTTCTATATGTCCATTTGCACTGGCAATAAACAAAGGAGATACTCCAGTGTTGTTTTGTAGATCTATTTGTGCACCTCCTGCTATTAGCTCCTTAACGACTTCTAAATGTCCATTTGCACTGGCAATAAACAAAGGAGTTGCTCCAGTGTTGTTTTGTAGATCTATCTGTGCACCTCTTGCAATTAGTTCCTTTAAGACTTCTATATGCCCATTTTGACAGGCAATCCATAGAGGGGATTCTCCAGTGTTCATTTGTAGATCTATCTGTGCACCTCTTGCTATTAGTTCCTTTAAGACTTCTATATGTCCATTTGCACTGGCAATAAACAAAGGAGATACTCCAGTGTTGTTTTGTAGATCTATCTGTGCACCTCTTGCTATTAGTTCCTTTACAACTTCTAAATATCCATTTTGACAGGCAATCCATAGAGGAGATTCTCCAGTGTTCTTTTGTAGATCTATCTGTGCACCTCTTGCTATTAGTTCCTTTACGACTTCTATATGTCCATTTGCACTGGCAATAAACAAAGGAGATACTCCAGTGTTGTTTTGTAGATCTATTTGTGCACCTCTTGCCATTAGTTCCTTTACGACTTCTATATGGCCATATTGACAGGCAATCCATAGAGGGGATGCTCCAGTGTTCATTTGTAGATCTATTTGTGCACCTCTTGCTATTAGTTCCTTTACGACTTCTATATGCCCATTTTGACTGGCAATCCATAGTGGGGATTCTTCAGTGTTCATTTGTATATCTATCTGTGCACCTCTTGCTATTAGTTCCTTTATGACTTCTATATGCCCATTTGCACTGGCAATCAATAAAGGAGATGCTCCAGTGTTCTTTTGTAGATCTATCTGTGCACCTCTTGCTATTAGTTCCTTTACGACTTCTATATGCCCATTTGCACTGGCAATCAATAAAGGAGATGCTCCAGTGTTCTTTTGTAGATCTATCTGTGCACCTCTTGCTATTAGTTCCTTTACGACTTCTATATGCCCATTTTGACTGGCAATCCATAGTGGGGATTCTTCAGTGTTCATTTGTATATCTATCTGTGCACCTCTCTCTATTAGTTCCTTTACAACATTTTTATGCCCATTTTGACTGGCAATATAGAGAGGAGTGACTTTAGAATTTAATGGATAATTAAGATAATTTAATTCCACATTAAATGTCATTAGTTTCTTTAATAGTTTCAAGTATCCCATTTTGCTTGCAAATATAACAGCAGATGGTCTCACATGTATGCATTTGCTCTCTTGAATTAATTGGGATTCCATATTTTGACACTAATCTAGTTTATGAATAATGTTCAATAATAGTTAATGAAACTTTAATAATCTACTCAAGTTCTACTTCAATACATTCTTAACAATTTTTGTTACAAAAGTTTTTATTAATTTAGTCACCAGAACACCAAGATTAGTTATAAAACTTACTGCTTAATGAAAATATTGCAACTACAACTACATTTTCTATCGTTGCACTACATTTATTAAATGAGTCTTTTAAACTTACTTGTTCTTCATTTATTTCAGCAGCCATAGAAGGCCATAGAAATTCATTTATTTCTACAAAAGTAAATAAAAACAAATACTACTTTTTTTACTCTGAACAAATACTTTATCTCATATAATTAGAGTTGAAAGATAATATAAATTAAACATAATCTCTGGTATTGAACTGGGCTAATAAGCAAATCACCTTTATTTAGTAAATTTATCACTTGCCACTACAACCTCCAATAGAACTCAACAACTCCGATTTCTAATTAGTGAACCTTAGCAGTGCCTCCAACAGACTATTGCAATGAAGTATGAACCTTCTAATTGTGAATTAGACCATACCTCTTCCAACACAATTATTGAATCCTACCATGGATGTAACAGAATGTCTACTGCTATAAATAATGATTAATGATATCAAGAAGTTTTGACACAAGTTTATTCAGCTGGCCAGAATACACTTTATAGGTCTATACAGTAAGGCTTTGAGGAGCTGTGCTAGCATTCATGAGTTATAGTTATATTTGCTTAATTAATTATTCCCAACTCTTTTTAAAAAAATTGTACTCATAAGCATGTCACAAAGAAAATCACACTACTTTAGGAATGACACTAACTGCTACACTGGCCTAAACTGTCATGTATTTGCCATACAGAATTTGTAGTTGTTTATTCTGATACTTGCAAGCAATCATATCAGGGTGATTGTTCATGATTCAACTGTTTACCATGATTACACTATTATATAACCTCATCTCACACAGTGGTTTTTGGTCCACATGAACAGGTCAAACCAGATACTATTCTCAGTTGTCAGTCACTCTTTTTCTCTTGCTATGTATGTTGTTTGAATAATCAATGATAATTTGTCTTCATTTGACTCTTTGTTTTGAGTAAAGTACTTAGCTAGATAACTACTTTGAGTAGGTCAGGGATAGGTTAAGCAATTATAGACTTGGATTTTGGTATTCTGGATACGTCCCTCTCTACCTACAAACTATTGACAAGAAATAACTCTACAGTGACTATAACGACTTATTCCTTTATTTTTAATAAGTATGACACATTAAAATTAAAAAACAACAACAATCTTTGAAAGCAAACTGAAAGCCTGGTCCCAAATTGTTCTCAGATACTGTATAAATGACTCAATTATTTACTATATGTCCTCTGCTCCAGGCTTTGTGTTGTTACTATTACTATTCTTTAGCTGTCAACCCAAATTGGAAGTTGGAATTTCACTATGTATTTGTGGCAAGTGGCTTTCCTGTGTAATTACAGGTTCTATAAAATATAAATTAAAAGTACCATAATTGATGCTTATGAATTTCGTTCTCAATAGTAAGCAGTAATTTGATAGGTGTCAGTAGAGTGGGTTTAATATATATATAAATATGCTTGTGTGTCAGTAACAACAATGTGTGTATTCATGAATAGTTTATGAGCTTTGTACAGTTCAGTAAAGCATCGTCCCTTTATGGTAGGTAAAATGTCATCACATTCTGTAGAACGTGCTGGTTACATCTAAAAAGCAGGTGCAACAGATACGATGGAAGGTAGGTTTCAAAAAGGAAGGTGAAAGTACGGAAGAGAAGGTAAAAGGCGATTAATCGTAACTGAAAAATGGATGGAATCGGCGAGATAAGGTGGTGTAGCTTTAAATGGAAGGGAAGAGAAAGCAAAAAGGCAAGCGATTAATTATAACTAAAAAGCGGGTGGAATCGACGAGTAAAGGCGGGGGTTAGTTTTCAAAAGAAAGGAAGTACGAAATAGAAGACAAAAGTTTCTCACAGTAGGACAGAAATTCAGAAGCAGGAGAGATAGACTAAGTAAAAGGGGACTCTATGACTCAAGAGGAAGAACTGAAGATAGGAGAGGTGGTGTAGAAGAAAGCTCAGATAGTTCAGAAAAAAGAGAGTAGGAGAGGGAAACTCATGGAACTGTTGTGAATTCCAATGAACTCCACTTAACTTTGATTGACTTCACTTAAGTAGCTAATTTATGTTCACTCAGGTTTCCATTTGCATTTACATTCACATCACATTCCATAGCAGAAACACAATCACCTCACACAGTAATATAACCAACAAGACTCTAGGATTCAGTCAGTTACTATCATTTCTCCTTACTGGAAAATAATGTTGTTGTCCTGGGGAAAAGACTTGATAGCTAGTAGAAGCATTCTACAGAACCTTTAACCAATGGTAGAGAATGATAACTGAGCAAGATAACTTGTGCTACTGCATTCTCACTTTGCAATACATCAAGCGCCACTATGTGGCGGGGTACTTGCTAGCATATAATTATTGTGGTTTTAAAATGCAACCATATAGCTGTATATTGTAATTTTCACTAATGGCCAACCACTACAGTATACTCTTATTAGTTAAGGAAAATATATATTGAAATGCAGCTTCTTAATCTGCAGATTTCTTACCAATATCAGCTATAATGAAGTCTATGTCTCCACACTGAAGGTTTAGTATCTTTGCATTCATGTACTGAAGACTTCGGAATTGAGTGATTTCATCTTCTGTTAACCAGAATCCATCTGGTATTGCAGACATGTGCAAGTGAAAAGTAACACAAACACATCCCATTTCAACTTTTTCTACTTGTAGCTTCTCAGGATCTGCTTTCAAAATCCTACATATATCTTGTCCAAGTAGCTTTAATTTATCCATCTTACAGTTTTCAAAATCTGCATCCAGCTTCACTAATAATTTAACATGATTTTCTCCCTTCATTCCAATTCCTGACGGACATTTTGTTACTCTATTTTTTATGTAACTGGCAAATCTATCTCTGTAACATTCTATCATATATTTACCTTTTTCAAAACCAATTCTGCGTATAACTCGCTCAAGAAGCTCAAAGTTAAAGAAAGAACTGTAACTTGAAAATGTTCTCCACAACTTTCTCAAGTCATAATCTTCCAAGTTGTCTTTATTTGTTATGTCAAATCTGTCATTCTTCCACACTGTACCACAAGGTAACCAATCTTGTACCACAGAACGTAAATCATCAACGACACCATCATTGTTATGAATATACTGGTACAATTCTTCTCGAATATCACAATATTCCTTATTAAGATTGTAAGTTTCCATTTTAAATTCTGGTTTATAATTTTTATCATTTGGATTTCCAATATGAGCATATAGTGTCATTTCATCTAAACAAAGCATCACAAAAGTAACACTTAAAATGGTTAAAATAATTAGCCTCTATCATATTATTGTGCAAAGGCAATAGCTTCGTTTAATGATTCAGTCATACTCGGCTGAAATAATTATAATAATAGCAAATTTTTCTCATTCTAACAGCCAATATTGTTAATTAAAACTTAACAAAGCTCATTTTTAACTTAAGTATTAATTCACAATATTTATTGACTGTTAGAACAAGAATAATTTGCTAGTTTTCATTTAATATTATTTTCTCACTGTGTGAGGCTGTGTACTTTTTAAAAAAATCACACAGCCTCATCTATTTAAAAAGTATGTAGCAATCATTAGTTTTTGTAAGCAGAAATAATTACTTAATCTTTTGGTGTGTATTTGTTTCCTAGCAATCAAGTGTATGGTTTAACTTTGGGTTGATATCAAAGAGTATCATTAGTATTATAATTGTTGAGTACTTCAGAGTTGGTAAAGCATCATCATTACCTGAATGGTAAACATGTTCTACAAAGGGGAGGGGGGTGGGGAATTTGGGGGAAAAAAGCAATTTGTCATGGTTCGAACTAATCATCAATTGCAGAGTGCACACACAAGCCACTAGCCGTCAGGACCTAACAGCTTGGAACATCTTGAAGTGTTTGATTAACATGTACAATAAATAGTTTTCTATGCCATCACTTGCCACATAACTTGAAGAAAAATAAGCATTTTTAAGGAATTACTACACAGTTTTAAGCCCAACCCTTAAATAAGACTTTCTTACTGCTCTGTAGTACCAAAACTGGGGGATTGGGGGGGGGGGGGGGGGCCCCAAAAAAAATTGAAATTAAAAACTTTAAATTTTTTTTATTTTTTTTAAAATTTTTTTTTCTATTAATTTTTAAAAAAATAATCAAAAACAAAAAACTCTTTTAATTTTT
>WLWI01005181.1_pt1 | contig 10915 bp, 5 predicted proteins | sample 6701501 | NCBI WGS metagenome assembly WLWI01 (sample SAMN12718690, study PRJNA515312) | sponge metagenome | isolation source: marine sponge | host: Mycale hentscheli | place: New Zealand: South Island, Marlborough, Capsize Point | collected 2014-11-01
ACAGTCATCAGTGTCTTCCTAATCTTCAGTCCTCTGGGTAGGAGGTTCTTGGCTAGACAAGTTTGGAGGAAGAGCTGTTGGGTGGCAGCAGTGTAAAAGTGAGAGGATTGGCGCTTGTATGTTTTCCGCAACTCAAGCAGATCTCTGTCCTTTGGAGTTAGGGCCGGTCTTGGGGGCCTTCGGCTTGTACCATAGTCATGATGTCTTCTCGTGTCGGGCTGGTGTGGGCCTCGATATCTGCGATTCAATGGCATGATGATGTATGACACTCTGCACCAGAGAGAATGGTTCTGCTCTGGTGGTCTAAACTGGCTTGCTGGTCAACTCAAGCAATGTGTTATATTGAGATCTTACAGTTCTCAACTGAGACCTAGAAAGTGTTCAGACTTTTTTTGGCAGATTTGTAGTATTGCATAAATTTTCGGTCTTGTGGACCTTCTAGTGCAAGGATGAATCAGGAGAAAGAAATGAGTGGTTTATATAATGGTACAAGGTAGGACAAAGAGGAGAGTCAGGTGATAGAGTGTAAATTGACAGTGAATGAGGTGGAGAGTGCACACACAATACAACTAAGGTTATAGGCGAGGGTGTTGGCACACTCTTTGAGCGCGAAAAACCCGCCAAATAGGCCACGGTTGCTAGGGCTTGTTAAACTTACTTCTGCTGTTCCCCAAGTTCTATTTATGCAGGCCAGCAAGTACTACTAGGAGAAAGCACCTACCAAGAATGAAGACTGGAAGTCGATCGCATCTCAAGAAATATCCCCAGTTTGGACTTCACGGTTGTACTGCACGGCTACTGCCGTAGTTTAGAAGCCAATATTTTGTATATCACCTTGCATGTATGCCATAAGATTGGGTTTTTGTTGAATTCTATTTTACTTTTCTATTTACTCACCTTACCACGTGAACTATTGTCGTTTATTTCTATAAAATTCCGTATTTTAAAAATATCTCAATGTTATATAACGTCGACCCCTTGTGGCCCTAAACACTGGCAAAGTTTGAACCATAGCCGTTTGTCCATTCCTGAGCAGTACTCGAGAGAAGATTCTGGATTCATTACTTTAGTGCGCGAGAATTTTTTTAATTGTAAGTTGACTCCGCCCTGCCGTAACTGTACGCACGTAGTGGTGAGTGTGGCACATCACGGGCACTAATTTGTTACAAAGAGGTGCATGACTTTGTGGTAGATAACGCGTGACTATTCAGCTGTATGAGTATCCCTTACTATGTAATGCAGCCAAGAAATTGGCCACATCATTATAGAACCTGAAATGGGATTTGTTTCCCGTTCAGTACACCAGCGATGCCACTTCCCAAAGAGTGAGTCATAAGACTTATTTGTTTTGCTTCTCCAGGAATAAAGCATGAGTTTTGTGAATAGTTTTTGCGTCTGTACTTAACCCTGAGATATTCCATGTGAATAGTTGGGTATCTATTGTCACTGTTGCATGATGTTCTCTCTCCTGGGGGTCTTGCTGTATCAAGCAAGGGAAGTCGACTTGCATGGATAGGAGCAGAGGATACCATGTTTTGTCTCGTTCCACTAGGAGTAGATAGGCTTTTTGCACATGTGCCTGGGCCAGTACCCGTCCCACTAGGCACCATGGTGGGTTGGCAAATCCCCAAATCTGCGACCAATCCTGCAGGAATGCATCTGTAGTAGTTGCCTGTGGGTCTAGGCGCCCGCTGTCTCGGTGAAGCTAAAGAATGGGCCCAGACTCCAGACCAAGGGTAAGTTTCTATTACCCAAGGTGGCTTCTCAGCTAGATACCTTTATGAGACAAGAGTTAATGGCACAGCACCTGCCTGGGGAGATGAACCAGGTAGAAACTGCTGAGTCCAGGAAGAGGGAAGACCAAGCAGACTAGAAACTCAACCCATCAATTTTCAGTCTGCTCCGGGAAAGATTCAGTCCCCTAGAAGTGGACTTGTTTGCATCCAGACTGACAACACAATGCCCAGTATACTAATGTCTCAGACAGCACCCGGCCGGTCTTCTCCAAAGCCACTTTCACCTTTTCGGTCTCCCCGCCCAATCAAGTTATGTCTGCCCCTAAGTCGAGACAGTCATCTTCACCATCAGACATTCTGTCCGCCCACAATTTGGTAGTTGCTCTGCTCTGAGAGCAGTTCCCACCCCTACTCTGAGGGGATGCAGACAGTCTCTTTTCCCTGGCACCCTGAGGGGATAGCCAGTGGCATATCCCAGCTTTCTCCTGCGTCATGGATGGCACATACCTTCTCCGAAGGGAACAGGAGCGATTTTCAACCTTACGCGTAGGGCGTCTACGTCGCTGTCTTCTCTTACTGGAACCCGCTGAGGAGGAGGAGGTGCCTGTGTTGTATCCCGTTTAGTCACTGCTCGAGGATACTGTCGGGCTCTTCATGATTCTTCTCACTGCGTCAAATTTGCCTGCGATTTCCAGCATAAAGCCCATGGTCTCTTCCATTGCTTCAGATTTGACACATACGTGTTTGATCTAAGAAAAAGGTCAAAGAGCAGTAGTGCATGACAGTTTTATTGGATCAAATAACCACGCCCAGGGGTGCAGTTTCTGGTAAAAGCATCAAAATTAGCTGTTCGAGCGGGAAAACTGGCTAATCACTGTTGATATGTGAGACTGAGTCCTCTGAAATACAATGAAATATTTTATTGACTCATATGTTAATTACATCTGATTTTATCTTCTTCATGCAATGTTTAAGATTAATTTCACATTTTCTTTCTCTCATTTTGTTTGTTTCTCTTCTGCATAAACCTTGTTTAATATAGAATTGTATTTAATTAATTTTGGTCATAACTATCTGCAATTCCTTAAAATTGTAAAAATTCAGGTCTATAGAAGAAAGTATAAATTATAGCATTATCTTGAGGTGCTAAATAAATACGAAATTTAATTTTAAAAAAATTGCTAGCACCCTTCCTTAAGTTTGTTATAAACTTCCAGGTTGCTCACACTATTAGGCTGAAGCTTACAATAGTTATGCTTTTTAACTACCATGATAGGCTTCTGCCTAAATGGATAGAAGCTTAGTCAAAATTTGAATGAATGCGCTAATAGCAGTATGAATACTTATGTAATTGAACTTACAGGACTGATTACCTCATCTTATTGCTCAAATATATTTATTTTGTATTAAAATGTTAGTTACATTAATAATAAGTCCTCAGCATAGTAAATCCCTAATTCCTATAAAAGGATATTAAGATTTCATTATAACACTATTATTTTTCAGTCAATTCAAAAAGCTCAGCCGATAATAATTTGGACCAAGATATACAAGGTACGAGCGGGATCGTTAATGAGCCTGAAAATGAAACTATCAATTCTTCGACTGCCAGCGATGGCAACATTACTGCTCAAGAATTTATCACCAAATCCCCTGGACACAATCAGTCAGGTCCAAATCATGTAGATAATTATTTTTCAATCAATTCAAATAGCTCAGCTGATAATAGTTTGGACCAAGATATACAAGGTATGAGCGGGATCGTTAATGAGCCTGAAAATGAAATTATCAATTCTTCGACTGCCAGCGATGGCAACATTACTGCTCAAGCATTTATCACCAAATCCCCTGGACACAATCAGTCATGTCCAAATCATGTAAATAATTTGGTAATAACCAACAATATGGAGAATAGAAATGATTTTTTAGAGCAATTGGACTCCCTACGCTCTACTATAACTGTCGGGTTTGAAGATTTGGCTAATAATTTTCGTATAAAGTACCAGAAATCATTAGTGTCAGTAGGCACTCAGACCAATTCTTATGCTCAGGAGACTAGTGAAATATATCACAGAACTGAAACTAATGCAGAACCTGTCCTAGATATTAGCCCTTCTCCTCAGGGTGATGATCAAGTTAGTGAACCAGCTACTTCACCAGGTATGATTACACATGCACATAATATTATAGACTTGTTTGATTTTTGTTTATATTTATAGTGAAATCTGAAATCATCATAGCTGTAACTTGTTGTGACAATATCTCAACGTTAGGTTAAAATCTTGGTTTTAACTCGTTAATTTCTTGCTATACTATGATAATATTAATTCACAAGCTCTATGTAGCTAATACTATAAAGTTAAGCAAAATGGAAGTAGCACTATAAAGAGTAATGATTTAGGAATATAGTATAGGATTGTGTAATTAAAATTTTATTCCTATAATAGTACAAAATACTTAACAAATTGGTTTAGAATCTAGTTTTCACAAACAAGTTCATTTCATGCTACTTTTCTGAACTAAAAAATAGATTGACTTTAACTTTATACACAGGTAGATCTTGCCATTGGGAATAAAACATCCATTTTGAGAAATAAAATACTAAGTGCACTGTCACAATGAGCTGAACAATAAAATGGAGTGAAGACAAACTAAATTAGCATAGATGAAGAAGCTGCTTGCCTGCAAGAATTTCTGTTAATCAGTATTAAATTATATAGCTAATTAAGGCTTGAGAAGCTTGTAGCTTGAAATAAATGAACTCTCAAATATTTTCGTAGAAAATGTAGTTAGTCTATTTTTAGGCTCTACTGTTTGCCACTGCCCTATAGAATCAGTAAGAAGAGTCAGAGAGCCACAGTAACCAAAATGTATTAAAATATTACGGGTACTATCCCAATAGTTGAAAGACTTGTCACTATTTAAAAGTATTTTAGCTGATATACAATTATGAGATTATTTGTTGTCAGAGCGTGGTGCCTAGTTTATGAAATAGTAGAGCCTGAACAATATTATTACTTATTGAATGCATATATTTTCACAATTTTATTAACATACTCTGGTTGTTAAAAAAAATTAAATTTTAAGAATTGCATGGGAATGAAAACAAACTTAGACATACTTTTCAAGTGACGGCTGATGATTAGCTTATAATTTATGAGATGTGTCAGCTTCAACAAAAGTTTATAAGTTTAGAATTACAAGTTGGTGCTAGGCAATGAAATATTTTATCAACTGTTTTGTATGTATATCTGTACATTATAGAACCAAATTCAGCTGATCAATCTCAAATAGAGAAATATATGATAAAAGGTTTGTTAAAGAAAGTCACTATTCATGTCAGTAAATGCGCAATCAGTGGCCCTCCAGAAACAGGGAAGACCTGCCTAAAGGCACTTTTATTGGGGTTACCACGCCCCCCACCAGATTGTAGTACTGCCATATCAACTACAGCAGAAGAAGTCACGCCTGATGTCGAGGAAGAAACACTTGCTGACCAACCAAAAATTTCTCTCCCTGATTGCTACAGGGCTGAACAAGGAAAATCGAAATGGGGAAAAATTGAAAGATCGAATTGGGCCAGGTATATTGCAAACACTATACACCAAAAACTCAAAAACACATGTGGAGGTACTCCTGCAATGGCCGAATTTGTTTGTCAGTCAAATGCAACTCCAATGAAGGGTCTATGTAAGTTGATATTGACTCAGTTGAAAAATATGCCTGCGAAAACAAGAAAAAGAAAAACAATGGAAACTATTCGTCTCGTTTATTTAGTTGATACTGGAGGCCAACCGCAATTTCAGGAAATACTTCCAAATTTTATTCGATCTTCCATCAACATATTGGTACATAAACTTTCTCAGAAGCTGTCAGACTATCCAGGATTTAGTTACAATGGAGTCAGATATGAAGTAGCTGATAGTATGAAAGTAAGCAATATTTCAATTATTGAGCAGTCAGTCAGATCCGTTTGCTCAAGTGTTCGAACAACTGAAGAAACAAATCAAATTATTCCTAGTATTGCAATAGTTGGCACTTTTGAGGATGAATATAAGAAAAGTTGGCCTGATCAAAACGTTGAAGAACATTTAAGGGAAAGAACCAGGGAAATTTCCAGCCATTTGGAACATTTCACATCCAGCACTCAAACATGTCGTATTCTCTCATATAGACGCAACAATCAAATTATTTATCCAATTGATGGCAGTGTGAGTGGGTGGAGTGACAATTCTAAAGTAGTCGATGATTTAAAAGAAATTATTCAAAACAACACTGGAATAGAGCTTACTGTGCCTATCTGGTATATTGTATTTCTGCAAGACATTAAGGCTGAGTTTTTACATCGTATGAAAGCTAATAATGCAAGAAAGTATTTTTCAATTGATGAATGTTTTAAAATAGCTGAAAAATGTTTGGTTTCTCCATCAATTGAAGATATAGAAATGGCATTGAAGACATTTAATGAAATGAATATCATTCTGTACTTCCCAGAAAGTTTGAAAGATCTGGTTTTTGTTGAACCATCATTTCTTTATCGAATAGTAACAGATATTATAGTTAGGAGTTTTGAACGAAAGGACATTCAAAGCAGGAATTTTAATACAACTGGGATAATAACTAAAGGTTTTCTTCAAGATATTGACTCATTTCAAAGTCTGTGTGGTAGTTTTACTCAAGAACACTTTCTTAAACTTCTTATGGATATACTCATTATAGCTGACATTGGAAATGATAAATACTTTATGCCTTGTGTTTTGCCACTACATGCACATGATGAAGAAGAACTAAAACGAATGGAAGGTGAAATGAAAAGGCAACAAAACATTGAGGGGCCATTAGTCATATCATTTGGAGATAAGATTTCTCCAAGAGGTCTGTTTTGCTCCATGATTGTGGATCTGCAACAATGCTTTGGGTGGAAACTTGTGGAAGAAGACCAAGTCCAGAAACGTAACAGAATAGAGTTTCACGTGAGCAGAAGTGACAATAAACACTTGCTGGGTACCGCTACTATAGTTGACAAAGTTAATTGTCTTGAAGTCTATACTACATGCTCGAGTAATAACTGCATATTTGTTCATCATACTGTCAGGAACAGTTTGTTCAAAGCATGTCAAAATATGAAATACAGTCCTTTGACACTTGAAATTGAAATTGGTTTATACTGCAACCAGAATCAATGCATTGACAAACCTCGTCATCACACGGTATGTTCACACAATCAAAAAAATTGGATGGAGAAGTGTAGATCACGTAAGAGTCGTTCTATTGCACTTACATCAGAGAGAGCTGTTTGGTTTTCTGAAGAAAAATTAGGTAAGGATCACTATAGAATATGTGCATATAATATATCAAGGTTTAGGACTACCATCCTAACACTGTCAGCTTGTATATTAGCAATTTAATTAAATTTGACTTACACTCACTTTATAATTCTGACATTTTGTCCTTATTGGGCTTTTATTGGCTAACTTCTGTAAAAAATATTTAAAAAAAGCCAGACAAAGTTTGATTTAGAAATGGTAATGTAGGATCAAGCAACTCAAATTGTACTAGTATAAATCAGTAACTCAAGTTAGCTATAAAATAAATGAAGCTATTTTGACAAATCAAGGCTTAGAGCTAGTATCTTAATATCTTCAGTATTGTTATAGCATTTAACCTACTCTCACTTTGATAAGTTTATTCCTCTATGTGCGTGTAAAAAACATCAATTTAGAGCTGTAAAGTGAAAATAGGCAACTCGGTTTTTACTGTTTAAAAAGTGTCATTATACGTTGTTAATTTAAGTAGATTGTCTATACCGAACTTTGACTCGATCATTGTTACGTTACATACACAATCCATTTAACATTCTACTGTAATAGGTAAATGTAAATTTTATAGTGTGCAATCACATTAAAGCATGATAAATGTCAACCGGAAACACCTCCCCCTCCAGAAAGAAAGTTTCAATCTATTATAGTGTTACTGTGCACAAGGCTTTATTTTGAAACACTGCTCTTTTTTGCTTGGGAAAGCAGTAGCAGACAACATAATTTACAGATAGTGTTAGTGGCACTAGTAATGAATGATAGCTACCTGAAAATATACTTAAAATTGTATATGTGCACTCTGTTTTAATGTCATCTTGTTTCGATATAATTTTATGCTATAATGAATTTATGAAAGTGTTTGAGCACCTACCTTTGTTCATTCTTTTATCCAATTGTTTATATTTAGACACAGCTATATTTAGTTTGTTGTTTTTGATAGACACATTTTCAGAACACGGAAGTCATGCTAAAATTAAAAATATCAAGAATGATGGGCAAGTGTACAATGCATTAGTTCCAATAGCATATAGATGGAAGGACATTGCTATGTCACTTTTTACCGATGTGAATGATACAAAGAGAATTGAGCAAGAATACATTGGATGTAATGATAGACTTTTTGAAGTAATTCTTTATTGGAAAAGGCACAGCCATCCATCATTCACCTGGAATACTCTTGTCAAGGTATTACGAGAACCAAGTATTAATGAAAATGCAATAGCTACCACTGTTGAGCAAAAATATATAACACACATTATTTCTTCTTAACTTTTCTGTCACCCCATTTCTGTTTTTGATATCTAGCTACAGGCATATAATCACACTAACAGTCACTATTTTCATAAAAGTTTTCTTATCATTAATTTTTTAATTTGTAAAACTTGTCCTCGTGCATAGTATTCTTTATGAATATAAGTATATCATGCAAAGTGAAATTCTGCACTTACAGCTAAATAGAATATGAAAAGATTGACCGAAGGGAAAGGATATGTTGGTGTAAATTTGAATTGGTGTTACTACTGCTAGGGAACTAGCAGTAATAATACCAAAATGAGCACAGTCTCGTGATTCTAACGTGAAGATGACACAGGAGATAGACGTCTGCTACAATACTCCCCAGAGGTGTCATGATAAAATGATTCCAGGTGCTTGTTCCAACTGCTAAAAAAAAAGAAAGATTCACCAGGAAAGCCTGAATGATGTGTTGTACACCATTTTGGCTAAGTTGCAATGCATGTCTTTCTTTAGTGCTGTCCTAATACCGAGACAAGCCCCATAGCACTGCTATCCTTGATCCGTGACGATGGAGGAATGAATGCTTAAGTGGGATACCGACCCAGAGACAAAGGCTTGTACCACTGTCTTGGCTGAAATGGTAGACATAGGGAATGCCCCAGGCCATTGTGTGAATCGGCCTATGATCTATGCAGGTTAGAAAGTATTACACTCTTGTGATGATGGCAATGATCTGACCAAGTTGACGTGGACAACTTCAAATTTGTAGGCATCTCAGATCAGGCCACCTTCCTTCAAAGTCACTGCCACCAGAGAACTCCCACACACTCTCACACCAGGTTGTACTTATTGAACTTCTAGTGGGGGCATCAGTATCAGCGGCACTATCCGAATTGCTATCATTCCAAACCGAAATATATTTATTATCTACTCTCTTCTTGAGTTCTCTTCCTAACAAAGCCAAGTAATTAATATCATTGTTCAGGCTCCGGCCCTCCACAAGACGAGCAATTCAGCAAATAACAACTCATTTAGCTAGCTACATGCACTTCATACACACACACCTCAGTTTTATCGCTGACTTTAATCATCAATGTTTTAGCAGAACTATACTCACTTGTGAGTAATTGTCGCACAGGTAACTCAACTCTACTTTAACGGGACACGATTCTAGAGCTTCTAGATGGTCCTGCACAATCATCACACAGCTATTTCAAAGTGACCACATACATCACCAGTCTTAATTGCCGCACATGCAAAAAGATACTCATTGTGAATTCATCCTTACCACAGAATCCTGCAATCAATACAGTTTTACCAACACAGTTTTCTACTTTTGTGCACACTGCTGCCGAAGGCTCCATCTCATCTGCCAAGCCCGTAACCAATGCCGCACCCCAAGAACCCTCTGCAATGTACTAGTCCGCTCTTCCATTTGACTCCTTTACCTCCTCCACTATGTTGTCACAACATTCATCATCCTGTTCAATATTCATTGCAGTAAATGTCACACCTTAGACTCATTCTCTTCCTGCTCCTTACAGCCCTATCTCTCTCTCTTTTTTTGCTGCATTTCTGGTCTTCACTGCTAAGATAGGTTTATTCAGCTCCTGAATAATTATTTTGCTTTTGCTTAGATTCAAGCAGTGTGTGTTGATCTGCCTGAACAGCCAACAAAACCCAATTGTTGGACATATACGCAGGTGCAACCGCCACCACTTTCACTTTTTATTTTATTTATTTATTTTTTTTAGAAAACGCAATTGACAAGAATAATAATAACAACAATAATTAATAATAAACATTTGAATGGAGTTCAAAGATAGTTGAGGGTAGCTTGTGCGGATTTTTCTTCCACTTTCAAATCATCAGCTATCAAAGTAACCTTAGCCAATTTAGCAACATACGTCTCACTGTTAAAACCTGTCAATTTCACTGACTCTCCAATTTGAATCCACCCTATACAAAATCCTGGATCTGCCACTTATAAATATAATATTAGTGTAGTTATTGAAGAAATAGAAATAAACTCTCACTTGCACAAATCAAACTATTACAACTATAATAGAAATTGTCATGGCATATTTAACCATAGGTCTATATAGATTCACCCCTGGTGGCAATCCAGCTCAGACCTACGCACATGCAAGCGGCAGAGCTGAAAATTAGTGCGGCGCAGTACAGTTCAGCGTGTTCACACCCACTTAGTGGCGTACGGGTCAGTAACATTTTATCGTGAGGTGAAGAGTGTCGCCGCAAAGAATGATACTTCGGTTACTGTTGTATACTCATACACTACATGTTGTGGAAGGTAAGTAATATTAAAGAAAATACAATACAGATTGATTTTTTTCTTGTTTTTGAAAGTTCTATTAACTTAGTAAAAATGGTTATTTTTACAGCGTTGTATGAACTAAATATTTTTAAGGGATTAAATTATTGCTTAGAATTGTTAGGATGCTGCTTTGAAATTAGAAAATTTTCTAAAATATAAATATATTTAAATACCGTTGCTATATTGTTGTCAGGTGTAATAACTTGGCAAGTGTGCAATAACACTTGCCTCTAGTCAGGTAAACTGTGTATTTTAACTGCCCCAGGGTTGAACTCAGATTTGTGAATAAA
>WLWI01005182.1_pt1 | contig 10915 bp, 4 predicted proteins | sample 6701501 | NCBI WGS metagenome assembly WLWI01 (sample SAMN12718690, study PRJNA515312) | sponge metagenome | isolation source: marine sponge | host: Mycale hentscheli | place: New Zealand: South Island, Marlborough, Capsize Point | collected 2014-11-01
GATGCCATTTTTACCTAAGCTAAAAAGCAACGTGATAATAAGCGCTCGCGCAAACAAAACCACGCCCACTTCGGCAAAAAAGTGGTGAGGCCGAAACCTCACCAGCCTCAGCGGTTCCGACGGCCTTGCGCTGAATGCATGTAATTGTTAGATATTTAAAAGTGATTTACAACCTGCAAGCTGGCTCACGTGACAAGCAAGTTTTTTTAAGGGGCGGTTCCCGCTGTAAGCCTACGATCGCACAGCTCTGGAAAGGCTCGCTTTTTTCTGGAAAATGAAGTCCAAAATCAAAATTCTGGCATATTAATTAAAGGAACTTACTTCGTGAAATACTGCTGTTTGATGCCGCTTTCAGAGCCTGGCTGGTTCCTACCTTCCAAAAGTACCTGTTGACAGACAGAGTGACAGAACGAACGAATGAATGATGTAACCCTCTGGGCGCATGCGCGCTGAGGGTTAACTGGTGCAGGGCAATAGTTTCACTCGTTCTCCAATCATTACCAACATTTTATCCAGGATTTTTAGGAGATAGCACTTCAACCAATCAGCCCTTAAAGTATCACTATGGATGTCAGCCGCACAACCCTCATTCTTTCAAACAAGTTCCTACAACACCTCAACTAAATTCACAATGAATTAAGGTGGAATCTAATGTTATACCTATCAGATTAGATGTCATCCTCAAGCTTACTTATTCAATCTGCATCAAAACTTGCAAACCAACACGCACAGATTGCTACACCACACACATCGCTCCTGAACTGGCTACTGGTCAATTACTCTCCTGTCTTTGCCAAGATAAAACCTCACCTCCTGAAGAAATGAAACATTTATAATGAGTATCCAAGAAGAATGGATATCATGCCACCACCATCAACTAAGCTATCTGAAAATAATGTTTTTTGGCAAAAATGAAATGTTTGGTTTAGTTTTAAACTGGCTAACTATGTATGCAGAGAATTCAGCCAGTATTGACTGAAAAGGTATGAAAACAAAAAAATGTAATTAAAAATTGCTAATTATTATTATTATTAAAATCTTTTGCAGGCATTTTTAAACATTGAAATTTGGTAGTCACAGAATTGTATGCACAATCATTATTGCTTATAACACATAATTATTTCACAGACTTATTAAACAGCTTGGCTGGGTTCAATATCAGCAGTAAGTTTCGGTTGTGTTTAAAATAAGTCTGTGTAAGAGAGAGAATTGTTGGATGGAATTACCTGCAATCACACCTAAACATAGCTACCAGGATCTTGAATGCTATATTAAGTCACCATAGCTAATTATATTCTAATTAACCTTGCAGTATCCCACTATATTTTTCTGTTTTCCTATAGACTTGCATTATTAGCTATATACTGTATTCTTATCACTAGCTATTGGAAGATACTCTCATTAAAGGAAAATATTCAATATGAATATGCTGTAGACTAGCTGGTTGCTCTAAAGAGCACCTTTTAAGGTGTTTAGCAGAAGGCACTGTCCCGGCTTTATCTTCCATACCAATACATTGTTACCCTTAGTCATGACTTCCTGCGGAGACAATATTAAGTTTAACCTGGGTGTTGAGCCAGCAAGTGAGTGTAATGGCTACATCAACAATAAACCATAAAGGCTCAGAAAGAAATTATGAAATAATGTAATGATAAAAAGCAGGATGGATGAATAATAACAAAATATAAGAATTATTTACTGCAAGAAAATAAAGTGCTGACAAGGCAAAGCATCATACAATTACAATACAAAAAATTGTACGCCACAAAACCAACAGTGAGTTTGTTCAAAAAACTAAGTATTTGACAAGGGAGGTGTGGCCTTTATCTTTGGCTAACTGAAGAGCGCTTTTTCCATCCTAAAAACATATATATGATAAGGTTAAAAAATTCTATAACTTGACGTAGTGTAAGTCCTCAATTATCGGCCAAAGTTTGCCCCTCGAAGCATAAGCCCAATCTATAAGCTTTCTCAAGATCTAGCAAGCATCTTTTAGACAATTTCATACTGCATCTTTATGGATACTTATTATTTTGTTATTGCTGAGCATAACTCAAGTACTCAGTGGCCGGGCCTCAATTATCAGCCATGCTCTCCAATTATCGACCACCCATTGAGCTCGCATACTACGGTTATCGGCCACTCAGCAATAATCACCCATAACTTGTTTCTAATAAGAATTCACTCAAACTGAACGATAACACTGTAATATACATATGAAAGCCTTTTACCACAGCATTTCAATAAATTTTTATGTCACAATTTTTGTAGTTAACTTTTTTAAAACAATACATGCAAGCATTCGGGCATAATTTGTAGTAGCTCTTTCTTTTAATTCCCTAATTTTTTTATATGATTATAAACATACACATCTGTAAATACATGATATTATCGATTGAGTTTAGCTCTCTTGCTTAAAAACTGAGTCCTTGTATTCACAACAGAACTTGAGGTAAAGATGTGGAATAGAAAGGAGCTGTGGGAGCCAGCCAGAGATGGATGTAGCAGAAAGCCTACTTGAGATGAAGGCACTTGACAGAGACTGTATAGTGAGCCTACTGTGAGATGTAAGTTGTGGAGGTACATTACATTGATTCCTCCTTACAGCTGAATTATTTCCACTTCTTATACATCACAGCAATCATAAATCATTGTGTGCAATCATTAAGGTTAATTAAGTTTTAGCAAGCCTTCAGCTGTAAAGCACAACAAGTAACTAGTTTTGTAGCTAGCTAGCTACTAGCTAACACGTTGTGGTGTTATAGATAGCTATTAATGATAGAGTGAACTGATAGTCGTAATTCAACACCAAAGGATATCATCTACAGCTACCTCCAACTCAGCTTACCTAGATATACGAAGAAGAGCTACGAAAAATAAGGTGCACAGAGTCGCAATACAAACTGAAGTGGAATAAAATACAGGATTCTGTGCTCGTTCAGCACTTTTAACCTGTCGATAATTTAAGCTTACGTGGTCGATTAATGGGTGTTGATAATTGAGGACTTAGCTACACGTATTCTGCCTGCTGCAAAACTTTGTGTTTAGCTAGCAAATTTGTGCATTTACCCACATATTGCGGGAAACACATTGGATTTCAAATTTAGTACATGGCTTTAAATCTTTGAAAAAATCATGAAATGATTATAAACTAAGCAGCAGTTGTAATGAGCAGTTCTGGCTTGAATAATTCTATATGGCAAAATATGGGTTTGTATAGCAGCGGACATAAATTGACCTTGATGAATTTTGCTAAATTTATACATACAATGTAGTAGTTAGTAGTGTGTGTCCTACATTACTTACAGTATATAAGGTCAAACTATACACTCTAACTACATTCAAAAGAAAGCAGATATACTTAGTTGAATGAGGGTTAGTTGAAGAAAAGTTTGTTTTGGCCACATGACTAGTTCAATCTAGCTGGGCATGAGATGTGTCAATTTATTCAGTTTGTCAAACACAACTAAGCCATATACTGGATATTTTGGGTGCATACAATTATTGTAAGAGTTTAAGGCATGTATACACATTCAAAAATGGTCTCTATCATATTCACCATATATAATCAGTTCTTTCATTTGAATTACTTTGCTCTCATTATATGCAACTCACAAATATTCTATTACAAAAATAATTGCAGCCCTTTATTGCTATAATTATCTAAATCAAATCTTAGACTTCATGAAGCCTTTCTAGTGAGGCACAAGTGAAAATAGTAATTTCATATGAAATACCGATCAGAACTTTTTCCATAAAGAATTACTACTCTCCAAGGTCTATAAACAATACCTTCGTGTAAGTTAGGTCTGCTCCATGGTCCACCAAATAATGAACAATATTTTCATGGCCATTTTGTACAGCTAGCTGAAGAGGTGACCATCTCATCTAGTTGATAGAGAGAATATCACTAATAGCTGCTGAAAATCCTAGCAATCTCCATGACTTACTTTGGTTGGTTTGTTAAGGTCTAGATTTCCGTCATGCTGGATTAAGGTTTTAACAACTTCAAAATGTCCCACTTGACATGATAGACCAAACGGAGATATTTCAGACTAGAGAACATAAGAATGATAGTAAAATATAAGTTTATCTTCATGAAACATACCTCATCATAAGTAGCTTTATATTTTAATAATACTTCGACAATCTTGGGATAGTTCATGCTGGCAGCATACAGTAGTGGAGACCACAAACCCTGTTATCAACACATTTAAAATTACAAAATTAGTGGTGTGCTTTAAAAGCAAGCTTATCCAGTTCATTGTAGTTATTGTTTCATTTTCATCAATAATGGTACACTCCAGCCAGTAGAACCTCTGAACAGAGAATAGTTTTTGGACCAGGGCTTTCCGTTCACAAATAAAAGGGGTTTTTTTCTTCTTTAAGGTTATAAGCAATATGTTATCTATTGGAGGAGGCAAGCAGAAAGTACACTAAATAAAGCTATTTTGCTTGTTAGAAAGTTCACTATCAGGTTCCACTGTAGTTGGAATTTAGCTACTCATTATTTATGGTATGTTGAGGAGTGCCACTTGTATATACTATGTAAGACACTCTGATGTATTGCATTCAACAGTTGAAAAAGTAAACTCAAGTTAAAAACATTATAATTTGCTGTGCTAGCCAGCTGTTCATTGGAAAGGCAAGATAAATTTTGTCTAACATTATCATAATCATAATCACATGCAATAACCGATTACCGGCCAAATACGCAATTTTTGCTACCTCCGTATTTTGTCCCCCGAAAGGCCAAATATGCAATTCTGGTACAAGAAAGGGGATAATATCTATCTGCCTACAGCTGCATACCTGAGTCTACCAGTTATATATCATTGCATCTCAGGTTTGTACTGGTAGTATAGCTATCTGTATAGCATATCTACAAGTGTCGTTACATATAAAATTCGTCAGATAAACTTTGCTACAAAACACTTCAAGCTTATCAAATATTTTCATATACAAGAACAATAATTCATGATTATTTGATACTTTGAATTAAGCTACAATGATATCTTGAGTCTTCTCAGGAAGTCTATTGACTTTACTGTGGATTCAGGACTAGGAAACACAAGAGTATCTCCAACTTCCAAGCTGATCCATAACTTTGTATTATTAGAATTGTAAAGTTTATAATATACCTGGAAAGTATGAACAGAACACAAGAATGTCATGGAGTGAATTATACAGCGAGCGAGTGAAGCGAGCGAAGCTGACTCTCAGTCGTGTTCAATTGAGATTTCAGATATAGGTATGTATGCGTACGTCAAAAATTTTCGCCCGCGCTTCTAATTACGTAAGTTTGGTAAAGCGTTCACAGTTCCAGTATTTTTAAATTAACGAGCGCGGAGAATCCTGTATGGGTCCACTTTCGTAGTCTGGGATCAGAGACTTTAGATTCTCTGATGCTAACTGAGAATGGAAAAGGTTACACTGTGCACTACAGTTAGATGTAATTTCTGTCCTATTTTTCTGTAAAAAGATTCTGCTCGTTCGCCATGCATTTGCGCTATTCGAGCGCACCACTAGTTAATGAATTAAAGTCAATGTCATTGGCTTGATTAGGATGTTCTCATTGTTACTAATATAAGTCTGAAAATGGTGTGTGTTTTGCCTTCTAACAATCCACCTCTACATTTGCTGTTAGTGTCCATACGTGGTTCACTCATAACCATTACTCATATCTCTGAATTTGTCTTCAATTGTAATCTCACAACTAGTGTGGTGAAACTAAGCAGCACAAAGTGGCACCCCAAGTACGCTACGAGATACCAAATACTTTCGTAGCCTTATGCGTCCTCCCATCCACTATCGAAAACTGGAGCATGCAGGACTTTCAATCCATTGAGCAATAGCAAGAGCAAGTTTTATCTGCGGCTGATCTATAGAAACTTTATGTCCATCCCCAATTGTTTCTCCGTTACAAAGTTGGAAAGTTGCTTCTCCAGTAAGGGTTAATTCTGGGGGTAAAAATACGGTGGCTCATGGCACCACGGTTATATAATAAATTGACCGATAATCGGTTAATATGACACATGTATATATATATATATATATATATATATATATATAATATATTTCATCAACTCAAATCCATGCACCCCAAATAGTGTCTCTTAGTTTTGCTTGCTTGGTAATAAAAAATGTAAACTTACCATTGCCAAATTGGGATCAGCTCCATTTTCTAGTAGCATGGTAACTATATCTACGAAGCCTTGATAAGTAGCACATAAAATTGGTGACCAATCACACTTCTAATGAAATAACATGGATCGATTTTTTGTAATAAAGCATTATTTTCATGCTGACATCCAAAATTGTTGATTCACACAAGAAATTTTTATTAACTCACTGCCTGGAGTATTCAACTGAGGCTTATAGCGCAGTAGAAGATTTAATATTTCCTTATTTCCTACATGACACGTCCAAAGTAGTGCAGTCCAACCTTCCTGTAACATATTACAAATTTTATTTTTACAATGTATGAGATTAAAAAATTAACTACCTCATCATCTTCTTTGGCTTCAATATTTACAGATAAATCTAATAGTACCTTCTTAACTGCACGAGTGTCTTTATGTTTCACAGATTTGATCTAGAAATATCAATAAAATTAATATTTAAAAAAAGCAATGACAAAGTAGCAACAACTTTGTTCTTCTTACAAAATACTGTTCTGAAAGAAAGCCAAATACATCATGTTTATTTAGCCTCTTCATCAAATCCAGTACAGTGATGTTGCCAGGATTCTAATTGACATCTTTGAGTCACTGATGTTGAATTAGCTTGCGCTATTCCTACCTTGCTTTGAATAAAGATATCAGCTTTATTTTCCAGTAAAATACTCATGACATCATACTCGTTTTGAACTGCGGCATAAGCTATGGCTGTCCAACCAGAACCCTGGATTATTTTACACAGTTGAAACATGGTTATGCAAAATTAAGATACAATTGTACCTCACACTAAAACACAAAGCTATCTTATAGATCTATCTTAATACACACGACTGCCACACAATTCACGACTGAATATATTCTAATTGATGGATACCTATGGCTTACATCTTGTTGGTTTACTTCTGCCTTATGGGACAATAGCACAGACACCATATCCTTGTATCCCCAATGAGAAGCTATCATTAATAAACTCCTTTTCACCTGGTAAAAAGGGGAAAGTGGCTATTACCATTAAAAATATGCAAACATATCATCAGACTGAATTAGTTTAATTTATACCTCAGACCAAGGCCTGTTAATACTTGTACTAGTAGAGTATTGTTTGATCTTCTCAACACAATTATCCTGAACTGCAAACAGCAGAAAAAGTTCATTTTGTTCCTATTAAAAAATATATTAGAATTAAATATATTTGATATTACTTGATATAGTATATCCTACCAGCTCATTTGCTATTCCAGAAGTACAATCAAATATTTTTTCATCTTCCAAATACACTGCTGATATACGAGCTTCTTGAAGAATGGGAACAGCTTCCTTGATATTCATGATCAATGATTGTGCTGCTGAAGATGAAACATACCACACTATCTCAATACATCCTTCAAGAATACGGTCCAAAACTAGATGGAGATCTTCATAATTCAAAGGTAATTTTTTCCAGACATCTTTAAGATAATTCAAACATTGATTTAAAATTCTCTCACTTTCGAAAAATTTCCATTTGCAATTTTTTTTAAAACACCCTTGATAAGCAATTGGGTCAAGTGCCAATATATTAACATTGGGTTTTTTTGGTGTCATCCAGTCACAAATTAGAATGCATTTTTCATGACCAAGAATATTTTTCTTGTATTCTTCAATTTTCTCAATTATCTCTTCGTTATTCAGCAAAAATTCTTGAGCTACATCAAGTAGTTCATCTGTATTACTATAATCCCAAACTTTATGATCCGTTAATAAGTCGAATATTTCATGTATAGTTTGTGCTTTTTTAACTTCATGTTTAATATAGTCGTTGTCAAATACATCCTCCAGATGCATTTTAATATTATTTATGATCAATTCTTTCTTGGTTTTATCTTCTTCTGCTTCAATTTTTTCCTGCAGTGCATCTCTGATACTTCTCTTTAAGCTGCTGTACTTGCCTCTGATAGTGGTGCCATCAGCCCTAGCCAATCTTTTAGCTTTGTCACTGGTACATTCAACTAAATGAATAAATTATATATCAAAAGGAAACTTAAATCTTAATGTCATACTATTACTAGAACTAGTGGTGTGCTTGAGAACAACATGGCAAGAGAGCCTGCCTAGTTTTGTTACTTGGTATAGTAGTAGTTAACCTTTAATTAATAAATATAGATACAACAAACAACAAACTTAACAAATATAGATTTATTGCTTTCTTACCTCAATTTCCCAAGTAGTGGTAGATTCTGTAGCCTCTATTTTTAAGCTATTCTGATTGTCTGAATTACTAGTAATTTGCATCCAAGCATTGACGTATACACATAAAAAGATGGCGAGAGTTATTATTTCTTTTTTTTGTAATTTTAGCTAACAAGTACAGAATTACTTACCCACCTCAGTCCAAGTAGTGGTAGCTTCAATATTTAGGAATATGACTGTCTGAATTACTCCTTGACAACCAAACCAACAAACACTTAGCTACTAAAGAAAATCAGCAAAGTTTTTGAATTTACATCTGGTAAACATTTTCAATGCCATAGTGACCACTCACAACAACATTATGTGACTTGTAAAAAAAACATTTCTGGCTAACTTTCACACAGTTTCGAGACCCTAAATAAAACTTACTTATATGGCTGTCACAAGAAGAAATAGGGGGAATGCCCAAAAAGCTGTATTTTGGGGGGAAAGAGCCTGTGTGTGCATTTAATTGGAATATATACAATCCATACACACATATGTGACAGGCTCTGACTAAAGGGGGCATTTCACGCAAACCAAAAAAAAAGATTTATCTCAACTTAGTGCTAAAATCCTGGAGGGTAAAACCTTCGATGCGCAGAGAAACTGGCAGTTGAACTGGGCTGTATTCAGCAAAGCAATTGAACTAGAAATCGAGAAAACATAAATTGAATTTCCACTTCCGGTATAATTAACGTTTCCGTATACTTAACGGCGTACTCCGCATATGTAATTAAATCGTGCAGCCGCTTTTTAACGGCGACTAACGAAGTTTTGTGTAGAGTTCTTTTTAGCTTTCAGAGCGTCTCACAGCCTTGTCTTGTCGAAATCCTTGGCTACTCTACTCGATGTAGAGGTAAACTTTCAGCCAGAGGTAAGCTGTAGATTGCATGCAATAGTCTCAAAGCCATGCCGTTTTTTAGCCGTTTGTTTGAAACTTAACCCATTCCCCGCTTATTGTACTTCGAGAACGAGAGAGAATAAAAAGTAGCTTGTCTTTCCACGGCATGCTTGGGGTCTTTTAAGTTGTTTTGACATTTGAAATTTGGCATAGACTTAGAGCAAGGATCACTAAGACTAATTCTGCAAAAAACAAAAATAGGAGAAAGAAAGAATTTTTCTGATGACTTACTTCTGGAGTCTATATTTCAATTTCAATTTTTGCGCAAAATGCCCCCTTTTGTCAGACCCTGTCACATAAATATATAAAATATATCGAACATATACCCAATTTTCAATTGTCCACCCCTAATACTGTCTAACTCGCTACGCTTGCTCACCAATTCTATCCTCAATTCCGGATACTACACCAGTTTAATATTCTGCTGGCCTTCCACACATTAAATGGTGGCTTTTAGAGCAGCTAAATTTAAAGTTTCATGTCAAGTTGAGCTGGCATGACCTCAAGCAGTAAATGGAATGCACTTAATTCATAACTATATTAAACTTAGTCATCTATATAATAAAACGCTTTGTGTGTCAGTGACAACAACAACGACCAACAGTGTGTGTATTCATGAATAATTCATGAGCTTAGTATAGTTTGGTAAAGCATCGTCACACTATGGTAAGTAAATTATCGTCACACTATGGTAAGTAAAGTGTCATCATATTCAGTATTTAGTGCAGGTTATTTCTAAAATGTGGGTGCAATAGATGATGGAAGGTGACGTAGGTTTCCCTGCACTATAGGGCATTTAACCCTATCCACTACAGGAAAGGTGGTGAAAGCATGAAATGTCCTAAATACGTTACTACAGGAAATTCAAGTTTTTTCCCTGTGGTAGGTTTAAAATGGAAGGAAAGAGAAGGCAAAAAGTCGAGTGATTAATTATAACTAAAACTGGTGGAATTGACGAGTAAAGGCGGGGTTTAGTTTTCAAAAAAAAAAGGCTAAAGTACAAAATAGAAGACAAAAGTTTCTCAAAGTAGGACAGAAATTCAGAAACAGGGGAGATAGACAGAGGAAAAGGGGACTCCATGACTCAAGAAGAAGAGCTGAAGATAGGAGAGGTCTGGTACAAGAAAAGCTCAGATAGTTCAGAAAAAAAAGAGCAGGAGAGGGAAATTTATGTAACCTTAACCAATGGTAGAGAATGACAACTGAGTAAGATAACTTGTGCTACTGCATTCTTACTTGGCAATACGTCAAGCGCCACTGTGTGGCGGGGTACTTGCTAGTGTGAATATAAAGGTAATGACAAGGAGAAAGACAATAAGTAATACTGGAATGTGTGGCCAGGTATAGGTGATGTACTGGATTCTTCACATTAATGTTGAGTACTTCAGAAGTTCGTCATACCAAGAAAGTAAGAATAGAGTTTAAATACACGCTAAAGCACACAACAATCAGACTTACTTGAGGAGGCATTCAGCAGCAGTCCTGCGCTTCTTTTCTTCGAATTTGCTACATTAATAGCTCTAGATCACCTTCCGCAACCTTCAGCCAGTTTTAGCACACAACTAGAAGCTCGTTTAAACAATAAACTACGAGTGATTAGTTATAACTGGCATATACAGCCGCG
>WLWI01005183.1_pt1 | contig 10912 bp, 4 predicted proteins | sample 6701501 | NCBI WGS metagenome assembly WLWI01 (sample SAMN12718690, study PRJNA515312) | sponge metagenome | isolation source: marine sponge | host: Mycale hentscheli | place: New Zealand: South Island, Marlborough, Capsize Point | collected 2014-11-01
GTGGTTGTAGAGGAGGGGGGGGGGGGGGTGGGGTAGGTGTAGGGGGGGGGGGGGGGGGGGGGGGGGGGGGGGGGGGGGGGGGGGGTTGGAGTCACAACTAATTACATGATATAGCTTTAACTCTCAATGTTGAAATTAGATAACATAATTCAAAGAACGCCCAAATATTAGCCATAATACTGTATAAATAGTAGTTTAGCACATGAAGTTATACTCTACAACAAGGCTATCATTATGATAGATCTTAAACATATTGTTTAGTTCAGCTGTGAGGCTACTGTGAGATCTGGTCATTGCTTGCTTGCTCCAGACAGCTACTTTTTGCTGCAAATTGGTAAATACAAATTTATTGTCTCCAACTGAACTCACAAGTCACAAATGATGTAGAAATAATTGATATATACAGTAAATACTTCGTGACTTATAACAATTTCTTTCACCATAATATTGTTAAATTTTCTTGGTTAAATTGAAACAAAACTTACACCAACAGTCGTTGCCACTGCACTGTGTGCTTAACACTGCTTAGTCTCCCAGGCCAGACCACCCTTGTCGGGCGTGGGAGACTGCAGCGTCCTGGTGGTTTAAGGACTCCGCGCGAAAATTTGCACCGCGGTCAAATCACATAATCTCGTAATGCGCACGCTTTCACTGTTCTGTACGCATCACCGCAAACAGTTGATAAAGCTGTTTGAAAATTTGAACAATGAATTGTTGTATCCTTACGCTGCTTTGCCAGTTAACTCTGTGGTATCAAAAAACTGAAGGTAATAATGGCTCGTTGAACTATTATTATTCTTTAAATCTTTTGTTGATAGTAGTGTAGGAGTAAGAAAATTGAGCTAAACGGAGTTGTAGCTATACCACGTTGAATAACATAATAAAAACCCAGCGATAGTAGCTAAATCATTGAATTATCACTAGCTATTTTGGTGTGAAGTTAACGAGTGGGATGTAATTATGTGCTTATAATAAAAGTCGACACAGTCAATATTCAATGGGATTGGCCTATATTGATGCCAGCTTATGTTTATGCAGAATACACTCTTCAGTTGTTGTTGTTGTTTCTGGAAAAGAAGCAGTTATTTCATTTTCTAAACTGAGTGAGTAGTATTAAAATGTCTTTAAGTTGGTTGGGGTTTGTTTGTTTTTGTTTTGTTTTTTTGTCTTTTGGGTTGTTATTTTTTGTTTTTTTTGTTCTTAATAATATTTTCCCAAAATCACGGCTGATTTTTAATATTCTAGAGTAAACATTTGGCATCAGATATTAATTTTGCATGATTTTCCCATTGCAAACAATAAATAAAGTAATATTAAACACATTTTGAAATGACAAACAAGAATTTAGTTTTAATATTATTTCATTTTAAGGGAAAAGTATAGTGACACCCGAAAGACAAGCTCAATTTGAGGGCAGTAGTGTACTCATAACATGCACTGGAGAGAATGTACAGTGGCTAAAGGATGATAAGCCACTACACCAATCTCAACTTGGAATACGCTCTGTACTCGATGTTCTATTTATACAAAATTCAAAAAATTTTCACTCCGGAATTTACACATGTCTTTCCCAAGATAAAGATGGTATTGATCAAATGGGCACGTCACAATTGTTCATTGGAGGTAAGCCAAGAACTATGTGAATACTATTTCAATAATATTTAGTCATTCTCAGCCACTTCATAATAACAAAGGCTGTATTCTCTGCTTTATGCAGCCTGAGGAGGACTTGTGAGAGAAATCAAAATGTGCATAGCCTTATTCTTCTATAAGATGTCATACCTGTATCATGGTTTATTCAAATCATCCAATTACATCACTCCATTGGAATAAACCACTTATTACACTTGTCAGAGTGTTATGGCAAGATATTTCACTCTCAGGCTTTATTTTCACTCACCTCTGGCTCTTGAAAATAAATTAGCCTGCTCTTGAAATATTTCGCCATACCACACTCTGACTCATGTAAGCTAAGTACCAAGTATTACATGGCCTGAATACAGCTCATTCCCATTGTTATTGACATACTAGTAAAACATTCTTCTAGAATTAAATAATAACTATAATATGCACATATACTATGCTCATATGTATTTAATATCTTTTGTCATAACAAAATTTCTCTGCATCAATACTCTATGCATATTCAGTTATACTATATTTCCTACCTTCAGTTGCAGCTACAAGAGACTATATAATACCCAACATATTAAAACCACCCTTGGGTACCGTGAAATCCTTCTACTGTGATCTTGATAATATTGAATGGTTTTACAAAAAAAAGGAGTTGCCAAGAAATGCGTTTGTAGCACCACACCAGAAAACTTTGTCCATAATGACTGTGAAGATAGAAAATTCTGGACGTTACTACTGTTATGGTCTCGACTCTGACAAAAGGCCCACTCTAAGTGAGGCTAAACTTATTCCAAAAGGTACGAAAGTACTATTTCTATTGGGCCTCATTGCTTTAGTCCTTTTGCCTAACCCTGTGTAACATATTTTTTATAGTAACTGCCATGTACATGTGTGTTAGCAAATTTTAATCAAATACAGCTGTAATTAATTTTTGGTGTGGTGTGATAACTGGGGAGATACAGTAGGCTGTGACATGAGTATGAAATGTTTGGTAAATGTATGTGTGTTGATTAGCTATGGAAACACAACATATTAAGAATAGGGAATACATTATTAAGAGTCTGTCACAGAAATAGAGGTGTGTCCTGTAAGTGCGGTCTGTGAGTGTGGTGGGTATTCCCCACAGTAAATAACGTTATCTTGAATAAAGAGCATATACAATCTGTATTAATGTCTCAATACAATAATTGCATAACTATGTTGAACCTCTTCTTCACAATTTATTGACTTATAAAATAACTACTGTATATCAGATCAGAGAAGAATAAGCCCTACCAGTCAATTGGCTACAGTGGGATATACAGCTAAGTTTCACTGTTACTCCAAAATGCCATATTTTAATGAATGGAGTTTCAATAATGGACCACTACCAAGTGATGTCCACGTGTTTCATAGCTATATTGCCATTCCAATAGTTTCTAAGATCCACGAGGGAGAATATGAATGCAATGGTGTAGCACTTAAGAATCCCAAAATACGATTTGTAGCAGTTGGAAGACTGGAAGTCACTGGTTAGTCGTACTTGCTCACGTCTTGACCAATAATGACAAATTATTATGCTTGAATAATTTATCCCATTTGTGGGACTTCAAAAGAACAATATTAAATCAAAACAACAAATAATGATACATTTTAATTGATTGATTGTTTTGGAATAAAATTTGTAAAGTTCATTTTTGAAAAATATCGCGTAAAGTTCAGCAGGACTGTGGCTGCCTTTCAAACCTAAAATCTCCTTATTAATATCAAACTCCATTTTATAGTAGAATGTCATTTTCCAAGATGTAGTATCTTTATATACAACTCAGCAAAACAGGTTAGTTATAAGTACAAGTCCTTATAAATTATTATCTTGACTAATATTACTAACTACCAATGACTCAGGGTGTTGCCCCATGAAACTAACCATTGGCTTAAGTCTCAAAACAACACTTGCAATCTTATCCTGTACACCTGTTTGTTAAACCATATCAACCATATGAACAAAGACCATATGAAGCAGTCACATACTAGTGATGCCTAGCATTTTGTAATTAATTTTTCTAGTATTTTTTTTGTTTTGTTTTGGCTTTTGTAGACAAATATTATAGTCAACGTGATTATTGTAATTTGCATTTTTAAGACAAAACTTACCTTGAAAGAGGATGCACTCACCTATGGCATGCCATTTTTGGTGGAAGTACTAAACACACATGCAAGTCCAACAAAAAGCTAAAATGGGTCTGGGATTATAATGGAGAAGAACTTCCACCAAACACCATCCAAAGAGACTCTCAAGGAACTTCAAGTTTGAATATAATAAACGTTCAACCACAAAATTCGGGGAATTATCGATGTCGTGGGTATGATCACAGTGGACTAGTAGATTCACAAGAATGCCATCTAGAAGTCCTCAGTAAGTGAATTCTAGTCATCACAGAACTATAAGGGCACAGAATTATCTGATACGGTAGTAATAATCCTTTTTTAAGACCAACAATTGTTACAACCTTTTAACTTATAAACTGAATAACTATACACGGTTACAGAATGTCTAACACCAATCAGTAAAAGGAAGTGGCATAACACAATGAAAAGTAATATTTTAAGTTCACAGCATTTCGTTGAAAAAGTGAAATAAAGGACATAACTAAAGAGAAGTAACAGGGCAGGCTAAACTTAAAACTTGATTGCTATAGCTACCAAATTTAATTAAAATTTTGATAAAAACATTCAATACATTTGATTTAGTTTTCTAAAAAGCATGGTGATTTTTTTTTTATTCCAGTCTTGTTACATAAATGAAGTCACCCACTAATAATATTTATTATAGGGAGACGTCCAATAACTTCAAGAAACATATCCTACATGTATGGACTGGCTAGTTGTAAGTTTGACTAAAATGAATTGAGAGAATATAATATGAATGATGATTAAAACAACTTTTATTCACTCTATATTGCAAATTAATCTATTTCCAATTCTTCTAGTGAATATTTGAAGTTGCGTTGATATACATACGACAATAACAAATAAGAGTGCCATATATAAACTATCACTAAGTTGGAACATCATCTTCTTTCATCACTGTAAACATTTTTCTAAATATACAATTTTGTATTTTCATAATCAGAAAAAAAAATAAATAAATAAATAAATAAATAAATAAAAAGCTTGTTTTCTTAAGAATTTAGACAAACTGTAGTCATCTCTTTTGTGAGTTTTTAGAAGTGTATTTAATGTTAGCTATAATTAAATCAACTATAATTTAAATAGCTGAAGATTGTCCGATAGTGAAGATTCCTCATGGAGAAGTAAAGTATCAAGGTCTGTCTGTCGGTGATACTGCAACATTTAAATGCCGTCAAGGTTACAAATTGGAGGGAAAATTGGTGCAGCAATGTCAGAGTAATGGAGAGTGGAGTGGATCTTCTATATGCATCAGTAAGAAAAATATATCATGATTATTATTATTTTCCAAGTGTTTACTCATACAGTGTGTAATTTTGTAGAAATTACAGACAGAGCCATGGACTATAAGATGAATCTCACTAGTATATTATTTGTGTGTTTATATGTTTTTGGAACCATGTAGTTATGGATAACAAATATTGGGTGCACTAACTAAATTTTTTTAAGTATTAGCTCATTACTTTATTACTAATATCATTATAATGACTACTAATAGAGTAGCTGTTATATACTATCTTCACTATTATTATTTAAATTACCTTCTGCATTAACTTCAAGCTAATAACACACTTTTTATTATTCCACTGCAGTTCCTGTGATTTAGCTTTACCAATCAGATTCTGAACTAGGTATTATCTTCTGTGACAGTCAAGAGTAGCTCACCGTCTTTACTGTAAAACCTCCGAACTAAAAACAATTTGGAACCAGGGTTTTAGTTCACAAATCAGAGGCTTTTTTGCTTAGCGATCATAAACAATACATTTTCTATTGGAGGGGGATAACAGAAAGTTCACTAGACATAGTTTGCTTCTTAGAGAGTTCGTTATCAGAGGTTCCACTGTTAGGTATTCATCATAGGTTGCTTGCATGAAATAAAACGGCCCCATATTCAGATAACCAATACAATTCTACTATAACAACCAATGAGTGTGGGCATGTACTGCCACCCAAATATATAATAAGCTAACCAAACACTGACAAGATAAGCAAAACAGAAAACAAAACATAATTGCCAACTCAAAATAAAAGGCCCAAATCTATGCTATATTAGCAAACATAAGACAGATTGGAAGAATTAGTATGCAGGGAAACTTGAGCTGGTCACAATAAAAATGAAACCGTAAGCCGAAGTGGGGTGGCAAGATAGGAAAGAAGACATAAACTAGAGCTGGAGTGATGAAAGAGGGTAGAAAATTGAATCAGAGAGAGATCAAAAGAAACTGAGAATTGACAAACGAAAGAACTTTACAAGAGAGGATTCTGTTCACAATCACAGCCAGTACAACATGAAGAAATTGGTTTGTGGTCAAATTGGTTGGTAAAGCGTTTGGCTGGCCTGACTAAAGGTGAGCCTGTGCATAGTCTGACACAGTTCTATTTAGGAAAAACAACAATAACAAAAAACAAAAAAAACCCATAGCTAGTTCATGTAACTAGAATCTCTTCAACACCCTTTGCCGATATTGGCATAAGTAATTACATTTTATCACCAAGTCTATGTCACCTTTAGCTTCACTGGAGTTCACAGTAACCAATTTGATTTCATTAAAATATGCGCACGCGCTCAAAAGCGCAGTACGGAACTTCGTCGCGAATAGTAGATAAAACTACTATTTCAAATTTGAAGTATGAATTATTGCATCCTTATTCTATTTTGTCAGCTGACTGTATGGTATAAAATAACTGAAGGTAATTACAGCAATCTTTGGGTTCATAGGCGGGCGGTAGTAGCTATAGAATGAGTTTTGACTCTGGCTAAAATTTACCTTCAAGTAAATAAACACGTTAACGACCCTTTCATAGTTGCATAAAGTGACCGGTGGTGGGGAATATATCTTTAAGTCTGAAACTTTCTGTCGATCATGTAAAAATACCCTACAAAAATAACAGATGAATCCCCCGAAGAACTAAAATTTCTGTTATAACAGTGATTGAATATCAAAAGCATATATACTATAATACTGCAAGATAGACAACGTTCATTATTTTTTGTAGCTATTTAAATTTTTTAAATTACATTATTTAGTTTAATTGAATAAACCTTAGGCAAACACTTGTTCATATTGCAGTTCAAAAAATCTTTAGCAACCTAATTTTCTGTCTGAAATTTAAAACTTATGCTTTAAGAATTTGACATACCTTAACTTGACAAGCACAACCCTTACCTGATTTATGTCACATTAAGGCAAAGGTATTGTGATACCCAAAAGACAAGCTCAAATTGAGGGACGCAGTATTAAAATACGTTGCACAGGAAGGATAGTACAATGGCTAAAAGATGACACACCTCTTTATCAATATCAATATGGAATAGACTTAAGACAACCACATCTATTAATTATACAATACTGTAAACTTATTCACACTGGAAGTTACACATGTCTTTCCCAAGATGAAGACGGTAATGACCAAATGGGCGTGTCACAATTGTTCATCGGAGGTCAGTCAAAATTCTCAGCTTAAACCATAATATCAGTTTTTTCAGTTTTATATTGAGGAGGACTTCAGCAAGAAGTCAAAACAATAAGTTGAGTTGTTAACTAACTTATTGACTGTATGTATAGACAGAGAAAACAGCAGATATTATCTCATTAAGTAACATTTTTCCATTATATTATTATTAATATAATTTATCAATTCTTAATTGATTACTTTTGATCACTTAATATATCATAGGCGTGGCAAATGTGATAGCTTGATTGGCCTCTACACTTTAAAATATTGCTTCTTAAACTAAGTTTTCAACTGGTAGCTAATATTATCTATTCGTTTAGTTTTCGTGATAATTGCTGGATAAGCAGTTAAAGAAATTTTCATACAATAAGTAAACTCTAGATTTCATATGTATACCTAATATTAAACTACATCCATAATTCTACCATTATGCATTAATGTTATCATTTGTTCATAATTATATACTTGTAACCTATTATAAAGTCATCATTGTAGCTATATTTCTTGCATGTATATCTAAAAAAACAATATTATTTAGCCTGCAATTTTAATTACTGTATAAAGTATTATTTCAGATAATCTGTTCGATTTGTTACCTTTCAATTATAGGTAAAAAAGACTCAATAATACCAATAGTACTAAAAGCACCCCTGGGGGATATGATATCATTCTACTGCGATCTAAATATTATTGAATGGTTTTACAACAGAATAAAACTGCCAGACAATGTGATTCTAGGCACCCACCTGAAGACTTTGACCATAAAGACTGTGAAGATGGAAAATTCAGGACATTACTACTGTTATGGTCTTGACTCTGGTAAAAGGCCCATTCTAAGTGAGGCCACACTTACACCTATAGGTACAAACATACTATTTACCCTGCCACACCGTACCTCTTGACGTACTAACTCTTACAAATTAACTATGCAGTAGTAGTAGTACAGTCATTATGATAAGCTTCAACTAATAGCAACAAAAGCAAACTGATGTGACAAAAAAAGATGTGTATTTAACAACCAGCTACCACCTGATGCCTGGTGAGCCATAGGTATGTATTTATCCATGGTTTCCCCTTTCCTGTTTTATTACTTCCTGAGCCATTTTGGTTGTTCTTATTCCTCTCTTCAACTCATGGATTCCTTTCTCCTCCTGTTTTTTTTTTTTTTTTAATTCCTCTTTTCAACTCATGGATTTCCTTCTCCTGCTTTGTCTATTGCTCCTGCATCCTCGGTATCTTTTGTCCATTCTGTGTATTTTCTTTCACTTTTTCATTGAAGTAGTTACATAAGTCATTTCTCACCTGCTTCTATTTTCTTGGCCATTGCGTTCTCCTACTTCTCTGCCTTTCTTCTGCCCAGGATTTATGGTGAATATTATGGTTAGCTATAAGTGAATACTCTTTTCCAACTCGGTTCAGCGAATGAGTTATTCATGAATACAGACAGTATGCTGGGCAGGGTAAGATTAGGGTAAAAAAAAAACTATACTGTTGGTTGTGGATGGTATAATGGGTACTGTGCAAGACTGCTATGTAAAGGTCCCGGGGTCAAATCCGACTTTTAAAAATATCTTTTGTAGTCCATTTTTTTTTCAGCGGGTAGCTATAGTAGTGTAGAAGAGTTTAACATTGTTGTCAATTCTTTGTCCACTCTAGTTATGAGCAATGTGTACAGATTTTGTATTGGTTGTCAATAACACTTTTCAGGCAGTATCGTTGTATGTAAACTGCGTGAAATTTTACTATGAGTGATAATAATGTTAACTGGTGTGACAAGTTTGTTCAATAATTTATCAATATGCCCAGCCATTCCATTGTTTAGTGATATCCAAAACTATATTGAACCAGAAAATACTATAAAACTATAATTTATTTACTCAACAAAGAATAAAACTCATGTTCTTGACAATATATTCATTATAAATAAAAAAAAATTAATTAATTAAATAAAAATAAATAAACAAGTAAATAAACGAACAAATAAGTAAATAAAAATTAAATGGATAAATAATTAATAAATAAATGAACTAATTAATTAAATAAATAAATAAAAATTAAATAAATAAATAAATATTATGGTAGATCAGAGTAGAATAAACCCTACAAGTCTATTGGCTGTACTGGGATATAGGGCTGAGTTTCATTGCAACTCCAATATGCCACATCTAACTGAGTGGAACTTCAACAATGGACCACTGCCGAGTAATGCCTACACACTCTATGATTTATTGTCCATTCAAGGACTTTCTAAGAGCAATGAGGGAGAATATGAATGCAATGGTGTAGCACTTAAGAATCCTAAAATACGATTTGTAGCAGTTGGAAGACTGAAAGTTACTGGTTAGTCGTATAAGCTTAGCTTTTTCAGCTAAAATGATTAATTGTATAAAAAGATTATAACACATTTAATATTTAATTGAATGTTGAAATAGATCATTGTGGGCTTGCTCAGGAGAGTTGTCACTCTGCTTGGCTTGCTCACACCTGATGACAGCAAAATAGTTACTGCCACCAGAATCAAGGTCCTCTCTAGCTATCCACGGCGAACCACTGACCAATCCTCAGGCTAGGTCTTAAGGTAGATTAAATTATACTTTAATTAGAGAAAAATGCACACAACTGCGTGACATGAACCAAGACTGGTATGACAAGTGGAGCCAGGGTTTTTTATAGAACTCCAAATTCCACCCAATACTTGCACGAAAAGATGCAAAGTTCTTGCTCTGCTACAGACATGCACACATGCACACAACATTCTGACATTTATTAACACAACTGACACAAACAAATCATGACCACATACGACTACACAATCAACTGCTGTTCCCATGCTACAGCATAAACAATTAACACACACAAATATGTTCCTTTTTCTTCCTTCTTCATGTGGGTGTGCCCACAATCATAATAAGCTTAATAATAAGTTATAACTGATTGTGGAACTGGCACTAAACTTCATTACCGTAATAGTTGTGACGACACTTGACCTTGCAAGATTAAGTATGTACGTATTTGGTGGTCGAGTCATTATTGCAATCAATCAGTAGGCAACATTGTTTTTATTGCTATGTCAGCATAATCCATGTGTACATGTGTAGACAAAACTTATTTTCAAAGAAGTTGTTCTTATCTGTGGTCTGTCATTGCTGGTGGAAACACCAAACACACATGCAAGTCAGACGTGAAGCTGAATTGGGTCTGGGATTTTAATGGAAAAGAGCTTCCACCAAATGCCATTGAGAAGACTCTCAAAGAAAGTCTTCCAGTTTGAATATAATAAACGTTCAACCGCGAAGTTCAGGGAATTATCGGTGCCGTGGGTACAACCATAGTGGACTAGTGGATGTACAAGAATGCTATTTGGAAGTCCTCAGTGAGTGAGTTCCAGTTTAAAGGCACAGGGCTATCTGATATTAAATGACATCACTTCTCGTAATTGAATTCAAACTTGTTTTAACTAAAATTTGCCTTATTGGTATGGTTACCTGGTGTCATCTACCTAAACTCATTGGCAGTCTGAGCTGATATGAGCCCGCTGTCATGTGTGCACATGATCTTTGCATGAGGCAGCAGTATGACATTGGACCCACCCCCCCCCCCCCCCCCCCCCCCCCCGCCCCCCCCCCACGCCCCCACCCCCCCCGCCCCCGGC
>WLWI01005184.1_pt1 | contig 10907 bp, 9 predicted proteins | sample 6701501 | NCBI WGS metagenome assembly WLWI01 (sample SAMN12718690, study PRJNA515312) | sponge metagenome | isolation source: marine sponge | host: Mycale hentscheli | place: New Zealand: South Island, Marlborough, Capsize Point | collected 2014-11-01
GCTTGTCAGTGCCATTCTCGTTGAGATTGACGATGAATGGAGCAATGCCGACAAGCGATATATCGTGTGGAACGACAATAATGACTCAAACTAAACCGAAGTTACAGACGTAGGGTTGCACAATCATGAATCATGAGTTCAATGCATTAATACGCATCAAAAATTATTACCTTTTGCTTTAATTCATATTGAAGGCTTTTGTTAAAAACGACTTGTGGCGGAATCTGCACAGTCATCGCCAGAAAAATACCATTTTCATTACGCGAAGCCAAGCTCAAGTCGGGCTAAACGCGGACTTAAGGCAAGTTTAGTACATAACCGACATTTCGACATGGATTCGTCTCGGTTTTCTTAAACCGGTTTACTCGCTGCGCTCACGATGGACCGGATGATAGGGAAAGCTTGATTCTTCACCTCTAACACGATATCAAAATGGTTCAATGTCTGGAGCTCGATGAACTCACTGTCCACTCCCGCTTCTCTAAGCTTTTCATGATACTCCCTAGCCTGTCGACGGAACTCGTTGGTGTCATTTTCAGCCACCGCAACTAGCACGGACTGAGAAATTTTCGCACTTTGAAACTGCGGGCTAAGCTCGCTCGCCAGCTCATGGGTTAGAAATAGGGGGCGGTTAATGGAAGTATGACATAGTGGTGTCAAATCGTAGATTCCACTGATGGGGATCGCTAATCTCACGCCTTTGACCTCGGGCGTGTGTTGGTACTGAATCAATAACTGCATCAATAATTGCGCCCCCGCACTGTGACCCGAGATGCTAATATTGAGGGGATCAATATCTAGCTCGTCGCTATTACGGACCATGTATTCTAGGCACTGATAACATTCATCAACCATTTCTTTGATACTGCCTAAAGGGGCAAGGGTATAATTCAAAGCGGCGAAGCTAATCCCTCGGTTCACCAGAGATCCAGCCATAAATGCGGATTCCTTATGTGATAGCTCCTGCCAGTATCCTCCGTGGATAAACAAATGTAGCGGCGGTTTTCCGATTTTAGGATGCCGCCCATGGAACAGATCGAAGACCTGGTTCTTCCTCGATCCATACTGGACATCACAAACACAATCCAGATGTTGACGGGCGGCCGCACTTTCACTGATGTAACGTTGGATGAAAGGCATGTAATCACCACCTATCATGCTACTTGGTGAATAGGCAATCTCTAATTGTGCCAAATTCATCTCACGATACAATGCGGTCATAATTCAATCCCCCCGATTTTTATGAATATTAATAAACAAGATTGTATCGCATTCGACAAAGCTGATCCGTTGAGACACTGTCAGGATCGATTTACCATTGAACCCGGACAAGTGTATTTGGACGGAAACTCCCTCGGTGCCTTACCAAACCACACGCCTGCACAAATTGAAAACACAATAAAGCGGGAGTGGGGTGTTGACCTAATTAAGAGCTGGAACAAAGCAGGATGGTTTGAGCTTGCCGGTGTCTTGGGTGACCGTATTGGTGAGTTAGTCGGTGCCAACGCCGGTCAAATTGTTGTGTGTGACAATACCACCATCAACCTGTTTAAGGCGATTCACGCCGCACTGGGCATTAATGCTCACAGAAATAAAATCATCGCCCACAAAGGTGATTTCCCCACCGACCTTTATATCATCGAAGGCGCTGCCGGTAGCGCCGGCCGAGACATCCAAATCGAGCTGATTGACGACGAATCCACCATGGTGGATTCATTTACTCCTGACGTCGCGGTGGTAGTTTTATCTCAGGTTAACTACAAAAGCGGTGCCTTAATGGACATGAAGGAAATTACCCGCAAGGCCCACGAGGCGGGCATTTTAATCATTTGGGATTTGTGTCACAGCGCAGGTGCCTTGTCCGTTGAACTGGATGAATGTCATGTCGACTTCGCAATCGGGTGTTCCTACAAATATCTGAATGGTGGCCCTGGCGCACCGGCGTTTATCTACGCCGCCAAACAGCATCATAACGTGATGAAACAGCCATTGAGTGGGTGGTGGTCGCACTCAAATCCATTCGATTTTGCTCACCAATACACCCCGGCAGAGGGTATCAAACGGATGTTATCTGGAACCCAACCCATTTTGTCGTTATGCGGTGTTGGTGCGGGGCTCGATACCTTTAGCGGAGTTTCCATGGATTCGATTCGCCAGAAATCCATGGCTTTGTGTCAACTGTTTATGGACCTAGTAACACAACAATGCAGTGAGTATTCCCTCGACATCATCGGCCCTGTTAATTCCAACCTACGAGGTAGCCACGTCTCAATCGCCTACGAACACGGCTATCCAGTGGTCCAAGCCATGATCGAACAAGGAGTAACCGGCGATTTCAGGGCCCCAAACTTAATGAGATTTGGTTTTACTCCCCTTTACATCAGCTATGAACAGATATGGAATGCCGTATCAATTCTCAAAAACTGCCTAGATCGTGAAGTATGGAAAGACCCAAATTACGCTCGCACTTCATCAATAGTGACCTAAGAACAATCGCTGTTTGAAAAAGAAACGAGTATTCTTTTACTATTCCACCACCCCAACAGCGGCTTCGCAGGCCAATAAGATTTGGTTATTGGACACTAATTCCATGGCTGCATTCATGTCGTTTGCATACCAAACATCGCCTTCATTGCGAAAAGGAATCACGGATCGAATCGCAGCTAACGCTGCCTGGGTGCCGTCTGCCAATGGATAATCATGGGCCAAAAGCTCGACACTGGATAACGCCTGCGCAGCAACCAACATCTCGCCGGCGATGACCATCTCTAGGTTTCGTACAATCATCGCGGCCTTACGGGCACACCAAGTCGAGTTCGAAACATGATCTTCGGCATTACCCTTTCCAGGAATCGAGTCGGTTGATCCCGGTGCAGAAAGCGTCCGATTTTCCATAACCAACGCGGACAACGAGCACTGAACCGTGGCGTAACCAGTATTCAAGCCCGGCTTACCACTAGCAAGGTTTCTTGCCAATCCGCAACTCATCACAGGATCAATGAGTCGGGCCACCCGCCGCTCGCAGATTGATGATAGATCAGTCATCCCAATGGACAACAAGTCCATTACCTGGGCGATATACTGCCCGTGAAAGTGTCCACCGGATACCGCTCTTCGCTCACTTCCCACTTTGACAATCAAGGGATTATCCGTAGCAGAATTCAGCTCTCGCTCGACAATATCCGACGCATATTTCAGCGCCTCTCTCGCCGGACCATGAACCTGAGGAGCGCAACGAAGTGAATAGGAATCTTGCACTCTAGGCACAACAACCCGTGCCGAAGAGTTCCCCGTCCAATCCACTTCCCCGGGATACACCAACGTTCTTGCTTGCACGGTCATCCTTTTTGAGTTGTTTGTCAATCGGGTAACATTTCGCGCCACAAGCTGTTGCCCTAGGTGGGGCCGAGCAGCATGGATTTCCGGGATGAACGCATCTTTCTCACATCGCATGGCTTCTAGCGACAAACTTAACGAGATGTCCCCATGTTTGACCAATTTCTGGGCATCAATCACCGCCAGTGTAGCAATCGCGAGGGAAACGGTTGAGCCATTAATGAGCGCAGAGGCGTCTTTAGATAGCATCGCCATGTTCGCTGGTAAACCGCTATCAGCAATGACCTTTGCTGCGGATTGCCGAACACCATTTGAAATCATAAAGGCACCTTCGAATCCACACAACGCACCCGTCATGTGAGCCAAGGGCGCTAAGTCCCCGGAAGCACCCACCGAACCTTGGGCAGGAATCGCTGGTACCAGATCAAGATTCAGAAAAGCAACAATACGATCCACCACATTAATCGATACGCCGGAATAATCTCCCATAAAGGCATTTAGGCGTAATAACATCACTGTACGGACCACGTCTTCTGGTAGATCGGGACCGACACCTGTGGCATGGGCAAAAATAACGTTCTCTTGAAACTGAGCAATATCACTCATTTCAACTCGAGTGTTTTTAAAAACACCCACCCCCGTATTGAAAGAATAAATTAGCGGTGCATCATCATTCATCCAATGAGTCTCAATCATTGAACGCGTTGCCATCAACTTCTTTTTCACCGTATCAGAAACGGTGACACGTCGTTTGTTACGTGCAATTGCAGCAACGATATCCAGCGTCAGCGGTTGATCACCAAGTACGTAATACTTTGTCATTTTCAGCGCATGAAGTTCTTAACATAGTCAGCACCTAAATCCGTTTTAGAAAAGTGTTCACGGTACTTTTCTATCCGAGTAAAGACATCATCATAACCGGTCGAATTTCCATCTGGGTCCACGTACATTAGCGCACCGAATACCGTAAACATTGTGATCATTTCCTGACAATCTTCTGGCACCGTTAGGGTATGGGTTTCTCCGGGTGGTTCAAAAATATAGCTCCCCTCTTCTGCTACCCAATCGTGTTCAGGATAGAACCATTTCCCTTTAATCACATAAGCATGCACCGGCCCAGAGTGACGATGGCGTTGCAACACTCCTGACCGGGTAACTTTGAGAATATGAACGTAGTAACCAAGCGACGTATTTAGGTGAAGCGGTCTTGACCAAGTATCTGGACCAAGTGGCACCCATATGTTTTCACTTTCGTCTAATGCCTTGGAAATCACTAGATCCTTTGGCATTCCCCAAGGCTGTTGCCCTCGATAGATGTCAGGGTCTTTTTCGTTCACTTTTCGGTTCATAGGTAAAGAATCCGGCAATCATTAGATAGGCGCTGATTCAGTTCAATTGATTACGCCATTACTCATCCAAGTTACTCTTCCATGTCAACCAAGCATCGCTATTGTGGCATATCAGTAAAAGTTCACCAACTGGGAGTGACGTTACATCGAGGATATATCGAACCCAGCTCCCTTAGATTTGTATTCCCAAATAACGAACTAAAACCCGATGAGGGTCCCAAGGGCGTCGCTAGCTTTGCAAAAGGGAGAGCACCGTAGGTGTCAATGGTAAATCACCTTTAAAAAAGGCATCCCATTCCCACGCGAATGCAGAAGAAAGTTAAAAGTGAGCCTAACACTCGGTCTAAAACAATCAATAACAGACAACAGCAAAATTATGGCTGCCGGCAAATCAAATAGAATTACTAAATCATTGCCGGATTGAACGATCATACTGGTTCAGCATACTAGCATTAAATCACAATCCATTGAGTTGATACTACTCAGTCCATTGTCAGTATAGAGAACGCCTTTCGAAATCAAATAGCCAAGTATTTCAATCTCATTGCCTCATCGTCCAGCACTTCTTGCGCACTACCGGAGAAAGCAACTTCACCGGTATCCAGAATAACGGCTCTGTCTGCCAGTTTGAGTGCCGCCACCGCGTTTTGCTCTACGATAACGGTAGTGATACCCTGCTTTTTGATCTCAAGCAAAATCCGTTCGATCTCAAGCACAATAACAGGAGCTAATCCTTCATAGGGCTCATCAAGTAACAACAACTTGATATCCCGAGCGAGCGCCCGAGCCACAGCAAGCATTTGCTGTTCACCACCGGAAAGCGTAGTTCCTTCCTGTTTTCGACGTTCAGCTAATCTCGGAAAGCTTTCATAAATTTTCTCCAATGACCAGCCGATAGGTTCTGCTACCTGGGCGAGCACCAAGTTTTCCTCAACTGTCATACCAGGAATGATGCGTCGATCTTCTGGTACTAATTGAATGCCCATTCGAGACGCCTCAAATCCTTTTTTGTCATGCACGGATTCTCCCGCAAGGTAAATCTCGCCTTGTTTTAATACCGGGTTATCTGCCCGAGCAATAGATTTAAGCGTCGAAGTTTTACCGGCGCCATTACGACCGAGCAGCGCCAAGATTTCGTTTTCCTTCAAGCTAAAGGAAACCCCTTGGACGATATAGGATTCACCATAGTAGGAATGAATATCCTTAACAGTGAAAAAATTTGATTCTTGAGTTTCCTGATTCATCTTTTGCGATTCTTCGATTTTCTTGATCTTAAAGCGTTTAACAACAGACAGCGTATTTGACTATCGGTTATCCACCAAGATAAGCTTCCTGCACAACAGCACTGTTTTTGACTTCTTCCGGCGTGCCATCAGCAATAATCCGACCTTCCGCTAACACAGAAATTCTGTCTGCCAAGGAGAAAACAACGTGCATATCGTGCTCAATAACCACCTTAGTCATTCCTCTTTCTTTAATTTTCTTGAGCAATTCAATGGTGCTATTGGTGTCGTGTCGAGACATGCCCGCCGTGGGTTCATCTAACAACAGTAGCCTTGGATGCTGAGATAAGCACATCGCCAACTCCAGTCGGCGCTTATCCCCACGGGACAAACTACCTGATGGATCCGAGGGACTCAGTCCGACGTCTTCAATTAGATGCATGGCTTCATCGTAGGCATCCTTCCTTTGTTTCAAATTTTTCATTGGGTTGAATCGATAACTACCATCTTTTTTGGAAAGAATTGGCACAATGACGTTTTCCAATACGGAGAGCTCGGTAAAAATCTCTGGCGTCTGAAACACTCGAGCAACACCCGCTTGGTTGATTTCATGAGGGCTTTTACCGGTTAACTCCTCACCATCAAAAATTATCGCACCACGGTCAGGAATCAATCGACCAATACAAACGTTAAGCAGCGTCGATTTACCAGCACCATTGGGGCCAATAATTGCATGGGTTGTGCCTTCTTTTACACTTAGATCAATGTCACTGAGTGCGTGCAGACCGCCGAAGCTTTTGTGCACATCTGCTATGTGCAGAACAGTATTATTATCAGGATTCATTGGAATCACTCTTTGCGGATGAGCTTTTTTTGAAAAATCGATTATTGATCCTTTCTATACCCTGAATAATGCCACCAGGCAGAAAGACAATAATAATCATGAATAGAACACCAAGGGTTAAATGCCAGCCTTCTCCCACAAACGGACTCACTATGGTAACGAACAAGTTCTCAACTCCATCGGGAAGAAAAGCGAATAATTCATGCAGCGCTCTATCATTAAAGGCTGAAAAAATATTCTCGAAGTATTTAATCAAACCCGCACCCAGCACAGGACCTATTAACGTCCCAACTCCACCTAAAATAGTCATCAGAACCACTTCGCCCGACGCGGTCCATTGCATACGTTCGGCACCAGCAAGGGGATCTGTAACCGCCATTAAGGATCCCGCCAAGCCTGCATACATACCCGAAATCACAAATGCTGTGATCATATAGGGCCGAGTATTGAAGCCTGTAAACTTCATCCGTGTCTGGTTTGACTTAATGCCTTTTAGAACCAACCCAAATGGTGAACGACTAATACGAAGCGCGATAAAGAAACCGAGAATCAGGACCACCGCACAGAAGTAAAAACCTGAGTAACCACTCATTTTAATACCAAATAGCACTGTCGAAGGAAGACCAATCACAGGTTCTGAAGACAGCAGGCTATCGATGATCCTAGGATCCTTATTGGTCAACTGTAACCCCGTCTCCCCATTAGTAATTGGAGTGAGCACCGAGTAAGCCAAATTATAAGACATCTGTGCGAATGCCAGCGTCAGTATGGAAAAATAGATACCAGACCTCCGTAAACTGACATAGCCAATCAGAAAAGCAAAAGCTCCCGAAAACAACACGCCGAACAATACGGCAGGCAATACGTTCATCGTTAGCAACTTAAACGACCAAACAGCGGCATAAGACCCTACTCCGAGGAATGCTGCATGTCCAAATGATAAATAACCGGTCATGCCAAACAAAATGTTGTAACCAATGGCAAAGAGCCCAAAAATGGCAAACTTCTGCAACAGATCCGGATATCCCGCGCCAATGGGAGCAAGCCAAATTGGCATGGTCAGTACAACGGCACTGAAGATCAGCATAATTGCCAGTTCGCTATTCGCAATTTTTTTAGATAGCATAATCTATTCCTCCATTACGCCTTTTCTGCCCATCAAACCGCGAGGTCTAACCAACAAGATCACCACAGCAACCAGATAAATGATGATCTGATCGATACCGGGAAATAAGCTTTTTACTTCATTCATGGATGCAAACGACTGCAAAATTCCCAAGAGGAATCCAGCAGCCACCGCTCCGCCGAGTGAACCCATACCGCCCACTACCACTACCACAAAAGACAGGACTAAGAAATCCATACCTATGTGGTAGTCAGGCGGCAGTATTGGTGCATACATGACCCCCGCCAATCCAGCCACGACTGCGGCCAAGCCAAAGACGATGGTAAATTTTTTCTCTACATCAATGCCCAATAGATTGACCATATCCCTGTCATGCATACCGGCCCTCACGACCATTCCAAAAGTAGTGAATTGTAAAAAGGCGAATACTGCTGCGAGAATAATGACAGAGAAGGCAAGATAGATAAGGCGCCACCAAGGGTAAACGATAGAATCACTTAAGCCCAGTGCGCTACCAATGTTGGCACTACCAGAGACCACATCTGGTGCCGGAGTTGGAATTGGATTAGATCCAAAATTTGCTTTTATCAACTCTTGAATGACAATGGCCAAACCAAAGGTCACCAGAATTTGTTCCGCGTGGGTTCGTTTATAGAAAAAACGAATTAGTCCGCGTTCCATGCTCAAGCCGATGAGCAGCATGATGGGGATCGCCGCGAGAATCGATATGGGAACCGCATAGTCGATGATTGTGGTTCCAAGGTCCCCCCACCATATTTCAAGATAGGGTTGTTCTTTATACGCATCGAAGAAGGTAATACTTTCATCTTTTACTTTCTTCGAATGGGTCAATAGCGCCTGAATACTGACGGCGCAGAACGCGCCCAGCATAAACAGCGCACCATGGGCGAAATTAACGATACCCAAAGTACCGAACGCCAGAGTCAAGCCAAGGGCGATGAGCGCATAAGCACCGCCTTTGTCCAGACCATTGAGAATTTGTAGGAAAATAGCGTCCACGGATCAATTACTCTGATAATTTATTTTCGGTATATCCATTTTTACTCCCAATTTTGATGATATCCACAATTGATTATTTCGGTATTCAATATCACTAATCTGTCGAAATCAAAAATGCAGGGGGATAAGATAAGGCTAATTACATACAACAATTAAGAAAGACCCAATGGCCAAAAAACGGGCGCTTATCCAGCGCCCGTTCCATTACCTATGAAAAACTAGGCAGCGCCATTGTTACATGGGCCAAGATCTCCACCAGCGAAGAACTCATTGTCTGGAGCATATTCAACTTGAGCTCGTGGTGTTACCTCAACAACTTCCAACACATCAAATTGTGACGAAGGATTGTCTTTTCCTTTCACCACTAAGACGTCTTTGAAGCATTGGTGATCTTCCGCACGATATTCAGTTGGACCGTTACCCATGCCATCAAACTTATGACCTTCAAGTGCATTAACCACTTCACAAGGCATGAAAGTTCCAGCGCGTTCGCAAGCATCTGCATATAATAAAGCTTGAACATAGCAAGTGTGAGCAGCCTGTGATGGCGGAAAGCCATAAGCTTCGCCGAAAGACTTAACGAAAGCTTTACTACCTTCATCTGCCAATGACCAGTGCCAGTTGGTAGAACCAAAGATACCTTTAACTGCCTCACCCGCACCTTGAGCCATCAACCTAGAGTAAAGAGGAACAATGATAACAAAATCTTTACCATTGACATTCTTGTCACGAAGACCAAACTGAACCGCTTGTGTCAGCGAGTTAATCATGTCTTTGCCGTAGTGATTCAAAATCAAGGTATCAGCACCAGAATTCAGAACTGGCGTAATATATTGACTGAAATCACCCGCACCTACAGGAGTTTTAACCGTGTTACTAGTATTCCATCCAATATTCTCAGTAGATGCCTTGATTGACGCTTCCTGAGTCCAACCCCACGTATAGTCAGCGGTCAAATGATAAGCATTACGCTCAGTACCGTATGCTTTCTCCAACACAGGGCCAAGTGCAGCACCTGACATATAACCATTAAAGAAATGACGGAAACCATTGCGACGCTTATCTTTACCAGTGGTGTCATTGGAGTGGGTTAAACCGGCCATGAAGATAACGCCAGCTTCCTGACACAAACCTTGAACCGCGATTGCCACACCGGACGAAGAGCCACCCGTGATCATTACCGCACCGTCTTTTTCAATCATACGCTTGGCAGAAGCCCGAGCAGCATCAGATTTTGTCTGAGTATCGCCAGTGACGTATTCGACTTTCTTGCCCAGAATACCGTTGCCTTTCAGGCTAAGTGGTTTCATGGTGTTCATCATGCCGCCATCGCCTTCGCCGTTTAAGTGGCTAACAGCAAGCTCATAGGCGCGAAGCTCATCAGCGCCTTCGTCCGCGTATGCGCCGGTTTGTGGAACGTTAAAGCCCAAAGTGACAGAAGACGCGCTACCTGGGTCATTCAGGTACCCAGCTGCTGATGCGTTACGAACGAAAAACATCGGAGCAGTACCTGCTAGGCCAAGGGCTGCAGTACCTTTTAGTACACTCCGACGAGAGATATTAGTTTCTTTCAATGTCTATTCCTCGATATTGATATTTGTAGAACGTATAGTTATGGTGCCAATTAAAATGCCCCGACAGCAATCCCGCTTAATCTGGGGCAGCTGACAAAAAGCATAATGCATCTTAGTGTAAGGGGATATTGTTAATCAGAGCAATAACCCATTGTATTTATTAAAATTAGTTTGTAAATTTTCACAGATATTGTTAATTAGTTTGTAAATTATTTACAATCAAGCAACAGCACTACATACATACCTCATTAAATCCGGCATGAAGACCACCGTTATTGGCATCCGAATCAAAGAACAGAGAAAACGAATCGGTAGTGTACCCTGAGGTCTGTAATTTATTTCTTTAGCGATGTTCGTTTGGCTTAGGCGAAGTGAGCGTAGCGAACGAAGCCAAAGCCGGTTTTTCTGGATTAGGTGTTGAATGTTGAGCCATCA